>Ga0100387_10005279_pt1 | contig 10502 bp, 9 predicted proteins | sample CryGeymeta201511_FD_81547 | JGI IMG/M metagenome (GOLD analysis project Ga0100387, IMG submission 81547) | Groundwater microbial communities from Crystal Geyser aquifers in Utah, USA - Crystal Geyser metaG 2015-11 | ecosystem: Environmental > Aquatic > Deep subsurface > Groundwater | place: USA... | reverse complement strand
GGGCAAAATTAAACTTTATCCATCAGGGCGAAGGGAAAGATTTTTTCTTTCTCCTTTGTCTTGAAAAATATTAATAAATTGTTTTCCTCGTTAAAAGTTGCATTAATTACTTGAATTTAGGATAAATAATAATTGGACTAATCTTAAATAATTACATTTTCATGAAAACATTTACAATTTCAGCCAAGAAATATACACCATACTTACTGATGGATGCAAATAATGGAATAATAGAGATTTCGGGAAGGTCATTCCCTGAAGATGTAAACCGTTTTTACAAACCAATATTAAGGTGGATTGATGAATACATAACTTCACCAAACGCAAGTACTCAATTAAACTTAAAGTTTACTTATTTTAATACCGCTTCTTCCAAAAAAATATTGGAATTAATAAAGAAAATGGCATCAATCAATAAAACTAAAAACATGCTTGTAATTAATTGGTATTACGAAGAAGGCGAAGATGATATATTAAATGCAGGAAAGGATCTTTCGGCGGTACTTGAAATACCTTTTCAATTTATTGAAATTGAATTGTAATTTTTATTGATTTTGCTGGTATATGGATAATTTAAAAATTAATGAAAGAAAAGATACTCCTTATATTTTGTTTAATATTGATACAGGAATATTTGAAATCTCAGGGAAATCTTTACCAGAAGATGCCAACATTTTTTTTTCTCCAATTATAGCTTGGGTAACAGCTTATGTTAAAGCGCCAAAGGACATTACCACTTTAAACCTTAAATTTGTTTACATCAATACCGCTTCTTCTAAAAAAATTCTCGAAATCGTTGATTTATTTGTCAAAAATAAAAAACCTAAGAATGAGTTAATTATTAATTGGTTCTATAAAATTGAAGATGAAGAACAGCGTGAAGAAGGCGAAGATTATGCCGATATGGTTAATTATCCCTTCAAACTTATTGGCTATTCCTGATACTCATTCGTTACTCTTAATAAATTTCCAAGCCAGCATACAAATTCTAAACATATTGAAATAGGTTTACTTTTTCCCTCTATTGAAAACTATAAAAAACAATCTACTGATGGCGGAAAACCAACGTTTTACATAATAAAAAATAAATAAATTTTTGTTTTTGATTTGGTATCTTCTAATCATAAATCGTCTCGAAGGGAAAAGGTCTCCTAGGATATATACCAATTTGTTTTTAAAGCCTTTGATTCTGCTCAGTTCTTCTTGTTTTATAACTGTTTGTTCTTTTGAAAGTAAGGGATTAGTAAGCAATACATCATTGAAATATTTGTCATAATTATCTTTATCAACCTCATTATAATGAGAACTTATAATTGAAGGGATTTCTGTGATAAAATGTTTTTGAACTAAATATAAATAGGGATAAATTGCTGCTCGTAAATTAAATTTAACCACACCATTAATAAATTTATTCCAATCTAAACCATGATTATTATATTTTTCAATTACTTTAACAATATCATAAAAGTGCGAAAGTCTTATTTTTTTAGATTTATAATGCTCGTGAATGTGCATACAAAGATGTTGCAACAAATTTTCGGGCGATAACATTCCAATATTATCTGTAAAGTCTTTTACAGGAATTTTGTTTTCCCAAAATGTAGAAATATCCAATTTTAAGAGCGAATCAGATTCATGAATATGGGTGTGCAACTCAATCATAATATGATTGATTCTATGAATGAATGCAGGCAGATGAAAATGCTCTTTAATTTCAATAAATTTTGATTTAACAATCGGGTTGGTGCCATAATTCAACGATTTTAGAATCTTTTCCATTTGAGAAACATCTTCTTTTTTTACCAAAATATCTATATCCACCATTGGTCGCAAAGCAATATCATCATAAACATGGTTGATTAAAGAAATTCCTTTTAACAAAATGATATCTATGTTGTTTTTATGGGCTTGCTCGGCTACTAATTTAAAATTCTCTAACAATACCGTATTTCGAGCAAAAGTTTTATAATACTGTTGCTTAAATAAATCCAAAGTAGCATTTGGCAATAAATGAAGAAGCTCCAGATCGCTAAGTTTATTAAATATAACAGCAGCTACCCCATGTTTTATAGCGTAGCTGCTAAATTTTTCCCAATTTAATGCTGGATGCAAAGAAATAAAACACTGAATGTTTTCAATGTCTTTATTAGTGTTAAGAATAACAAGTATAAATTGAACCTCTGAATTTTTAAGCATTACAATTATAAAAGTAATATTTATTTTTTATCCAAAGATTCAATCATTAATTTTATTTTTTCTATTTCTGCTTTAAGGTCCGCATTTTCCTTTTTAAGATCGTCAATTTGTTTTTGTTGTTCTTGAATTGCTTTAATTGCAATAATACCAGTTGAGGCGTAATCCAACATATAAACATCAGTATTTTCAACAGTTGCATTGTTTTTTTCTTGATGAGAAACAAGGTTAGGAAAAATACTTTCAACATCCTGAGCAATTAAACCAATATATCTTTTATTATCTGGTTGATTGATAAAATTATATTCAACAACATTTAATTTCATCACTTTATTCATTATAGATTCAACAGAAGTGATATTTTCTTTAAATCGTTTATCAGAAAGAGCAGTATATATTCCTGATACAGCATCAAAATTTCCTTTTGCAACATTATTAAAATATAAATACATATTATTAGTGGTATAAACATAAAAATGCCACCTATCAGCATCGTATCTATTTGAAATAGACAATCCGTCAGTTCCTCCAGTGTAGTGATCAACATGAAGACTTGTAACAGGAGCATTTGTACCTATTCCAACTCTATCAGTAGAAAAGTCGCCATAAATTAATGGAGTTGAAGTGCTAGAATTATCAATATATAATTTATTATTCCCTGTTTCATTTTTTCCTGTCTCATATCCAATAAATACATTACCAGTACCCGTAGCATTATAACCTGCATGCCAACCAAAAGCAACATTATTTGCCCCTGTAATATTATTACGTAATGCTGACACTCCCATAGCTGTATTATAACTCCCAGATGTAGTGCTTTGAAGTGCACTTGAACCTACCGCAACATTTTTCTGACCAGTATTATTGGCTGAAAGGCAATTGTTACCAATAGCTGTATTGTCAAGACCGATAGTATTGCTGTATAGAGCATAATTACCAACAGCAGTAAGATAACATCCAGGATATGTGCCAGAATATGTGCCAGTATTACTATAACCAGCCCTATATCCTATAAAAGTATTATAAGAACCACCGGTATTGCTTATTCCTGATTCACACCCAATCAATACATTTCCAGCACCAGTTGTAGTGTTTAATGCAGTTGAATAACCAATAAAAATATTACTACTACCAGTAACTTTAGCACCAGCAGTATCTCCAATAATAACATTGTTGCTTCCTGTTGAATTCCATCCTGCAGCATTTCCAATATATACATTGTTTTCGGTATTTATTCCATATTTGCCAGCCCACCAACCTAATGCTGTATTACCTGATTTTAAATTTTGTCTCAAAGCAGAAACACCAACTGCTGTGTTCCTTATTCCTGTTATATTATTTTGAAGTGCACTGGAACCAACACCCACATTTTTTTCTCCTGTTGTATTAGAAGAAAGACAATTATTGCCGATTGCAGTGTTGTCAAGCCCAGTAGTGTTTTTATACAAAGCCCTTGTTCCAACACCCGTTAAATAACAACCAGGGTAATCAGGAGAAACATAAGTGCCAGTATTGCTATATCCAGCTTGATAACCGATAAAAACGTTAGCGGTTCCTCCAGTATTAGAATAGCCAGCATTATAACCGATAAATGCATTATAATTACCAGTTGTGTTATAGCCAGCCTGATATCCCATAATCGTGTTATACGTCCCGGTAGTACTATTTCTCCCTGCCTCATAACCCAGCATGACATTACTGCCTTCAGTGTTTGAATAACCTGCATAATAACCTAAAAATACGTTGTTATTGCCAGAAATATTTGAGTAACCAGAATTGTTTCCTACAAAAACATTACTTTCTCCACCTGAATTTTTATCTCCACTTTGGTTTCCAAGAAACACATTATAACTTCCTGTACTATTGGTATAACCGCTTAAATAACCCATAAAAACATTATAATCCCCTCCTGTGTTTGAATATCCGCTTGAAAGACCAATAAAAACATTTTGAGAACCATCTAAATCACTATTATTTACATTAAAACCAGCATTTTCACCAATAAAAATATTTTGTTGTCCGGTAACATTATTTTGTCCTGCTTTGCTTCCCAAGAATACATTGCCACCCATACTTCCATGTTTCCAACCACTCTGATATCCTATAAAAGTATTGTCACTCCCTGTATTGGCTTTGCCTGCTTCATATCCAAAAAATGTATTGTAATTTCCTGAAATGTTATTTAAACCCGTTTGATATCCTAAATATGAATTATACATCCCACTTACATTTTTCATTCCACTCAAATGTCCTATAAAGTAATTGTTAGGAGTAAGTCTCATATAACTTTGGGTAGTAGTGCCAATATTGCTTACTCCAAAGCCTTTATCCGTATTTTTGGTCCATATTCTAGTGCTATCCATCGTAACACGAAGGTATTGGTCTGTAATTCCTTTTGTGGAAGTTCTTCCACTAACAGCAAAACCACCTACAGAACCAGTTGTCTCAATATAAACACGAACACTATCTGTTGTAACTGAAAAGTAATCGCCTGAAGTTTCTTTTGTAGAAGTTCTGCCACTAACAGCAAACCCACCTACAGAACCTTTCACCCCATCGGTAATATATACTCTTACACCCTCAGGAAATACAGCAAATACTGTATTGCCAGTATTATCTTTTACTTGAAACAAAGTGTCAACAAGAGAAGCAGTATTTTGTTTTATTTCAAATTTGCTATTGGGTGTCTTGGTTCCAATTCCAATATTATCGGTAACATCGTTTAAATAAACGTTAGAGCCTGTTTTTCCCCAAATATCATTGGTGTTTCCACCTGAAGAAATATGAGTCCAGCCTTTTACAGCACCTGTATAAAAGAAGAAACAGTTCAAATCGGTATCAAATACCATTAAACCAGTTGCAGGAGAAGGCATGGTTGTTCGAGTGGAAGTTGTTACGCAAGGAATAAGCAATCCCTTGGTTGTAGAATATACATCCAACATTGCCGATGGGTCTGGCGTGTGTGCGCTCACATTAGTGATTGTTACATTTTGGGCTTTAGCTCCCATATTAATATAAATAAAGAGGCACAGAATTGTGATACAATTCAAAATGGAAAGTGTATTATTTTTTCTCATAGGGCAAAATATTAAGTAACAATTCAAATATAATGAAACAATATAGGTAAACCAAATAATTTAGACTAAACTGATAAATTTAGGTAGAAATACGTATTAAAAATGAAAAACTGGTTGTTAAATGTTATTATTATTTATAAATTAAACGTTAATAATTAATTAAAAATAGCGAATAGCACGGACCCATCTAAGAGATTCTTTGTTAATCGTAATTTCTTCTATAATTGGATATGGTTCAGTATTATATTCAGGTAAATAAAAAACTGTTATTGCTGCTTGCCGTGTACGTTCGGTTGAGGACCAATAAGCTCTCCCATCATAAATAGGGTTATATTTAATCAAACAATATATCATTCTACATAACTCCCCTGTTGATGGAAGAAACCAATCATCATAACCATTTAATATTAAGTTAAAACAAATTCGGGCAGCTATGCCCCTTGTGTCGCAATTATTTACAATATTTATAGTATTTTGCTTTCCTTTTCCAACAGCAGTATCTGTCTCAGAAACATTTGGTATATCCAGGTCTTCACATCCCCAAGGAGAGTCTGTACTTTGGTCATTGAGCGCACATACAAGCCCATGTAGTCCTGAATTATTAACATAAATAATCATTCCACCTAAACAATTTTCCCCAATGTGGTATTGAGCCATGAATGTCATATCTTCACTATAAGATATTCCCATTGAATTAACAGCTTTTAATCTATAATGATAAAACTTACCAACACCCAACCCTGATATTTCTACAAAAACCAATGAATCAACGTTTCCAGTTATAGGGCATTGAGGTGCAATTATTTCGTTTCCATAAGATGTAGTTTTCCCATATTCAAATGTAACAATAGTATTTAAACCATTAGCATTTACTTTTCCGTTTAATGTAGCTGAATATGAATGAATATTAGAGGCAGGTAATGTAACTGCACTTGGCGTGTTTGCTAAAGTTGTAAATGATATATTTTCACCAGAGACTATATTTACTGGGTTCTCAGCTTTAATTCGATAATAATAAGTTGTATTGGCAAGCAACTCAATTTCTTGATTCACATTAATATTTGAAGTTCCACTAATTTTTATAGGGATTGTATATTGATAGCTTGTGAAATTTGGGTTAGTATCATATTCAAAAAAAACATTCGTAATAAACCCATTGGGATTTACAATTCCATTAAATATAGCGCTATTTACTTGTATATCAGTAGCCGTCGTAGTTATAGAAACTGGATCTAAAATAACCAAAGAAGATTTTTGCCAAATAGGAATACTATCATGGCTCATCATTAATATTTGCCCAGATTTTCCTTTGGGTAAAATTACCCAATTGGTTCCATTATAATAAATCATATCTCCTTTAGCTTGACCTTCTAATCCTATTGAAATAATATTTGTATCATTTTTGATATTTATTGTTGGTAATTCTTTAATATTAGAACTATCAACTTCGAAAAGTAATCTGCTATTCCAATGTGTAATATCACTTTGACTAATGCTTGCTGCGACAGAATTTTTAAATACAGGATCGTTTTCATTTTGAACACTTCCTGCATATAAAGCATAAGGCACGGATAATAATTGTGTAGTGCCCATGTGGACGAATGAAGTCCCTCCATTAGCATCTAATTCTACTTTTAAAAAATAGGTATTTGCTCCCCAATTAATAGTGCTAAAATTACCACTAACATAAGTGCCATTTCCTATTGCAAAGTCTACTAAGCCAAATTGATTGGTGGTTGTGTTTTTTGTTTCTACATAAACTGAAGAACCAGATATACTCCCTTGTAATATACTTAATTGAAAACTTACATTATGGTTTGTAAGTATATTTCCTGAAGCGTCTTTAACTACTGCTTGGTATTTAAAAGCTTGAGGTGCTTAAGCATTTAATGATAAAATGCTCAGTATATTTAATAATACTATAAATAAAATAAATATTTTCTTCATAAGGCTTATTTTTTAATTATTTTAAAATGTTTAATCCTATTGCCATTTGTTGTTGATACTGTTATTAGGTATGTTGAAATAGGATAATTAATTAAATCAATTTCTGCTTGGTTTTCTGAAGAGTTTATGGTCTTCTTAATAATAATAATGCCTTGATTATTGGTTACGTTAATTAGAATGTTTGTATTTTCGATGTTTTCCCATTGAATTTTAAAGTAGCCATTGGTAGGATTTGGAAATAATTTTATGTTAAAAAGATTTTCAGATGGTTCATTAATGGCAACCACCGTATAAGTGTTTTGCTGAAAACCTTGTGTAATGATAGCTCCAGAAGATGAAAATGTGGAAGTTACAACTTCTCCTAATGTCCAACTTAGCTGTGCATTGGTGCCAACATAATAATTACCTGCTGAGGCAATTACAAAGGGACTTACACTTTGGCTTTTTGCAGATAATCCTATTGTTGCTATTAAAATGTAAAATGCAATTAATTTTTTCATAGTTAAAATGTAAGAAAGCATAATACAAATGTATATAATATTTACATTAAATACAATATTTAAATAAATATTTTACTAAATAGTTTTCAGCTATATCATAAAATGTCAATTAATTAAAATGTTTGCTGGCTTTTAAGAAATGGAATACTAAGAATGTCATATAAAATAACAAAGCCGATATTAAATCGGCTTTGTTATTCATCTTAATTAATATTGCAAATTTGTTTTTTATTTGAATTCTTGGAGTTTAAAACACAAATTGATTTGGAATAATTTAATATTGTTTCAATTGCTTGTTCGCTAGGCTGAATATTGCTTTCATCAATGTTAGTATTCTTTTTGTTTTCCGAAATAGTTGTTTTTTCAATATTATTAAGATTTTCTGAGGAGTAGATTTTATCCATAGGCATGTTTTTTTAATTAATTTATAAATATAACACAATATTTAATATAAAAGTGCTTTTTTAATTAATTTTTTTTGGTTTCATTATTATTAATAAGCCAATAAATGTTAATAATCCATTTAAAATAAGCAATTCAAAACTAAATTTATAGCCAAACAGCCATTTAACAGAGTTTTCGCTAAGAATATAGCAAATAATAGGAGATATTACACATATTATAGGAACGAATTTGTCTTTGACATTATATTTTGTAAATAAACCAAAAGCATACACACCCAATAAAGGTCCATAAGTATAGCCGGCAATTGTAAATAATTTATCAATTACAGCTTTATTGTTGATTAATTGAAAAATAATAATTACCATTAATAGAATGAATGCGAAACTTATGTGTATGGCGTATCTAACCTTCCTTTTTTGCTTATCAGATAAATTTTCTCTTTTATCTAATTTAATGAAATCAATACATACCGAAGTGGTTAGTGAAGTTAAAGCACCGTCGGCACTGGGATAAGCAGCAGAAATTAATCCGATAATAAATACCAAACCTGCAATGGGACTTAAATAGTTTAAGGCAATTACTGGAAACAGATTATCTGATGTCCCTGTAAAGGTTATGCCTTTAGAGCCAGCATAAATATATAGCACTGCTCCAAGAAAAAGAAACATCAAATTAACAAATACCAATATAAAACTAAAAGTAAACATGTTTTTTTGAGCATCTTTTATGTTTCTACAACTCAGGTTTTTTTGCATCATTTCTTGGTCTAAGCCAGTCATAACAATTGATATAAAAATACCACTAATAAATTGTTTAATAAAAAAACGTTTGTCTTGCCATTCCGTAAAAATGACTTTCGACATTTTATTATTTACAACATTGGTAATTAAATCAATAAAATTATAATTTAGTTCCTTTGATATTAATATAATAGAGATAACTACTGCTAACAACATAAAGGTTGTTTGGAGTGTATCGGTCCATATAATTGTTTTAATTCCCCCTTTAAAAGTATATAAAATAATAAGTGATATAAATATCAATACTGTAAGCCAAAATGGAACACCCCATTGTTCAAAAACAAATATTTGTAATACATTTATCACTAAAAACATTCTAAAAGAAGCACCAATAGTGCGAGATAATAAAAAGAAAAATGCTCCAGTTTTATAAGACCAAAAACCAAAACGATGTTCAAGATAGGTGTATATAGAAGTCAGATTAAGTTTGTAATACATTGGCATTAAAACAGTAGCAATTACAAAATATCCTACAAGATAACCAAGCACTACCAACATATATGAGAACTGAGTAGTGCCTACCCAACCAGGTACAGACATAAATGTTACGCCAGACAACGAAGCTCCAATCATACCATAAGCTACAACATACCAAGGAGATGTTTTATTGCCAATAAAAAAGCTTTCGTTATTTGCTTTTTTTGAAGTAACCCAAGTAACAATAAAAATCATTATTGTATAAAGAATAAAACTCAGTAGAATATAGATAGGTGCCATAATTTTGCTTAAAAAATGATGAATAGCCCACAAACCTACATAATTTTTAAATACAAACATCAAATATTATATTTTGTCAAACCACCTTCATTTTATTAGCTTTTGGTAATGTATGTTTATTTTTTTTTAAGGTAAGTTTAGCAAATTTGTTTTTATTGTTTAAAAAAGCATTACTTTTGGCTGTTAAATCAATAAATTACTGTGATTCCTTTCCCTTCAAAATTGCTTGAAGAAGCTGTAAATGAGTTTGCTAAATTGCCTGGTATTGGCAGAAAAACAGCAATGAGGCTGGTTTTGCATTTGTTAAAAAAAAAAGAAGAAAAATCTTTAGCACTTGGCAATTCAATAATCGCCGTTAGAAAAGATATTCAATATTGTCATATTTGTCATAACATTTCTGAAACTGATGTTTGCTTAATCTGTTCTGACAATAAACGAGACAATACATTAATTTGTGTAGTTGAAGACATAAGAGATGTGATGGCAATTGAAAGTACAAACCAATATAATGGGGTATATCATGTTTTAGGCGGAATTATTTCTCCTATGAATGGTATTGGACCTAATGAGTTGAATATAGAATCATTGGTAAATCGTATTTCTAATAATGAAGTTAATGAAATTATTATGGCATTAAGCACAACTATAGAAGGTGATACTACTATTTTCTATATTTATAAAAGACTTAAGGATTTTAATATAACTTTTTCAACTATTGCAAAAGGAGTATCAATTGGTAATGAATTGGAATATACTGATGAAATAACCTTAGGACGTTCAATAGTAAATCGTGTTCCTTATGAACATTCTATTTCAAAAATATTTTAGTTAATATTTTAATGCAATTAGATGTTATTAAATCT
>Ga0100387_10005276_pt1 | contig 10507 bp, 20 predicted proteins | sample CryGeymeta201511_FD_81547 | JGI IMG/M metagenome (GOLD analysis project Ga0100387, IMG submission 81547) | Groundwater microbial communities from Crystal Geyser aquifers in Utah, USA - Crystal Geyser metaG 2015-11 | ecosystem: Environmental > Aquatic > Deep subsurface > Groundwater | place... | reverse complement strand
CAGAAACAATACCCGCAAAGATCAATAATGATATACCATTACCAACCTTTCGCTCAGAAATCAATTCGCCAATCCACATCAAAAATATTGTACCGGCAACAATAGTCACTATTGCTCTAGCAAATTGACCAGTTGATAAATTGGTTAAAATGTCCAATTGTGATTGTCTTTGTAAAATAGTGATAAAACCATAAGACTGCAACATTGCCAAAGGGATAGTCAACCATCTAGTCCACTTATTGATTTTCTGTCGACCAGCTGCACCTTCTTTAGACAATCTTTCCAAAGCTGGCACAATCATGGTTAATAATTGTAAAATAATAGAAGCAGTAATATAAGGAGCAATACCAAGCATCACTACAGAAAAATTCTCCATACCACCACCAGAAAATATATTTAATAATCCCAATATCTGATTGGAAGCAAAAAACTCTTTCAAACCAGTAACATCAATACCAGGAATTGGGATGTGCGCAGCAATCCTAAAAATAATCAACATCGCAAAGACAAATAAGATATCTTTTCGAATATCTTTAGTCTTCCAAATTTGGATTAATTTTTGCCACACAGTTTTAGTTCCTTAGTTATTAGTTGTAAGTTATTAGTTATTAACTAGATAACTATTTAACCTCTGATTTTGCCTTAACCGGCTCTTTTTCAATCTTTTTCTCATCAGCTACTTTCGTCTTTTCATTCTTCTTACTTTTTACTGAAGCTGCCTCTTTTTTGCTAGTAAGAATTTCACCACCTAAATCTATTATAGCCTTTTTTGCTGATCCTGATAAGGCGTCTATTTTTATTCTCAATTTTTTAGTCAATTTACCAGTACCCAAAATCTTTACATTTTTCTCACCGACTGGTATCAATTCCTTTTTAGCTAGAGATTTTAAGGAAACTAACTCTCCTTCAATATAATATTTTTCTAATAAATCTAAATTAATTGGAACAAAAGTTGCTCTCTTACTCTTAAAGCCTTTACTCTTTGGAATGCGCAATAAATATGACCTTAAACCCCTAACCTTTAAACCACCCTTGCCGCCGGAACGTGACTTCTGTCCTTTCATGCCACGACCTGAATAATTACCTTTACCTGAAGAATTACCACGACCTCTTCTGATCTTAGTTTTTCTAGCCTTGGGATTGCTTTCTAAATTGTGTAAACCTAATAATTCTTTAGTCATATATTTTATTTATTTTCCTTGATATTCGCAGTATCTACAACGACTGATTCCTTTTCTTCTGGTTCAACGGTTTCCTTAGTAGCTTCAGTCTTAGCAATAGCAGGCTCTTTAGCTTCTGGTCTTGGTTTGTCTAAAATACTAGAAAAAGCTTTGAATGTCGCTTGAATATTATTAATTTTATTATTAGCACCTAAAATCTTAGCGGAAATATTTTGGATTCCTGACAATTCCAATAAAGCACGCACTGCTCCACCAGCTACGATACCAGTACCAACTGGTGCTGGTCTGAGCATCACTTTAGCTGCTTTATATTTAACTGTTACTTGATGAGGAATAGTACCATCAATAGTCTTCAAGGTTATCAGAGCTTTCTTTGCTCTATTGACAGCTTTATTAACAGCGATCGTCACGTCTTTGCCTTTGGCAATGCCATAACCGATCTTTCCTTTGTGATCACCAACCACAACACAAGCTCTAAAGCGAAGACGTTTACCACCAGCCATCACTCTAGTAACACGAGCTAAATCAATAATACGCTGATCAAACTCATCTTTTGGTGCGTCATTTCTTTTTCCTTTATTGAATTTTTTCTTATCATCAGTCATTTTTTTTTCTTAAAACTTAATACCTTGTTCCCGTAAACTGTCTGCAAATTGTTTGACACGACCATGGTATTTAAATTCACCCTTATCAAAGATTATTGTGGTGATTTTTTTCTCTTTTAGCTTCTCAGCAAATACTTTACCGAATTCTTTTGCTCTAGTTGTTTTATCCCCTTTCAATTTCAGTTTATTCTCGTGTAAACCAACCAAAGTAATACCCCGACTATCATCAATAGCCTGAGCTGCTAAATACCTTAAACTACGTCTAACTGACAGACGTGGACTTTCGGCAGTACCATTGATATTGCTACGAGTCCTGACAGCACGTCGTTTTCTTATTGCGGTTTTAATTGTTTGTTTATTTTTCATAATTAATCTGACCCCTTAGCCACTTTACCGGCTTTACGTCTAATATATTCATCAATATATTTGATACCCTTACCTTTATAGGGTTCAGGCTTTTTGATTGCTCTAATCTCTGCTGCGACTTGTCCCACTCTCTGTCTATTTATACCACTAACAGTAATCACGTTTTTCTCAACCGCAAGCTCAATCCCTTCTGTCTGTGGATATTCTACAGGATGGGAAAAACCAACATTAAGAACCAACTTGGCACCTTCCATGGTTGCCTTGTGCCCCACGCCATTGATTTCTAATTGTTTTGAAAAACCCTCTGTCGCTCCAGTGATTATATTCTGGACATTGCTCCGTGTAGTTCCCCACATAGATTTTTGTTCTTTATTTTCCTGATTAGTAATACTACAAATAATTTCTTGATCTTTCATCTCGATCTTGACCAATCTAGGCACCGCTATTTCTAGCGAACCTTTTGGGCCTTTAACAGTAATCAAATCTTCGCTGATCTTGACATCAACTCCTGCTGGGATAATAATTGGTTGTTTTCCTATTCTTGACATATTACCAAATTTCACAAATTAATTCGCCACCTAAACCAGCACGTCTTGCTTGCTTATCAGTCTTCAAACCTTTTGATGTAGAGATAATACTAATACCCATACCATTTAAAACATAGGGGATGGCATTACGCTTCACATAAGTTCTCCGTCCTAGTTTTGATACTCTACGCAAATGCTGAATCGCTGGCTGTTTTTTATTATATTTCAATTTTGCAATGATAATTTTAAAACCATTCTTTTCTGCAATCTCAACATCATCAAGATAACCTTCTTTAATCAAGATTTTTGTGATGCTATATTTGATTTTTGACCAAGGGATGACAACCTCTGCTTTACTTGTTTGTAAGGCATTCCTTACCCTGGTCAACATGTCTGATATTGGATCAGTAACCGTCATAATGGTTTTCTTATCTATTAATTAATTATTACCAACTTGATTTTTTTACTCCTGGAATCTCGCCCTTACTTGCCAATTCTCTAAAGCAAATCCTACACAATTTAAAATCGCGCATATAGCTACGTCTTCGACCGCAACGCCAACACCGGTGTGCTTTTCTAGTAGAATATTTCGGTGTCATATTTGCTTTTACAATTTCTGATTTTGTCGCCATAAATATATCTTATTTTTTTATTGGAAATCCTAATAGTCTAAACAATGCCAATCCCTGTTCCTTATTCTTAGCGGTATTGGTGATAGACACTTCTAAACCGTGTAACTTTTCAACTTCGTCAAATTTGATTTCAGGAAACACTACATGTTCCTTAAAACCAATAGTCATATTCCCCTGCTCATCAATGTTCTTATCTGCATCAAGACCATGAAAATCACGAACTCTAGGAAAAGAGATATTAACTAGTTTATTTAAAAAGTCATACATCCGTTTACCACGCAAAGTGACTTTATAACCAACAATCATTCCTTCTCGGATCTTAAATGCAGAGATTGACTTACGTGCTTTGGTGATACTCGCTTTCTGACCAGTAATTCTTTGCAGTGTATTAGCAACCAATTCATTGTGTGTGTTGTCGGTCAAACCCTTACCAACACCAACATTGACTGTCACTTTAGTAATCCGTGACACTGCCATCTTATTATGAAGCTTAAAATCTTCCATCAATTTTGGAACTATTTCTTCTTTATATTTTTGTTCTAATAATTTCATATTATAATTCTTGTTTACTCTTTTTTGATATTCTTATTTTTTTACCATCAGCTAAACATTGGTAGCCAATCCTTGTTCTCTTACTTGAGCTTGGATCAATAGCCATCACATTAGAGACGTGCAAAGCTGCTGGAAATTCAATTCTTTGACCCTTTTCACCATCACGTTTTGGTCTAGTGTGTTTGATACGCAAATTTGCACCTTCAACAACTACTTGATCATTCACAGCATTAACTCGAATCACTTTGCCTCTCTTACCCTTATCTTTACCGGCAATTATTTCTACATTGTCTCCTTTTTTTATTCTCATATAATTATTTATAAAACCTCTGGTGCCAAAGAGACTATTTTATTAAAACCTTTTGCTTTCAATTCTCGAGCAATTGGTCCAAATACTCTAGTACCACGTGGTTCTTTTGTCTTTTTATCAATTATTACTGCAGCATTTTCATCAAAACGAATATAAGTACCATCAGCTCGTCTTTTTTCTTTTCTTTGTCGAACAATAACTGCTGTCACTACATCACCCTTTTTGACCATTGAATGTGGTTGTGCCACTTTCACAGTAGCCACGACCAAATCACCCACTCCAGCATAGCGTCTTTTATAGCCGTTTTGCACCTGAATAACCTTGATCATCTTAGCACCAGTATTATCAGCAATTTTCAATTTTGATTCTGCTTGTATCATATTATTTAGTCTTGGCAATAATTCTCCAACGTTTAGTCTTGGACATTGGACGACACTCAATAAAAGTCACCTTATCACCCAATCGATATTGGTCACCTGCATTATGACAATTATATTTCCTAGTAGATTTATACTTCTTACCATATTTTGCATGTGTCTTAATAGAAACTATCTCAACAACAGCTGAGGCATTCATCTTAGTCGATACGATCTGACCTTGAAATTTCTTTATATTTTTTTGTCGTTCTTCTTTATTCATAATTATTTAATTGCTTTTTTATCTTCTTCAGCTTCATTACTTTCCGTGACTTTTTGATCAACAGAATTGTTTAATATTGTTAAAACTCGAGCAATTATTCTTCTGTTGGCTCTGATTTCTCTAATATTTTTCAATTGCTTATTACTAACAGAAAACCTTAAAGCACGTAATTTTTCGCGAGTTTCTGCTAATATTTTATGTAAATCTTTCACTGATTTTTTTTTCAACTCTGACAATTTCATATTATTTATTAACTTTAGTTACAAATTTGGTCTTGATGGGTAGTTTATAAGCAGCAAGTTTGAATGCTTTCATTGCATCTTCTTCACTCACACCAGAAATTTCAAACAATACTGTCCCTGGCTTTACGATAGCAACATAGTGATCAACGGCACCTTTACCAGATCCCATTGGGATTTCACCACTTTTTGCTGTCATTGGTTTATCAGGAAAAATCCTAATCCAAATCTTACCACCACGTTGCAAATAACGCGTAATCACACGCCGAGCAGACTCAATTTGTCGAGCTGTGATCCAACTACGTCCTAATGATTTCATACCAAAGTCACCAAAATCAACACTATTAATACGGGTTGCTCGACCACGGATTTGATCCGTTCGTCGCCACTTTCTATGTTTTACTTTCTTTGGCGCTAACATTAGTTTTGTTCTTTATTATCTTGATTACTTTGCTTGAAAATTTCACCCTTATAAATCCACACTTTGATACCAATTTTACCAAAAGTTGTCTGAGCATGATTACGACTATAATCAATATCAGCACGCATAGTGTGTAAAGGAATTTTACCATCAGAAAAGATCTCTGTTCTGGCAATTTCTACACCATTTAAACGACCAGCTAAAGCAATCTTCACACCCTGAGCACCAGCCTTCATCACCCTATCTATTGCTTGTTTAGCTATTCGTCTAAAAGGTATACGCTTTTCAATATCTGCTGAGATCAGTTGTAAGACTACAGCAGCAGATAAACTAGCATTATCAACTTCTTTGATGTTAATTTTGACACTAATTTTCTCTTTCAAAACTTTTTCTTTCAATTCTTTCTTCAAGTCTTCAATCCCTTGACCACCACGGCCAATAATCAAACCTGGTTTAGCAGCAATAATATCAATTATAATATCCTTCTGATCTCGACTAATTTCAATCCGGTCAATACCCGCTTCTTTTAATTTAACATTAATAAATTTACGGATCTTAACATCCTGTTCTAAAAATTTAGCAAAATCTTTCCTGGAGAACCATTTTGATGGCCAGGTATAGATATAACCTAATCGAAATGCTTTTGGATTTACTTTTTGACCCATATTACTTATCTCCTGTTCTTCTCTGGAACTTAGATTGATTATCGCCTTTCTTAAAACTAAACTTTTTAACTCCTTGTGAATCTGTTTTCTTCTTATCTTTTTTACGCTCACCCTTAATATCATCTGCCTCACCCTTTACAATCTTTACTTCTTTTTGTTGTTGATCCTTCTGTTTAACTTTCTTGTCGTCAGCAGTTAAGATGATTGAAACATGAGTTAAAGGCTTACGAATCTGACCAGCTCTACCAAAAGCCCGTGGTTGCCATCGTTTCAATACTGGTCCACGATCAGCTTTCAATTCTTTGATATATAAATCTTCTTCTTTTACTTCAAAATTGTGCTTAGCATTAGCAATGGCGCTATGCAATAATTTTTCAATATAAATAGATGGTCTTTTGACATTGAATCTTAAAATATCTAAAGCTTCATTGACCTGTTTACCACGCACCAAAGCAGCTACCAAATTGGCTTTGGTTGATGACATTCTGATATATTTTACATTAGCTTTAATATCCATCTTAATTATTTTTTAGATTGTTCCTTGGGCATTTTACCACCGTGACCTGGGAATTTTCTGGTTGGTGAAAATTCACCCAATTTATGTCCAACCATATTTTCTACCACAAACACTGGCAAATGTTCCTTACCATTGTGAACATGAATAGTATAACCTACCATTTCTGGTGTAATCGAACAACTTCTTGCCCAAGTCTTGATAATATTTTTATCACCAGGCTTAACCTTACTCAATTTCTTAAGTAATTTAGCGTCGATATATGGTCCTTTCTTTAAACTTCTTGACATAAATTTCTAATTATTATTTTCTTTTTGCTCGTCTCTTCACGATCATCTTGCTGGAAGCTTTTTTTGCTTTTCTTGTCTTAACACCCAAAGTATGTTTACCCCACGGTGTTTTCGGATACTTCAAACCAATTGGGTTTCGTGCTTCACCACCACCATGAGGATGATCTACTGGATTCATAGCTTTACCACGAACTGTTGGTTTGATACCACGATATCTCATCCGACCAGCCTTACCCCATCTAATATTTCTGAAATCTGGATTAGATACTTGACCAACTGACGCTAAGCATTCTTTAAAGACCTTTCGAATCTCACCTGATGGTAGTTTTAACTGGGCATAACGACCTTCGATCACCATTAGAACTGCAGCCGCACCAGCACCACGAACAATAACACCACCACGCCCAACTTGCAATTCAATATTATAAACAGTCTGACCAGTAGGAATAATCTCAAGTGGAAAACGATTACCAATACCGGTAATATACTTTTCCTTTGAAGTCACAACCTGCTGACCGATTGTCATTTTATTAGCCGCTAAAATATAGTTTCTGACGCCATCAGCATATAATACTCTAGCGATATTTGCATTTCTATTAGGATCATACTCAATCGCTTCAACCTTAGCAGGAATATCAAAACGGTCTCTTTTAAAATCTACCAATCGAAGGAATTGCTTTGCTCCACCACCAATATGACGTACTGTGATCTTGCCTTGGTTATTGCGGCCACCAGATCTCTTTCTGATAATACGCAATTTTTTAATAGGCTTAGCTTTTTTATCAACATCATTAACCAAGACTGACATATGTCGTCTGGCTGGTGTTGTTGGTTTGTAAACTTTTATTGCCATATTGCTAATTATTTCTTACTGTAATTTTGACTTTTAAATTTTGACTTTTAAATTTTAAATTATCTAAACCCCTTCGTATAAATCAATACTCTGTCCTGACTTTAAAGTAACTATTGCTTTTTTGGTTGACTTTGTCTGGCCACTAACCTTACCATATCTGACTTTACGACCAGCTCGATTCATGACATTTACCTTAAGCACCTCAACATTATATAGCTTTTTTAAGACTTTCTTGATTTCAATCTTATTGGCATCTTTATTAACCTCTAAGACATATTTATTTTCTGCTCCCAAATAAGTAGCCTTTTCAGTAATAATCGGCTTGATCAACCATTTGTATGACAAACCTGTATCACTGAGGACTTTCTTAACATTCTTTGCTTTACCCGGCTTTGTCTCTTTCTTACTATCTTTTGCTTGTAAATCTGACAAACTCAAATCTTCATCCTTAACTTTCTTGGAATCATCTTTAACAACAGGAGCTTTGGCAGCAACTTGTTGATCGTCTTCTTTTCTGAATTTACTAAAGATACTCATAATTATTGGTATGTTTTGATAATCTTGTCGATTGCTTTAGTAGTAACTACTAAATAAGGATATTTTAACAGCTCTAAAATATTTAAACTAGTTGCTGGCGCTGTAGCAATACCACTCAAATTATTAGCAGCCATCACCAGCTTCTCACTCTTGCGGCTCAAAACCACAACAGCTTTTGCTCTTTTACCAATAACTGTATCAAGAATTGTTTGCAATTCCTTTGTCTTAGAATCTTTCAATTCCAGTTTATCAATCAAGATAAAATGATCACTGGCTAGTTTATTTGTTAAAACCATTTTTAGAGCAGCTTTCTTCACTTTGCTATTGACCTTACTCTTAAAATTTCTATCCTTTGTTGGTCCAAAAGTGACACCACCACCCTTCCACAATGGAGAGCGAATAGAACCATGACGGGCACGGCCAGTACCCTTTTGTCGCCAAGGTTTAATACCACCACCACGCACATCTTGTCTTCTTTTAGCATGAGCAAGATTTCGTCGGCGATTACCACTTAATATGTCAACTACTTCTTTGATCAAAGTAGGCTTGACTTCAACATCAAAAATGCTAGCTGGCAATTCAACTGACTCTACTTCCTTTCCTTCTTGATTTAAAACTTTTACTTTAAGCATTTTTTTTATCATTAGCTCCATCATTAACAGTAGTTGCCTGATCAACAGTCTCTTCTTGACTGGCTGTGGTCTCTTCGTTAGCAACCTCTGCTGTGACTTCTTTTATTTCTTCAATTTCTGGAGTTTCTTTTGCAGCTACTTGATCATTGGCAGCTTTCTTAATAGTTACCAAATCCCCTTCTGAAAAAATATATAATAAACTATGACGCGCTCCAGGAACTGCTCCCTTAACATATATTTGGCTTGTTGCAGTGTCGATCTTTACTATTTCTAACCACTTAATAGAGGTTGTGACATTGCCCATATGCCCGCCCATCCGCATTCCTTTAAAAACGCGAGCTGGTCCTGTAGTACCAATGGAACCTGGCATGCGAAGTTGGTCTTTATGACCATGTGAAGCCGGTGAACCACGAAAACCCCATCTCTTTACAACGCCTTGGAAGCCTTTTCCTTTTGTGATTCCAGTTATTTTGATCTTTTCTCCTTCACTAAAGGCCTCGACACCCCAACTATCACCAACCTGTAAATCTGCTATTGGCATCCGACATTCTTTAACATATCTGAAATTCTTACCCTTTAAGTGTCCTGTTTGAGGCTTGTTAACCTTCTTTTTTGTGCCCGCACCAATCTGAATAGCTTGATAGCCATCATTCTTTTTAGTCTTAATCTGTGTAATAGTAACCGGCTCAATATTGATAATCGTCACTGGCAAAACATCTCCCTGCGGAGTGAAAATCTGTGTCATATTCAACTTTTTACCAATGATTAACTTCATTTTGTTTATTTAAAAAACCGAGGTTTATTTCTGGAAAATTCTAATAAGTTTACAAAAATAAATCACGGTTTGCGGTTTATCTATTTCTTTTAAAACTTTTTTGAACTTAATTTTCCTTTATCTAAACGAGTTTTCTCTGACACTACCAAACGGGTTATCAGAATCAACAGTTTAGATCATCTTTATCTCAATGTCAACACCTGCAGGTAGGCTAAGATTCATTAAAGCATCTACTGTCTTAGCACCTGGTGCAAAAATATCAATTAATCTCTTGTGTGTTCTCATTTCATATTGATCACGGGCATCTTTATGAACAAAGGTGGACTTTAAAACTGTATATTTCCTAGTCATCGTTGGCAATGGAATTGGTCCCACTACCCGCGCACCACTACGAACAGCAGTATCAATGATCGTCTTGGTAGACTTATCAATCACCTTATGGTCATAAGCACGTAATTTAATACGGATCTTTGTTTGTACTTCTTCTTCTGTATTAATTTTTTTTGTTGGCATATATTTTATATAAACCCGACCCCCAGATTGGGGATCGGGCAAACAATCTATTACTTAATAATCTTAGTTACAACACCAGCTCCAACTGTGTGGCCACCCTCACGGATAGCGAATTTCTGCTTCTCTTCCAAAACTATTGGAGTAATAAGTTTAATTTTAACATTGACTGTATCGCCAGGCATGACCATCTCTGTACCAGCTGGCAATTCATAGACATCACCTGTTACATCTGTTGTTCGAATGTAAAATTGAGGCT
>Ga0100387_10005245_pt1 | contig 10533 bp, 9 predicted proteins | sample CryGeymeta201511_FD_81547 | JGI IMG/M metagenome (GOLD analysis project Ga0100387, IMG submission 81547) | Groundwater microbial communities from Crystal Geyser aquifers in Utah, USA - Crystal Geyser metaG 2015-11 | ecosystem: Environmental > Aquatic > Deep subsurface > Groundwater | place: USA... | reverse complement strand
CGTCGGTTCCTGTCCATGACAGGCGAAGAGGGAATGCGACAGGGGTTTTCCCCGAAGCGCAGCCGCCCCCGCGACCGTGACCGGAGAGACCGTCCACGCCACTGGCCCGTTTGGCCGGGAAGGGGGGCGGTCGCTGGGCGAAAGCCCTGAATCCGCAAGCCGGGAGACCTGCCGACGCCATGAGTGCTGCACCGGCGGACGGGGTGTTCCGCGACCGGCAGGAGAGACTGTGCGCGCCGCTACCTTGCGTCGGCGCACGGTGTCGCCTCTGGCCCGCCCCCGATCGCCGATGATCGAGAGGGGCGACGGGCGGTGGTGGTGAGCCTTTATGTCTGCACGACCTGCCGCGCCGGTGAGGCGCTGGTCGAGGGCGCGCCCTGTGCGGGGACGCGGCTGCACGCCGCGCTGTGCGCGCGCGGCGCGCCCGAGGGCGTGCGCATCGCGCCGGTGGAATGCCTGTCGGCCTGTTCGCAGGGCTGCGCCGTGGCGCTGGCGGCGCCGGGCCGCTGGGCCTACGTCTATGGCCGGATGGACCCCGCCGCCGACGCCGAGGCGATCCTGAATGGCGCCGCCGCCTATGCCGCGGCGCCGGACGGCCTTGTGCCGTGGCGCGCCCGACCCGCGATCTTCCGCAAGCAATCGCTCGCGCGCATTCCGCCGCTGGAGGGCTGACATGACCGATCTAACCCGAATCCCCGTGACGGTGATCACCGGCTTTCTGGGGGCGGGCAAGACCACGCTGGTGCGCCACCTGATGGCCAATCCGCAGGGCCGCCGCCTGGCGGTGATGGTCAACGAGTTCGGCGCCATGGGCGTTGACGGCGACACCCTGAAGGCCTGCGCCGATGAGAACTGCCCGGCGGAGAACATCGTCGAACTGGCCAACGGCTGCATCTGCTGCGCCGTGGCCGACGACTTCATCCCCACCATGGAGGCGCTGCTGGCGCTACCCACGCGGCCCGACCACATCCTGATCGAGACCTCCGGCCTCGCCCTGCCCAAGCCGCTGCTCAAGGCGTTCGACTGGCCGGCGATCCGCTCCCGCATCACCGTGGACGGCGTGATCGCGGTCGCCGACGCCGAGGCGGTGGCGGCGGGGCGCATGGCGCCCGACGTGGACGCGGTCGAGGCCCAGCGCGCCGCCGACGCGGGGCTGGACCATGAGACCCCGCTGGCGGAGGTGTTCGAGGACCAGATCGCCTGCGCCGACATCGTGCTGCTCTCCAAGCCCGACCTCGCGGGCGCCGCGGGCGTCGAGACCGCGCGCGCGATGATCGCCGCCGTCGCGCCGCGCCCGCTGCGGGTGCTGAGCATGACCGACGGCGCCATCGACCCGCGCGTGGTGCTGGGCCTTGGCGCGGCGGCGGAGGACGATCTGGCCGCCCGCCCCTCGCACCACGACGGCGAGGCCGAGCACGAGCACGACGACTTCGACTCGCTGGTGCTGGACATCCCCGAGATCGACGCGCCCGAGGCGCTGACCGATGCGCTCATGCGGCTGGCGCGCGACCAGCGCATCCTGCGCGTCAAGGGCCATGTCGCGGTGCGCGGCAAGCCGATGCGCCTGCTGGTGCAGGCGGTGGGCGCGCGGGTGCGCGCGCAATACGACCGGCCATGGGGGCCGGGCGGGCGCGACGGGCGGCTGGTGCTGATCGCCGAGCGCGCCGACATCGACGCGGCGGCGATCCGCGCCGCTCTGGCGCTCTGACCCGCGATGCACGTCGTTTTTCGCGAGAGCCACGGGCTGGAGGAGACGGCGACGCCGTTCGACCTCGCCCAGGACCCCGCCGACATGGTGGCGCTGTCGTTTTCCGACAGCGATCTGGGGGCTTTCGCGGCGGGATGGCGGCGGGCGCGCGCGACCGGCGCGCCGCTGCCCGCGCTGCGGCTGGCCAACATCGTCGCGCTTCAGCATCCGCTGTCGGTGGACGCCTACGCCGAGCGCACGCTGAGCGGCGCGCGGGCGGTGCTGGTGCGGCTGATCGGCGGCGAGGCCTACTGGCCCTACGGGCTTGGCGTTTTGCAGGAGATGGCGCGGCGGCGCGGCGTGGCGCTGGCGGTGCTGCCCGCCGACGGGCGCGAGGACGCGCGGCTCGACGCGCTCTCCACCCTGCCGGTCTCGACGCTGCGGCGGCTTTCGGCGCTGTGCGACGCGGGCGGCGCGGTGGCGGCGCAGGCGGCGCTGGCGCAGCTTGCGCTGGCGGCGGGGCTCTACGCCGGGCCGGTGGCGGGCGAGAAATCCGTGCCCGACCACGGCTTCTACGATCCTGCGTGCGGGGTGATCGCCGAACCGCCGCAGGCGGGCCCCGAGGTTCTGGTGACGTTCTACCGCGCCTACCTCACCGCCGCCGACACCGCGCCGGTGGACGCGCTGATCGCGCGGTTTCGCGACCAGGGCTTCGCCGCGCATGGTGTGTTCGCGCCGTCGCTGAAGGCGCCTGCGTCGGCGGCGTGGCTCGCGGCGCGGCTTGCGGCGCGGCGCCCGGCGGCGGTGGTGAACGCGACCGCGTTCTCCGCGCGCGGGGCCGACGGCGCCTCGCCGCTGGATGCGGCGGACGCGCCGGTGTTTCAGGTGGCGCTGTCCACGGCGCGGCGGCGCGACTGGGCCGAGGCCGCGCGCGGCCTGTCGCCCGCCGATCTGGCGATGCATGTGGTGTTGCCCGAGGTGGACGGCCGCCTGTTCGCGGGCGTGGTCAGCTTCAAGGCGCCGGGCGCGCGCGACCCGGACTTGCAGTTCTCCCGCTTCGCCCATCGCGCCGAGCCCGAGCGGGTGGCGGCCGCAGTGGCGCGGGTCGCGGGCTGGACGCGGCTGGCTGCGACGCCGACGCCGCAGCGGCGGCTGGCGGTGACGCTGTCCACCTATCCCGGCAAGGCGCATCAGATGGCGCACGCGGTGGGGCTGGACGCGCTGGCCTCGACCGAGGCGCTGCTGGCCGATCTGGGCGCCGCAGGCTATGCGACGGCGGCGGCGGGCGATCTGGGCGCGGCGCTGGCGCATGAGACGCTGTGCTGGCCGCTGGCGGCCTACCGCGCCGCGCTGGAGAACCTGCCCGACAGCCTGCGCGCCGCGCTGGCGCAGGCCTGGGGCGCGCCCGAGGACGACCCCGCCGTGCGCGACGGCGCCGTTCATTTCGCCGCCGTGCGCCGCAGCGGCGTGCTGGTGGCGCTTCAGCCCGAACGCGGCGCGGTCGCGGCGCGCGCGGCGGAGTATCACGATCTGGCGCGCACGCCGCGCCATGGCTTCGTGGCGTTCTACCTGTGGCTGCGCGCGCAGGGGGTGCACGCGCTGATCCACATGGGCGCGCACGGCACGCTGGAATGGCTGCCGGGCAAGGCGGCGGCGCTGTCGCGCGACTGCTGGCCGGAGGCGCTGATCGGCGATCTGCCGGTGATCTATCCGTTCATCGTCAACGACCCCGGCGAGGCGGCGCAGGCCAAGCGGCGCATCGGCGCGCTGACGCTGGGCCATCTGCCGCCGCCGCTGGCGCCCGCAGGGGCGGCGCAGGGGCTGACGCGGCTTGAGGGGTTGCTGGACGAATACGCCACCGCCGACGGGCTTGACCCTGCGCGGCGCGGTCGGCTGATCGCGGCGATCCGGGACGAGGCGCGCGCAGCCGGGGTGGAGGACGACCTCGGCCTCGCCCCCGACGCCTCGGCCGCCGAGGCGGTCACCCGCATCGACCGCTTCGTGTGCGACGTGAAGGAAAGCCGCTACGGCGTCGGGCTGCATGTGCTGGGGCGCGGCGCCTGCGGCGCGCAGGAGCGCGCGGGCATGCTGGCGGCGCTGGCGGGGCGGCGGGTCGCGCCGGGGCCGTCCGGCTCGCCGCATCGCGGGCGGGCCGACGTGCTGCCGACCGGGCGCAACCTGTTCGCGGTCGATCCCCGCGCCGTGCCCTCGCGCACCGCCCACGCGCAGGGCGTCAAACTGGCCGAGGAACTGGTGCGCCGCCACCTTCAGGACCACGGCGAGTATCCGCGCGGGCTGGTGGTCGATCTCTGGGGATCGGCGGCGATGCGCACGGCGGGCGAGGATTTCACCATGGCGCTGCATCTGGCCGGGCTGGCGCCGCGCTGGGACGACGACGGCGACCGGGTGAACGGCTTCGAGGTGCTGCCGCTGGCGCTGCTCGACCGGCCGCGCATCGACGTGACGTTGCGGGTGTCGGGGCTGTTTCGCGACGTGTTTCCCGGTCTGGCGCAGCTGTTCGAGGCGGGCTGCGCGGCGCTGGCGGTGCGCGACGAGGCGCCCGACTACAACCCCTACGCCGCAGGGGGGGCGCGGGTTTTCGGGCCGCAGCCGGGCCGCTACGGGTTGGGGCTGGACGGATTGGGGCCGGAAAGCGCTGGCGCCGACGCCTTTTCGCCGCAGGCGCGCGCGGCGGCGGGTGAGGCGTGGCTGGCGGCGTCGGCCTGGGCCATCGGCGCCGACGGCGCGTCGCGCGCCGACCGCGCCGGGCTGGAGGCGCGGCTGCGCGGCGCCGACGCCTTCGTTCATGCGCAGGACCTGCCCGAGACCGACCTTCTGATGGCCGCCGACTACGCCGCGCACGAAGCCGGTTTCGCCGCCGCCATGGCGCGGCTGGGGGCCGACGCGCCCGCGCTCTACCATCTCGACGCCACCGACCCCGCGGCGCCGCGCGCCCGCGCCCTGCCCGAGGAGATCGCCCGCGTGGTGCGCGCCCGCGCCGCCAATCCGGCCTGGGCCGACGGCATGATGGCGCACGGCTTTCGCGGCGCGGCGGAGATCGCGGCGACGCTGGAGCACATGGCGGCCTTCGCGCATCTGGCGAACGCGGTGCCGGCGCATCTGTTCGACCTCTATCACGACGCCACTCTGGGCCGCGCCGATCTGCGGGCGTTCCTGGCGCGGGAGAACCCCGCCGCGCTGGCGGCGATGCAGGCGTGCTTTCGCGCCTTGCGCGACGCGGGGCTGTGGCGCACGCGCCGCAACGCGATCGCGGCGGCGCTGGAGCAGGACCGATGAGCGCGCCGGAAATCCGGGGGTGGTGCCCCGGCGCGCTGCGCCCGATGGCCTCGGGCGACGGGCTGGTGGCGCGGGTGCGGCCCCGTGGCGGGCGGCTTTCGGCGGCGCAGGCGGCGGGGCTGGCGCGCGCGGCGCGGGCGCATGGCGACGGGGCGATCGCGCTGTCCTCGCGCGCCAACCTGCAACTGCGCGGCGTCACGGCGCAGGGCCACGCCGCCTTGCTGGCCGATCTCGCCGCGCTGGATCTGCTCGACGCCGACATCGGCGCCGAGGCGCGGCGCAACATCGTCGTCACGCCGTTCTGGCGCCACGGCGACGCGACCCCGCGCCTTGCTGCGGCGCTGGCGGCGGCGCTGGCCAAGGCCGACGCGCCGGCGACGCCGACGAAATTCGGCTTCGCGGTCGATGACGGCCCGGCGCCGGTCCTTCGCGCGGCCTCCGCCGACATCCGGCTTGAACGCGCCGTCAGCGGCGCGCTGATGCTGCGCGCCGACGGCGCCGCGACCGGCTGCGCGGTCACCGAAGACGCCGCCCCCGAAGCGGCGCTGGCGCTGGCGCGCTGGTGGCTGGACAGCGGCGGCGCGCCGCAGGGGCGCGGACGCATGGCGGCGCATCTGGAGCGCGGCGCGCGGCTTCCCGCGCGCTTTGACGACGGATCGGTCGCCGCCGCCCTCGCCGCGCGCGCGCCAGCGCCTGCGCCGGGGCCCTGTCCGCAGGGCTTTCTGGCCGGCGTCGCCTTCGGACTGATGTCGGCTGACACGCTGACGGCGCTGGCGCAGGCGGGCGCGGGGCTGCGGCTCACGCCGTGGCGCATGGCGCTGATCGAGGGCGCCCACGCCGCGCCCGACCGGCCGGAGATCATCGCCGCGCCGGACGACCCGCGCCTTGCGGTCAGCGCCTGCGTCGGCGCGCCGGGCTGCGCGCAGGCGCTGGCGCCCACGCTGCCGCTGGCCGCCGCGCTGGCGGCGCGGGTGCCGCCGGGCGCGCGGCTGCATGTCTCGGGCTGCGCCAAGGGCTGCGCGCATCCCGGCCCCGCCGCCTTCACGCTGGTCGCCGGGCGCGCGGGCTTTGCGCTGATCCGCGACGGGCGGGCGGACGCGGAGCCGTCGCGCATGGGCCTGTCGGGCGATGCGCTGATCGCGCATCCCGAAACGCTGTTCGGAGACGGCTGATGCGCCATCGCTTCGAGACCGACGGCGCCGCGATCTACGCCCGCTCGTTCGCGATCATCCGCGCGGAGGCCGATCTGGCGCGCTTCGACCCGCTGGAGGAGGAGCCGGTGGTGGTGCGGATGATCCACGCCGCCGGCATGGTGGGGCTTGAGGCCCATGTTCGCTTTTCCCCCGGCATGGCGGGGCGCGCGCGCGCGGCGCTGGCGGCGGGCGCGCCGATCCTGTGCGACGCGCACATGGTCAGCGAGGGGATCACCCGCGCGCGCCTGCCCGCCGACAACGCGGTGCTGTGCACGCTGCGCGACCCGGCGGTGGCGGCGATGGCGCGCGCGATGGGCGCCACGCGCTCGGCGGCGGCGCTGGAGTTGTGGCGCCCGCAACTTCAGGGCGCGGTGGTGGCGATCGGCAACGCGCCCACCGCGCTGTTTCACCTGCTCAACATGCTGGCCGACCCCGCCTGCCCGCGCCCCGCCGCGATCATCGGCTGTCCGGTGGGCTTTGTCGGCGCGGCGGAATCCAAGGCCGCGCTGATGGCCGACGCGCCGGCGCCCGCGCTGATCGTCGAAGGGCGGCTGGGCGGCTCGGCGATCACCGTCGCCGCGGTCAACGCGCTGGCCAGCCGCAGGGAATGACCATGGGCCGGATCATCTGCGCGGGGCTTGGCCCCGGCGACCCCGAACTGATGAGCGTCAGGGCCGACCGGGTGGTGCGCGCCGCGCGCCATGTCGCCTATTTCCGCAAGGCCGGCAGGCCCGGTCAGGCGCGGCGCATCGTGGCGGGGATGCTGGCGGAGGGCTGCGCGGAGCACGCGATGGAGTATCCCGTCACCACCGAAGCGCCCTTTGACAGCCTCGGCTATATCCGCCTGCTGTCGGCGTTCTACGACCACTGGGCCGACAGGCTGGCGCGGCTGGCGCAGACGGCGGAGGTTGTGGTGCTGTGCGAGGGCGATCCGTTCTTCTACGGCTCGTTCATGCATCTCTATACACGGCTGCGCGGGCGGGTCTGCGTCGAGGTGATCCCCGGCGTCACCGGCATGTCGGCCTGCTGGACGCTGAGCGGCGAGCCGATCACCTGGGGCGACGACGTGCTGACCGTGCTGACCGGCACCCTGGCCGAGGAGGATCTGGTCCGGCGCATGACCGACGCCGACGCGCTGGTGGTGATGAAGACCGGGCGCAACCTGCCCAAGGTGCGCCGCGCGCTGGCCCGCGCCGGGCGGCTGGAGGGCGCCTGGCTGGTCGAGCGCGGCACGATGGAGGGGCAGCGCATCGCGCGGCTGGCCGATGTCGAGGCCGCCGACTGCCCGTATTTCGCGATCGTGCTGGCGCATGGCCATGGCCGGCGGCCCGAGGCGGCCGCATGAGCGGCGCCGACACGCGCCACGCGGCAGGGCGCGAGACAGCCGGGCGCGGGTGGCTGGCGGTTGTGGGGCTTGGGCCGGGCGACGCCGCGCTGATCACGCCCGAGGCGACGGCGGCGCTGGCCGCGGCCGACGACGTGCTGGGCTATGCGCCCTATGTCGCGCGCGTCGCGCCGCGCCCCGGCCTGCGGCTGCGCCCCTCCGACAACCGCGAGGAACTGGCGCGCGCGCGCGAGGCGCTGGCGCTGGCGGCGGCGGGGGGGCGGGTGGCGCTGGTCTCCTCGGGCGACCCCGGCGTGTTCGCCATGGCCTCGGCGGTGTTCGAGGCGCTTGAGGCGGCGCTGCCGGACGCGCCGCATCTGGCGGACCTCGACATCCGTGTTCTGCCCGGCGTCACCGCGATGCTGGCCGCCGCCGCGCGCGCCGGGGCGCCGCTGGGGCATGACTTCTGCGCGATCAACCTCAGCGACAACCTCAAGCCCTGGGCGCTGATCGAGATGCGGCTGCGGCTGGCGGCGCAGGCCGATTTCGCCATGGCGCTGTATAACCCGCGCTCGGTCAGCCGCCCTGAGGGTTTCGCCCGCGCGCTTGCGGTGCTGCGCCAAGCCTGCGGCGCGGCGCGGCTGATCACCTTCGCCCGCGCCGTCAGCACGGCGCAGCAGCGCATCGAGACCATGACGCTGGGCGAAGCCGCCCCGGAGATGGCCGACATGCGCACCCTGGTTCTGGTCGGCGCCGCCGCCACGCGGCGGGCGGGCCGCTGGGTCTATACCCCGAGGCGCGCAGGATGACCGGCCAGCCACGCCATGACGGCGGCGACGCTGTCGGCGCGCGGGCGCGGCGCGATGGCGGGGCGGTCGATCATCACCACCGGCAGGCCCAGCGCGCGGGCGGCGTCGATCTTGGCGCGCGCCCCCGTCCCGCCCGCGTTCTTGGCGACGACCCGCGTCACGCCGTGCGCGCGCATCAGCGCGCAGTCGCCCGCTTCGGTGAACGGCCCGCGCGAGACCACGACGCAGGCGTCGGCCAAGGGCGGCGGCGCCTGCGGCGGATCGACGAAGCGCAGCAGATAGCGGTGCTGCGGTCGGTCGGCGAAGGCGGCGAGGTTCTGGCGCCCGATCGCCAGGAACACCCGCTCCGCCGGTCGGTCGAGCGCCTGCGCGGCGGCGGCGATGTCTGCGACCACCGTCCAGCGGTCGCGGGGCTGCGCCGTCCATGGCGCGCGCTGAAGCGCGATCAGCGGGGTCGCGGTCGCGGCGCAGGCGGCGATGGCGTTGCGGCTCATCGTGGCGGCGAAAGGGTGGGTGGCGTCGATCACATGGGTGAAGCCCCCGGCGCGCAGATACGCCGCCAGCCCGGCCGCGCCGCCGAAACCGCCGACGCGGGTGGGCAAGGGCTGCGCCCTGGGCGCCGCCGTGCGGCCCGCGTAGCTGAACACCGCCGCGACCCCCGCCTGCGCCAGCGCCTGCGCCATCGCGGCGGCCTCCGCCGCGCCGCCCAGCAGCAGAACCCGCGCGCGCCCTTGGCGGCGCGGCGCGGCGGCGGCGTCCAGTGGCGCGTCGTTTGCGGCCTTCGTCATGGCTGAGGCGTGGCTGTCGATCATCGGCATCGGCGAAGATGGCCTCGACGGCCTGAGCGGCGCAAGCAGGCGCGCGCTGGACGCGGCGGAAATCGTGTTCGGCGGCCCGCGGCATCTCGCCCTCGCCGGGATCGATGCGGCTTTGGAGGATGCGGCGCCGCCCGGTCCGCAGGCGCGGGGGCGGGCGTGGCCGGTCCCGTTCGATGTTGCGCCGGTGCTGGCGCTGCGCGGGCGCGCGGTCGCCGTGCTGGCCTCGGGCGATCCGTTCCACTTTGGCGCGGGCGGCGCGCTGGCGGCGCGGCTGGCGACGGATGAATGGCGCGCCTATCCGGCGCCGTCGGTGTTCTCGCTGGCGGTGGCGCGGCTTGGCTGGCGGCTGGAGGCGGTCGCCTGCCTTGGCCTGCACGCCGCGCCGTTTTCCGGCCTGCGCCCGGTTCTGGCGCCGGGCGCTCGGGCGCTGTGTCTGGTGCGCGATGGGGCGGGCGCAGGCGCGCTGGCGCGCTGGCTGACGGCGCAGGGCTTCGGCGCCAGCCGTCTGTGGGTGCTTGAGGCGCTCGGCGGCCCGCGTGAGCGGCGCCGCGAGACCCGCGCCGACGCCTTTGCGCTGCACGACGTCGCCGCGCCGGCCGCCGTGGCGGTGGAGGCGGAAGGACGGGCCGAGGCGGAAGGATCAGAGGATGCGGCGGCGCCGTCGCGCGCCTTCGGCCTGCCCGACGCGCTGTTCGCCCATGACGGCCAGATCACCAAGCGCGCGGTGCGGGCGCTGACCCTGTCGGCGCTGGCGCCATGCGCGGGTGAGACGCTGTGGGACATCGGCGCGGGGTCGGGCTCGGTGGCCATCGAATGGGCGCGCGCGGCGCCTGGCGCGCTGGCTTTCGGCGTGGAGGCGGATCCCGCGCGCGCCGACCGCGCCCGCGAAAACGCCGCGCGCCTTGGGGTGGCCGCGCGGCTGCGGGTGATCGCGGGGCGCGCGCCGCAGGCGCTGGCGGGCCTGCCGCCGCCGGACGCGGTCTTTATCGGCGGCGGCGCGTCGCAGGCGATGCTGGCGGCGGTGTGGGCGCGCATCCCGCCCGGCGCCCGGCTGGTGGTCAACGCCGTGACGCTGGAGACCGAGGCGCTGCTGGCGGCGTGGTCGGCGGACAAGGGCGGCGCGATGACGCGGATCGAGATCGCGCAGGCCGCGCCGCTGGGCGCAAGGCGCGGCTGGCGCGCGGCGATGCCCATCGTGCAATGGCGCGTGACGCGATGACTGCAATGGCGCGTGACGCGATGAGCGACGGCGGCGGGCGCAGGGCGCAGGGCGCGGGGTCGAACGCGCCGCAGGGCGCGGTGGCCGGGCTGGGGTTTCGCCGCGCGGCCTCGGTCGCGTCGCTGCGCGCGGCGCTGGCGGCGGCGGCGGGCGGGGCGCCGGAAGCGGCGGGGCTGGTCGCGCTCG
>Ga0100387_10005241_pt1 | contig 10536 bp, 15 predicted proteins | sample CryGeymeta201511_FD_81547 | JGI IMG/M metagenome (GOLD analysis project Ga0100387, IMG submission 81547) | Groundwater microbial communities from Crystal Geyser aquifers in Utah, USA - Crystal Geyser metaG 2015-11 | ecosystem: Environmental > Aquatic > Deep subsurface > Groundwater | place... | reverse complement strand
GGCACCGTTGCAATTTGGTCACCTAAATGGATTGCAACTTCCTGATTTTAGACCAAAAGTGTTGTTTTGACTAGGTGAAGAGTAAAATGCTGTTCATGAAAAAAGATACAAATGTGCCTATTGCTCCGATCTTAATGTAATTCAAAAAGGTATCAGACGAGGAAAGATCAAATACTACTGTAAAAGCTGTCATCATTGGTTCCAAATCAATCGAGCTAAGACCAAATTATTCGATACCAAAAAGATTCTCAATCTTCATCTGTCAGGAATGTCCTTTCGGAACCTAGGAGAAACATTGGGATTAAATGCTTCAACCGTTTATCGAAAGATTACACCCTTCCTCAATGACTTACCCTATTGCGCTGATCTCTCCCGAGGCAATGACAAACACTACTGTGGCATCTTATTACTCGACGGCAAGTACACTCATGTCAAAGGCTACAATGACAAAATTCCGGTCATCTATGGCCTTGACTACCTGACTCACGACATTGTTCACTTTATTTTGTCCCGGGGAGAAAACTACCAAACATCAATGTCATTTTTTCAATCTCTTCGGTTACTCGGTTACCCACTCAAAGCTCTGGTCTGTGACGATAATCAGAACTTTCAACTAGCCTGCAGGAATACCTATCCCAAGGCTGTAATTCAAATCTGTCACAATCATTACAAGGAAAACATCAGAAGACAATTGTTTATCAGAAGTGATCCGACTTATCGATCGTTTATGGTAGAGATTGAGAAGTTGTTTTCCAGACGAATGTCGTCAGTTGAATTCTTTACTCTGGCCCGAAAGATTTTACTTAAGTATGGTTCAGATCCTAAATGCCAAGGAGTACTTCTTGATATTGAGAAAAGAAAAGATGTCCTGTTGGCCTACATGCGAGAGAAACACATTCCCCGAACCACCAACCTCATTGAGTGCTTCAATTCCCACCTTGAAGGCAGGTTGAAATCAATCAAAGGTTTCGAATCCATGCCTCATGCCAAATCCTGGTTTAACGCCTATTTCATCAGACGAAGATTAAAACCTTTTACTGACTGTCGAGGACAATTCCGAAAACTAAATGGTCAATGTTCGCTTCAGATTGTTATCAAAGATGACTCTAAATACCAAGCCCTAAAAGAAAAACTCAGGTGACCGTTTTTGCAACGGTACGCGAAATGTGGGCAATAGTAGACTCGAACTACTGACCCCCGTCTTATCAGGACGGTGCTCTAACCAACTGAGCTAATTGCCCTAAAACTCCTTAGTATATCATCAATAATTTACAAAACCGACACCTTAAAACCCGAAAATTGAAAATCGCCCTCTCCTGTTTTCCCCTTCTCCCAAACCCCCACTTCTGGTCTCCGACCACTACTCATTATCATTCCTCCCTTCTTCAACCCGCTCATTTTTACTGTTGCCAAAACAACCATCCCGTTGGGTAATACCGCCCCCAATTGGCTTGTTTTTGCCTGAATTCTGATTTTCCCAAAGTTTTCATCCACCTCTTCTGCCAACACTTGATCAAAAATACTCTCGTTTATTTTTACTTCATCAATCTTTACCACTGTCGGATCATACTGAAATTCCAAATTGTAGCTGACCACTGCCCCTCCGGAATAATTTGTCTTGATTTCAAAAGTTTTTTCTTTTCCCGTCTCCACCTTTCCTTCCGGTTCGAAAAATATTTGCTTTTCTCCACCGATTGGCTGTACTGGCAATTTTATTCCCGTTTTGCCATTCATCCAGGCAAACCCAAACATTACTAAAAATAGTCCACCCAATGCCAACCATACCTGTTTCATTTTATTACCTCAATCCCTCCAAAAAACCATCCTTCAATATTTCAAAATCCACCATATCCACCACCCCATCATTGTTCAAATCACTCTTATAACTATTTTTGACGGCTCCAACCATCCCTCTCAAGGCTTGGATTCTTTCATTTTGCCACAAGGCGATATCAGCCACATCTATCTTGCCGCTACAATTTATATCACCTTTTGGCCATAGTTTGCATTTATCCGGCAGACAACAATGGGAAGACTTGTTGCACATTAATACTCCCACTTCGCCATAACCACTCAAGCACTTACCCGTGTTTGTCATTGAATTTTCACAATAACCTCCCAGTGAAACACATGCTGGTTTCAGCATTGGCACAGCTGTCGGTTTTTTTGTCGGTTCCACTACCGCCGCCATGCATAATACATTTCTTTTTGCGTTTACATTGTTCTCCACACAATCATTTTTCTCTCCGAGATTACTGCATCCTTGGAATACTGAAGTATATATGTCAAAACATGTTCCCCTAATACCCGCTTTCGCACATTGACTAAAATACTCACCTTGGGTCTCTTTTAACAACTTACAATTTGTTTCCCTTGGTATCGTTGGCATCGGCCTTATTGGAGTCGGAGTACAATAAACCGTTCCCGGTTTGGGGTCACAATATACTTTTTCCCCACTCCAAGGATCTACTATTCCGTCCACACATGCTGGCTTTGGGATACATTTAATAATGGGTGTTGGCGTCAACTGTTTCGCACAATATGTCACCCGACATTTTTCAGTTGCCCTTTTTTTTAGGTTACCCTCCAATTCACAACTTTTCGCATCACCCACTATCCCCGTGCTTTTTTTCACCCCATTAACCATACAACTGTAACTCATAAACCGATATTTTCCGTCTCGGCAACTAGAATATAATTTCAGTGAAATCATTTCCGACCTACATTCCTGGAGACCTATTGTCATATCGTTTTCTCCGGCTCTTACTCCAACCGCTGCACAAACCAACATTATTGCTCCCAACACCAATATTTTAGTCTTCATATTCTAATTCTATGTCATTTTCAAAATCATTTCCACTACTGCTCTTCCCACATTAACTCCCGTGGCTTGCTCAAAACCCTTAAACTGGCATTGCCGGTTTACTTCCAAAACATAATTCTGATAGTCTTCTTCTTTATAAACTCCCCTGTCAAGGGGAGATGCCCGCAGGGCAGAGGGGTTTGGACCTTTCATAATATCCACTCCACAATAATCTAATTTGCACACCTTTGCCACATTTTGAGCCAATTCTTTTTCGATCTCCGACAACTCCCATCTCTCTACTTTTCCTCCCAAACTATAATTACTTCTAAATTCCTCCCCCACCGCCAACCTTTTCATGGCCCCAATGGCTTTTCCCCCAATCACAATCACCCGCAAATCCCATTTGGTTGGCAAATATTTTTGCCACAAAAACATTCCCAGATTTTTCTCGTTAATTTTTCCCAAAAATTTTTCCATCTCCCCCCAATTCTCAAATTTCCTGACACTTCTTCCCTGGTATCCTCTTTCATGTTTGGTAATTATTGGAAAAATGTTTAAATCGAAACCATCTTTTTCGCAGCGATATTGAGCCTGCATCGCAGACTCGCCAGAGCTAGAAAAATGGTGGTGAGAGTTAAACATTTCCAGTATTTGGCTTTTTTGGTAAAAAATTTTTGTCGGCACTACCGGTATCCCCTCTACTATATATAGTGCATGTTGGGCGATCTTCCCCATTCTTGTCCAATGTAAATATCCCTCGCCATTGACACAGTAAATTCCCTTCTTTTGCAAAAATCTTATTAACATGTTTCTGCCTTCTGTATATTTGCCACTCTTAGTCCCTGCCACCCGAAACCACACCCCCATTGTATTTTTCGCCGTTATTTCTTCTCCGGCCACATATACTTTTGAGTTTTCATTGTTTAGATCAAATACTACCTCTCTGTACATTGCTCTTTTTACTTTTATCCCCATCTTCCTTGCTTCTTCTTCCAATCTATCCACCTCAAACTGACTCTGTATTGGCGACATGGTAAAAGCGATTATTTGTTTTTTTTGCATATGTTTAATTAGAAAAATAAGTGAAGCATGTATTTTTCGGAGCGCAGCTTCTGGAGCTCTTGCGAAGCACGTAAGCACCGAAAAAATATCATGCGAACTTGTTTTTCGATAAACTAATTAAAAATTTAACAATTTCTGCCGGTACATCAATCCCGGTTGCCTTCATAAAACCCCAAAACTGCGGCCCCTTATTCACCTCCAACACCACATAATCTTCTCGATTATTACTCAAGCCGTGGTCAATATTTTTCAGCAAATTTGAGCGTGATAACACACTCACCTGAGCAGAAAAATGTTGACGAGGATTGAGATATCGAGGCATTATATCGACCCCTGCCACCATCAATCCACACACTTTCGCCGCCTCAACCGCCATTTTTTTAATCTCTTCCGGCAGCTGGGCCACTTCCACCTCTCCTCCAACAGAAAAATTATTTCTAAAATCTTTTTTATCTTTTCGGTATCTTTTCATTACCCCCAGTACCTTCTTTCCCAATACCAACACCCGATAATCCCCCCGGTTTTCAATGTACTCCTGCAACATATATCTTTTTCCTTCCTCTGTCTCACTCTTTCTTAAATCCCTTATTAGTTTTTCCAACTCTTCCCGATTGTCTGCCTTAAACACCCTCGTCCCCCTGTCCCCCCCGCTCCCCTTTAAAATAACCGGAAAATTAAATGGCGGGTCGTTTCCTGCCGAAGTGATTGTTTTTCGGGCGAATTTCAACGTGCAAACATTGACTGAGTCAGAAAAATGATCACAAGGCAAAGAAACATTTTGCAAGCCTACCATTAAATTATATAAATACCACAAACTTCCATAAACCGTTTTCGGCACCGGTATTCCGGATTCTTTTAATTTCATTATCTGCCACGCCTTACAGGCATACGATGGTTTTCCTTCTTTTACTAATGGATCCACCACTATTACCTCTTTTTTTAATTGTTTTAGTACCAGATCCACTTCTTCCCAATGTTTCCCTGTCGTTCTAAAAAACACTATCTCAAATTGTTTTAAATCTTCCCCCCGCAAACTTACCTTTCCTGTTTCCGTCTCAAAACTGACTAAATTGTACGAAACCAATTTCAAATCAACTTTTAGTTTCTTTGCCGCCTCCCTAATCATCACCAAATGCCTGGTTATCTTCCCTCCGTAAAATAATGCAATTTTTGTTTTTTTCATATTTTTTTCGCACTAATTAAAAATCCCTCCAAATCCTTTCTTCCCAACAAAAACTTAGTTCGAAGTTTTTCTCTATCCGCCACGTTTACCGCCGTTATTACCTTTAATCCTTTTAGCCAAAAAGTCACCCCGACCACCGGTCTGTCCTTATGTTCCCCTAAACTTGATTTGTAATGTCTAAAATACAATACCCGTTCCGGTTGCAGTAATCCCAGCTTTATCGCCAGGTTTCTGTCAATTGAGCTTCTAAATGCTCCCGTGTCCACCTTGGCTCTTACCTCCACCACCCGGTGCTTTCCTTGCCTTATTATCGGGCTTTTCTCCAATAATGGCACAAAACCCTTGGGAATTTTTACTCGGATTATTTCCAGTGATTGAATTGTCTTCGCTTTCTCTTTTAATTCCACCTTTTCGGCAAATTTTTCTCCAAACAGATATTTAGACAATGAAATGGCATGATCCGAACTTCGTACCGTCACATCCTCCACTTTTTCCATTCGCCGCCTAAGTCCCGCTTTGTTGCAAATCTGAATCGACAGCCCCGGTCTGGCGTTTACTTCCAGTACTTCCGGCCCTTTTTCTTTGTCCAGCACTATGTCCACCCCCAAAAACCCCAGTCCCTTTATTGCTCCCTGACATCTAATGGCTGTTTCTAGTATTTCCCGCCATTGAGGTATCTTTATTCCGTTTACTTTTATTAGTCTTTTTTTGCCAAAATCATAAATTTTTTCCACTTCTTTTCCCTTGCCCTCAATCCCAAAAGTAGTAATCCCTGTCGCCATATCCACCCCCAATCCTACCGCCCCTTGTTGTAAATTTGCCTTACCGCCGCTTTTTTCAGTGGGCAGCCGCAGCATTGCCATCACCGGCACCTTATTAAATATAATCACTCGAACATCTGGCGTTCCCCATTTGGTTAAATTCAAAAACATTGGATGAATTTTGATTCTTTCTTCCAGAAGCACACTATCCGGATTCCCGTGAAGACTATATTTACCCATTAATATTTCCTGGCAGTGGTGCCGCAAATCTCCCACGTTCACCAAAAATCCGTCCATTTTGTGCCACTCTCCCGCCCACTTACCTCTTCTTCTCACAATAATTATTCCCTCTCCGCCATACCCCGACACTGGTTTTACCACAAAATTTCCTTCAAGTTTTTCCCAAGCATAGTTTTCTACCTCGTCCCAGCGTTGAAAACGGGCCAACAATTTCGGTACCCCCACTCCGACTTTCATTAAACTCTTCTTGGTTTTATATTTGCTGTCAGCCACCATTCTTCCCCGGCTGCTGTTTTTCCTCAAATACACCTTATTTCTCTCATTCTTGGTCAAAAATTGCCGATACTGTTTCAAATTAAACATAAGGGCTTAAATCCAAAAACGAAGCATAATATTTTTCGGAGCGCAACCGCAACGCGTCTAGCATTGGTTAGAGCACCGCAAAAATATCATGTGAGTTTTTTAAATAAATATTAAACATGTATTTTTTAAGATCAATTCGCCGTTATCTTTTTTGCGCGAATTTGAACGCCCCGCATTCACTGAGCGACAAAAAATGATAACCAGAATTGATCGTTGATCATTTTTTTCGTATTGCCTTTCTAAATCTTTTTATCTCCGTCAATCTTATCCCCGTATAATTTCCTACCATCAAATTTATTACCACTGTCACCACAATTATTGCTTCAGGATACCTCAATACTACCTCAGCCACTCCCTGCCACCCCATCAGTACCGCTCCCAATATCGCCAGCCCCAGTGTTCCCAGGGTAAGCTTTATTGCTTCCTTTTTACTTTTAACCAGTTGAGTTCGGGTAAATTCCTCCGCCAACAGTATCATAAATAGTACCGGAAAAATCGAAATGTTGCTAATGTCCACCATTTTTAATCCAGTTGATATCACCATCAATCCAAACACCCCCACTGATATAAATACCAATCCCAATGCTCGTACCGGCCAAAAATGTAGTTTTAATCTTTTCAAAATCAGATTACTCAAAATTGATATCATCAGAATCGCCCCAAACAAAATCAGCCCACCGGCAATCCCGGTTGCCGACAGCGCCACCGCTATCATTGTCGGTACAAAAATTCCATACCCGCTTACCCCAAGGATATAGTGCATTACCGACACTAAAGTTGCCAACAGTGGCAACAATAAAAGCATTACAATTGTTTTCGCTTCCACCCCATTGGTTATTGCTCTTTCTATTACCTTACTTTGGGCCAAAATTGGACTAACACTCCAAAAATATAATACCAAAAACAAAGAGAGAATGGTGGCAATTTTCTTCATAATTTCTTATCCTCTTATCTTCTTATCTTCTCATCTATTTATCTAAACTTGTGGCGTATTATAGCACTAATTTTTACCCGTCAACCCCCTCACCATATTATTGGTATAATTAAACTAATTATGGTTGATATTAGCAAGCTACCTCTCACTCCCGGCGCTGACATTGGTACCAAATATACCAATTTTGGCACTTTAGTTACCCTTATTCTCAAAAACGGACTAACTTTAGCTGGTGTAATTCTTTTAGTTTTGATTCTTGTTGGTGGTGTTATGTATATTGCCGCCGCTGGTGGCGACGATCCCAAAAAACTAGCCTCCGCCTCGTCCACTATTACCAGTGCCCTGATTGGCTTCTTGGTAATTTTTTGTAGTTACTTTATAATCCAGATTATCGAGGTCATCACTGGCCTTAAAATATTGTGATTTTTATTAATTTATTTTTTAGAATTTAGACTTTAGACTTTAGAATTTTATTGTATGATCGGCATCTTAGGCAACATTTTAAATCCCACCAAGTATCAGAGTACCCAAGGTGAAGGTCTCTTCACGTTTCTAAGTAATCTTTTCAAATTTGCCGGAGTTGTTGCCGGTATTATCTTTATTGTTCAGCTTTTAACTGCCGGCTACGACTACATTGCCAGCAATGACGATCCCAAAAAATTCCAAGCCGCCGGCAACAAAATTCTTCACAGTCTCTTGGGTCTCGTTATCATTGCCGGTGCCTTCATCCTCGCCGGCCTCGTTTCCCGCTTTACTGGTATAAATATTCTCAATCCTACTATCTATGGCCCCTAATAAATATCTGGCCAATCTTACCGGTTCCCTTACGGGTCCGGGTATCAATCCCACCTCTCCTCTCGACGCTACCACCAAATTTGAGAAATTTGCCGGTCAAATCCTTGGTGTTCTCACTATCGTCGGTGTTCTTTATTTTATTATCCAAATTATTTTTGCCGGTTATTCTTATATCGCCTCCAAAGGTGATGAAAAAAACATGGAATCCTCCCGCAAACGTCTCACTGAAGGGATTCTTGGGTTAGTCATTGTTATTGTTGCCGTCGGCTTGGGCTCACTTTTAGCCAAACTCGCCGGCATTCCCAATGTCTTGGACATTAATGGTATGTTTACTAGAATGGGTTTATAAAAACTTTATGATCAATCTTGTCAAACCCGTTTACGCTGTAATTTGCAACCCGGTTCTCAAAGACTGTACTTCCTCCACCGACCCTGAAGGTTACACTAATAATGTTCTTCGTGGGGTCATTTCCATCCTCCTTTTAGTGACCATCATTTATTTTATGTGGCATGTAATTTTTGCCGGCTACCATCTTATTGCTACCGACGGTGATCAAAAAAAGCTGGAAACTGCCAAAGCCGAACTCACCAATTCCATTGTCGGTATCATTGCTATCTTCTGCATTTTTGCCATTATTAGATTTGTTGGTACCGTTTTAGGCATCCAGGGGTTGGAAAACCTCAACCTCACCTGGCCCACTCTTTAAATTATTATTAATTATTGATATTATTATCTCTATGACAAACATATTTCCTCTCGTCAAATCCGCCATCGCCCAAGGCAAAATTATTATTGGGCCTCAAACTGGTGAATTTGATCCTCTCACCCGCATGACTGCCGGCGGTATTGTTTCCGGTGCCATCTCTCTGGCCATGCTCGCCGTCGCTCTGGTTTTCTTTTTCATCCTCATCCTGGGTGGCCTCAAATGGGTCATGTCCGGTGGTGATCAGAAAAATGTCGAAACCGCTCGAAACCAAATCACCAACGCCCTTGTTGGTTTGGCTATTGTTTTTGCCGCTTTCGCCATTATGAAACTGATTGAAATTGTCTTTGGTATCAGCATCCTTGGTGGCATCACTATTCCTACCTTCAACAAATAATTTGTTTTTTGTTTTCAAAGCCCCCCTTTTTCAAGGGCCTGCCCGCCTGTTGAGGGGGGTGTCGGTTTTACCGACCGGGGGTTTTGTATTGTATAATTCACTCATGAAATTCATTGTATTTATTCTCTTTTTTGTCATTAGTTATTTGACATTTGTCATTCCCGCTCTCGCCCAATCTCCCCAAGCTTGGACTGGTCGCTGTGTCGGTACGGGAACCAATACTGATATTCCCACCATTCAGGGTATTGAGTGTCTTTTTTATAATATTCTCCAATTTGTCGTCTTTTTTGCCGGTCTTATCTTTCTTTTTATGTTCATTTCCGGCGGTTTTAAATATTTAACTAGTGGTGGTGATGAAAAAGCTGTCGCTGCCGCTGGTTCTACCCTCACTTCAGCTATTATTGGCCTAATTGGTATCATCGCCTCTTGGTTAATTCTTTCCTTTATCCAAAAATTCACCGGCATTAATGTTACCAAGCTCATCATCCCCGGTTAATGAAAAAAATTTTCCTCCCCTTTTTACTCTTTACCATTTACTGTTCATTATTTACAGCTACTTCTCTTGCCCTCGAACCCGTTATTGTTACCGACCACCGGCATACTTATCCCACTGACTCCGGTCAGGATCAAAATTATATTCCCTCCGATCCCAACGCCGTTGATACTGTCTCCCTTATCAAAAACGTTCAAATCTCCCAATCCTTCGATCCCATCATCAGTGGTACCGATGTTGATGGTAATCCTGTTTATGCCCATCAGACTATTGATCATGTCCAGGGAAATTTAGATTCCTCCCGTCTCAACACCGAATTCTACCGCCAAAACTACGACTACTTTGCCCGCCCTGTCTTTGACCCCTATGCCGCCGCCACTACTTCCTATCTTACCAGCAATTCCTCCCGCCACTCCCTTCCGGCCTCCGTTCAAAAATGCCTTATCAGTAACCAAATTGTTGATATCTCTACCTTCATAGCCGGCGGCAATTCTATCTGTATCGACCGGGAAATCAGAACTCCAACAGGTCCCATCCGTGTCGGTGAAATTATTTCTGCCCTCATCAATGCCGGCAACCGTCTCTATTACCCCGATTCCAACTGTCCCCCCAATCAAACCCCCAAATCTTTCCCCACTGCCGTTAACCGGGCCATTGCCTCCATCAAATTTACCTATCATCTCTCTACCGATCAGTACCGCCAAATCTATCTTACCGGTATCGAACCGGTCTGCACCAATTCCCTGGCCCAAAGTGTCGAACACTGCGACCAAAATGACCAAGGTCAAAAATCAAATT
>Ga0100387_10005222_pt1 | contig 10562 bp, 8 predicted proteins | sample CryGeymeta201511_FD_81547 | JGI IMG/M metagenome (GOLD analysis project Ga0100387, IMG submission 81547) | Groundwater microbial communities from Crystal Geyser aquifers in Utah, USA - Crystal Geyser metaG 2015-11 | ecosystem: Environmental > Aquatic > Deep subsurface > Groundwater | place: USA... | reverse complement strand
TTAAAAAATAAGGATATCGCAAATGAGTGTGCTTTTGCTTTAACTTTTTTATCAGAAACCAAGTCCTTTGCAAGAGCTCAATTATTGTTATCATTTGATGCATTAAGTGAGGATGCGAAGAAGACATTGCTCGAAGCGAATCTCACCAAATTCATGCTCCAAAATGCCGATAGGCTCAACAAGGAATTCAATATCACGTATTTTACCCGCTATCCTGAGTCGGTGCTTAAGGATATGCTTGATGGGAAGAGAAATTTTCAAAAGCCATTGGCTGTTGTCGCCTATCCGAAATCAGATCATAAAGGTGCCTTTTATAATAATAAAATAGATCAGCTCTCTGCTGCAGGCTATCAGGTTGTCGTCTTTGAAAGCTGAAACGAAAATGAATTTCTGCAGATGATGGAAAAAACAGAAAAAAAGTATGGTCATGCGTCGCTTTTTGTCATCGGTGGTCATGGAGAGCCGACAAACATACAATTGGGAGAGGGTGAAAAGGAAGATGCAGAGTTGGATATTACCGATAAAGATATTCTTACAAGAATAAAATTTATTATGATTAGTAGTTCTTGAAATCCGCAAATTATCCTGGAATCCTGTTCTACCGGGAATAAACAAACTACCGACAATATCGCCAAAACTATTTCTGATTATAATAGTCGGGTCCAGGTTTTTGCACCTGATCAACCTACGTCCATCAGCAATATCGAATTTGATTATGTGCAGAGAGGTCCTCGTAAGTTGCCAATTATCAAGCGCGTAATCTATGCCGATGAAAATATCGAAACGCAATATCAAAAAGGTCAGTTAGCAAAATAATTTTACTTTTTATCATCTACCCATGACACAACAAATCGAGCAATTAAAGAACAATTTTGAATTGAAGATGGAGGAGGCGAAAGCTGATGCCAGATTTTTGGCGTGACATGAGAAAAGTCCGATAGACAAGGAATTGAATGAAAAAGAATGGAAAGAATATCTGAAAACATTGTCTCCAAAAGATAGAGAAAAGCATAAAAATTTGAAGATATTTCTTGATGCTACTGAGTACAATCCTGCTCGGCAAGGAAAAACTAGACAGGAACGTGCACAAATGCGATGGGAAAAAACCTACAATGAAGAGTATCGGTGACCTATACCAAAATATGAAAAATAAATTTTTATCTTTTTCTCTGTGGCGCTTTCTTCATACTTTTTGGCATTTCTTTCTTTTGCGCCCTGCCTCCCCGCACTTCTGCGGGGTAAACTCTGATTGCGGTCTTGGATGCCGTATATATCGATATTGATAGTGTGTATGCTACGTAAACAGACATTGCAATCGACCCATCAAGAAAGAGAGTAAAGTATTATTCTTGCTTGTTTTCTTGCGTCTGCTTTCCAAATCTTTATACATTGGGCATGGTGAGATTTTGAATTACTCAAGATAAAAAGAGGACATGGAGATATTATGCAAGCAAGACCAATATCATTTTTTTGGTGTTGGTTGTTTTTTCATTCAGCGCATTCCTGTTTTATAGCAGAGTGACCACCTTGTTATTCGCCAAGGACAAGATGGATATCTTCAAGGAAGACCTCACGCAGATCGCCTTCTATTTTACTCCGGTGGATCAGGAATTCTCCAAGTTTCTTGTCACGCTCGATGAGGTGATTCAATGATATGTACAAGGAGAAAATATCCTCAAAGAAAAAAATCATCAGATAGAATTCTGTCGGGATTATATCAAAAAGAATAAAAATTATCTCGAGAAACTCGGCTTTGCGCGCTATGATGCATTGATGAGTGTGTTGTCGGATCTGCGGGGATACAAGAAAGAATTATTTGAACTTCTCGGCAAAGATAAGCCGACCAACTATATCGTCATTCTCCAAAACACCAATGAGAAGAGGCCGAATGGCTGATTTTTCTGATCGTTCGCATTCATCACTGTAGACGGCGGACGCATCAAGGACTTGGAGATTGTCGATTCGTATTATCCGGATTTCATTGCGCATAATACACGCATCACCGCTCCTGCTCGGACCAAATCATTCTTGCCGGATCGTAATATAGGATATATCGCCGGAAATAAATTCTGATTTACTGATATCGATGGAAAAAATCTGAAAGACTTATATGAAAAGATGTTCAATGAGACCTATGATATCAGAAAAGTGAAACAGACTATGGAACCAGATTTGTACAACAAATTATTGAAAAAATACGTCAAAGGAGTCATTTTCATCAGATCAGATTCTTTAGAAAAAATCATTCCAGGATTCACTGAAAAGATGCGGGAATGGCAGTTCCTCAATGCTGCCGTCGACCTTATCAGAAAAGAGGTCCGTGGAAATAAAAAGGAACTCTATATCAAAGAAGTGAAAGAATTCTTCTCCAAAAATAGTCTCAAATTACTGCAGAATACCGTCAATAATTTTGGTGAATTAGCCAAGGCGCAATTCCTCAATGTCTATCTGTCCAATGCCTCTACCTGATTCGTTAAGGTACTGCAGAATCATAGTCTGGAAAACGTTTTCAAGGCTTGATATATCTACGCATGGGATACCAATAGCTCCTTCAATAAAGTCGATGGATTCGTCGCCAAAAATATCCAGATAGCGAATTCAAATGGTGATATCGTGCTTGATAGCAATGAGGACATTATTGATGTCAGAGATCTTCCTCAAGGAAAATATGAGATGACGGTCTTGTACAATCTTAATGTCCCTGGTTATTATCTTGATATGATGCATGAATTGGAAAAAAAGTATGACGTTACTCTTACGAAGAGAGAGAAAAGTATCCTCGCTATGCAGCCTGCGACCTATGATATCTTTGGTGGCGGAGAAACCTACAAATGGCGGGAAAGCAAAGCGACCATCTATTTCCCAAGAAACATAAAGATCCTGAATGCTACTGGCGAAATATATAATCGATCTCATTTTGATCCGTGATTTGCGAACGGCGTGTATTACAAGGTATGAAGCAATGATAATCACTCCACGAGAAATGTAAAGATTGATTTTAAGATTGAATAAGTCAGTCCCGTCATTGCGAGGAACGAAGCAATCTAGGACTGTAATTCTGCAGATTGCCACGTCGTTACACTCCTCGCAATGACAGGCAGAATAGTTTATTATTTCATAATTTCTCATGCAAAAAGCTCAGCTCATCCAAAACATCATCCTGCTCCAATCGTATTACAAATTTCTGTACTTATGAAAATACTTAGAGCAGGAGGCCAAACTAAAGGATTTTTCCAAGAATGTGGAAGACAGTAAAATCGCTACTTGAGATAAATCCTACTTCGTCATCAAGTGAAAAATGGTGAAGCCATTGCTGGAAAATATCTACAAAAATCCCGACAAGAAAAATCTTTTCTGATATTTGGTGGAAATCAGCGCCTTCAGATGACTCTTCAGTACTTTCAAAGAATTACTTGATAACGAGCCGGTTTTTGAAAGATTTCTCAAGCAGAAATTAGCCAAACAATACGTCGTTTTTGAGCAGATTATTAAGTTTTTGAGGAACATATTGAGCCATTCCACGACCTCTCATGTGAATTTGAAGACGGATGATTTCGAGAAGCAAAAGGACTATCTCAAGAAATATGTCGATACCTTATTGGATTTCAAGTTTGTCTATGCGGATTTCTTCCCTGAGTGGAAAGGCAGTAAGGACTATGGAATGAGGTTGTATGTAGATTTCAAGAAGCTCAAAGATGGGCAGTCCTTATTTGATGTTATTTCTCTGCATCAATTATATATGCTTTCTGAGCTGTGCTACAATATTTCTGAAGTTTTCAGGATGAAGTATAAGTTGAAATAATTTTCTCTCTCTGTTCTGGTTAACAAACCTCCCACCCTTCGGGTCCCCCCTCCTTATCAGGAGGGACAATTATTAACTGTGTCTCCTGATAAGGAGAAGAGGCTCCGCTGAGAGGCGGAGTAGAGGTTTGTTTTCTTTTTTATTTTTTTTAGAAAAAAAAGCAGAGAAATTCTCTGCTTGATTATTGGTATTAAATTTAATAGATTTTATTCTTCGTCGGGTACATCGCACATGGGGCATAACCATCCATCCCATTTGTGCCAAAACATAATAAATCCACAACCACATCTTGGTGGATTTTTGAACAAGATACTACCAGCAGTTCTTGCTGTTTTGCCGTTTAAAATTAAAAATTTTCTCATAAATTTTTGTGTTATTGTTTATATTTTTTGTTTATATAATTATTTAACGTCAAAAAGTCAACTCATTTCCTGATAATTGCCCTGTATTTCAAGGGTTTCTGGCCTATGGAGGCGGATTTTTTTGGTTCTGGGGTGTTTCGGGGTATAATTAAGATGTATCAATTGGATTCCGGCTCCAGATTGCCACACTACGTTCGCAATGACAATGCCGGAATGACTACGCAAGCGAGTGAAAAAAGGTTTTATAAATAATCTATTCCAATGATGACTACCAGAAACATAAGAAAAAAGATTTTTGCAGGAGGAGTTGTGATGCTTGGCGTCATCGCTCCAGTTTTGGCGATCAAAGTCTCTTTGGATCCATTGTATATGGATGCGAGATTTGAGCCAGCTTCTACTTTGCATGCAGGATGCATCAATAGTACCAATGTCATGTTCCAATCTGAAGGGCAGGAGATAGAAAATGTCCATTTGGTATTTTCTTATATACCAGATGATATCCAGATTGTGCGTGTTACTTCCACTGCCGACAAGAGTCTTATCAACTACAATATAGACCACGATTCGCTCGTACTCAATTATCTGAATCAGAAGAGCAAGAAATTAAGCAATGTCACCTTGTTCCAGATATATTTCAAGAGTTCCGACAATCTGACTTCTACCGTCTTATCATTGGGTAAATGATCATATGCGCTTCTGAAAGGCGGTGACAAGGTTGCGCTTAATAGCAAATCACAACTCACTTTCGCTAAAGGCATGGAATGTGATCCTGATGAAGTTCCACCCGTGGTTTCTCTTGTGAGTCCGCAAAATAATGAAGAGCCGATTCCCTTGGATAGATATTTCGTCTTTGATATCAAAGATACCGGAAAATGAGTGGACAAGCAGAGCATTCAGATAGATTTCGCTGGTGAACAATATGATGCTACTTCCAAATATCTTCAACGAAACAGTGATTATCTCGTGTTTTATCCTAAGACCTGGTTGCCTGTAGATGTTTCATTGGTGTTGACCATCACGGCATCAGATCTTCAGAAATATGGATGAGCTAATGAAATCAAGAAGAGCTTCTCTTTTGAGACTGCCAAATGAATGGTGCTGCTCAATAATATCAATCCTGAAATCTATAGGAAAATTGTCGGCAAAGCCGTCAATGTCTTTGCTTCTGCTCCTGAATGTAGAATGCTCAAACAATTATATGCTGAAATCGATACAACCAGTCAGACAATCCTCGGTGGTGTGTTTGGTAAGTTGGCGTGTGATGTTTCCGATCTTTCCACTTTTGTCCAGCAAGAAGCGGCTGATAAAGTCCATGCTGCTGATATGACCTCTTTCCAAGCAAATAAAAAAGTGTCTGTCTTGGGTGTTTTGTGATGGGTATTATTCAGTGTTGCATTGATGTTGAAATTATATTACTATGTCGCTTATAGAAAACATAAAAAGATTGCAGAGCAAATCAGTTTACAACTTACAACTAACAACTAATAGTGAATAATTGATATATGCCAGCTAGATTGCCACACTTTGTTCGCAATGACGGCTGGTTTTTTTAGATATCAGAAATTTTCGTGATGAGAGAGTGTAGTCCTTTGCGGGCAGCTTCGTCCTTGAATGGTATCTTTGCTAATGTTTTTTCTGCTACATCAGTATGTTTTTTGATAAGTCCCTTGCCGTATTCCAATGCTCATGAACGTTCAAACATTTCCTGTAAACTGATTATCTGTTCCTTGTTGAGCTTTTTTTTCATGCAAGAGGCGAGTAATTCCTGCTCTTCTTTCGTGCCCTTGGTGAATATATAATTTGTGAAAAATGTCTGTTGTCCTTCTTGAATGTCAGAGAAGAGTGATTTTGTCTTGTCAGCAGAAATGATATCAAAAAGATCATCTTTGATCTGGAATGCCAAGCCCAAATCTTTTCATAATTCTATGATGAGGTCTTGGCTTTCTTTGTCTGCACCCGCAAGAATCGCTCCTGTCAACATCGGTCTGATAAAGGTATATCATGCTGTCTTGTACATATTCTTTTTTTCGATCATATCTTCTGTGGCCGCTTCACCACCCATCATATCTACATCTATCATCTGTCCTAATATGACTTCTTCAATCATCTCGTGGACATTCCTTCTTGCCTCAAATAGCAATTCTTCTGGAAAATCATGATGTTTGTATTGAAGTTCATACACCCGAGAAATCAACAAATCTCCTATGAGGATTGCTTGTCACTGGGCTATATGTTCATCAGACTTATCGAGGATAGAATTGATGTATTGATGGATTGTCAGGATGTTGTGTCTTTTTTCTGATTGGTCGATGATGTCGTCATGAATCAATGCCATCGTGTGGAATAACTCAAACATGATTCAGAAGTTGAGGATAGCTTTTTCATCTTTTCCGCCGAATCCTTTATAGGCGATCCGAAGTCCGTATGGCCTGATTCTTTTGCCTCCGGAAAAAATAAAAGTCTCAATATATTCGATATATTTATTGAGCTTTGGATTGTTCAGGAGCTTTTCCGCTTCTTGTACTTTTTCTCTAACATAATTTTCGAGAATGCCGTCAAAGGTAACTTTGAAGTCTCATAAATTCATCCTTAAGTAAATTTTAGATGATAAATGATAGATTTTAGATTGATTGTACTATATACAAATGACTGACAAATGCAATTTCTGAAGCACCTCTGTTTTCTTGACTATTATCGTTCAATGTGTATTATTTCGTCCACTAAGATTTACACTTTCATTGTCAGATATGCTCGTCAAATTGAATCAGATTATTTTGTTTTCCTTATTCGCGTTTTTTCTTGCATGGGCTCTGTATCCTCTATATATCAGGTTTCTCAAATATATACATGCGGGAAAACAAATACGTGAAGATGCCGTAACCGGTGAAAAGTCTGCAATTTTTTCCAAGATGCACTCTCACAAATCCGGCACTCCGACTATGGGAGGCTGACTTTTTCTTCTCGTGATGTGAATCATGATAGGGATCTCTTACTTCTTACAATATAAAGGCATCATCAATAATACGCTTGTCAGCAGACAAGAAACCTATGTCTTGCTCTTTGGTTTTTTCAGTCTAGGGCTTTTGTGATTGCTCGATGACTTCTTCAACATCAGAGGAAGGGGAACGATCAAATGATTGAGTGCCAAAGCAAAAATGGTCTGAATGATCATCGTAGCATGATTCATCAGCCGATGGTTTTATAGTAAGCTTGGTGTCGATTTCATCAATTTCCGGCCGTTTGCCTGACAGATTCATCTGTGAATATTCTATCCGATCATTACCTTCTTCATCACGATAAGTATCGTCAATGCCATCAATATTACTGATGGACTGGATGGTCTTGCCGGGGGATTAATGACGATTATCTTATTTGTATTGTGAATAGTGACCTTCGGGTATCAGACGTATATCGCCACTACGGTGATAGCGATATTGATTGCGGTATTGGTCGCGTTCATGTTCTTTAATATCAATCCTGCCAAAATATTTATGTGAGACAGCTGAGCTTTCGCTCTGTGAGGATTTCTTGCCTCACTACTGTATATTCTCAATATGAGGATGGGAATCATCATTCCTTTTATAATTATATTCTTGTTGTTTATCATAGATATTTTTTCTGTATTACTACAAATCATCTGGAAAAAAAGATTTCATAGAAAATTATTTGCTATTTCTCCACTTCATCATTTGTTTGAATATAAAGGAATGCCAGAGCCGACCATTGTTATGAAGGCGTGGATGTTGCAGGGGATTCTTGCTGCGATAGCGATTATTGCGGTGTTCTATCAGATTTCGGGATAAAACTGGTTGTGTTGACTTTTTCGTGAGAATCGATATATACTTTTCTATGTTATATCGATTGTTTTCGAAAACAGCAATCACTTCGCTTTGTTTGTGCTTGTCGTTTCTCAAATCATCGATATAAGTTCGACATCATGAAAACCTTCAATACTTCAGGCTTTCGTTGTGTCTCACTTAACAAAAAATAATGAATTATAAAAACAAAAATGAAATGACGTTCATTTTTTTTGTTATTCCTAAATTGTAATTAAATTATTGTCAAACTAATATCTAAAAAAATGAGTAAAAGAAAAAAAAATGCGTTGATTTCCGTTTATAATAAAGACGGGATCGTGGAATTCGCCAAAAGGCTTATACTTCTTGGGTATAGAATCTTCTCTTCAGGAGGTACGGCGGATATGCTTAAAAAAGCCGGAATCAAAGTTACAAATGTTTCAAGACTTGTGGGTGGAGGCGCAATACTCGGACACCGAGTAGTTACCATCTCCCGTGAGTTACATGCAGGATTGTTGGCAAACAAATTTAGCGAAGCTGATATGCTCGAATTACAGTCCTTGGGACTTCGTGTTTTTGACCTGGTATGTGTGGATTGTTATCCGCTCAAGCAGGAAATTGCTAAACCCAATGCAATATTTGAAATGGTGATCGAAAAAACTGATATCGGTGGCCCATTGATTCTGCGTTCCGCTATTAAGGGAGACAGAATTGCTTTGTGTGATTCACGTGACCGTATGGAGGTTATTGAATGGCTCGAAGCTGGACAGCCCGATGAATTGACATTCATCCGTACACTTGCTGCAAAAGCCGAAACTTATGTGGCTGATTATGTGCTTACTTCCGCAATGTATCGCGGAGGCGGTAAATATTACGGCTTTATCGGTGAAAAGGTTTGTGATGTTCGTTATGGAGAAAATCCTCAACAAAAATCCGCCGGTCTGTTTAAAACGTTTAATGCCGATAATGATCCACTTGCTCTGTATAATTTTAAACAGATAGCCGGAGAATTCGGTTATGTGAACTTCACCGATCTGGATCGTATGCTGCAAACTATTACTCACATCATGGCCGGTTATCACAAGAATCATTTGTGGCATAATATGGGTATGAATGAGTTGGACCTGCCTTGTGTAGCATTGGGCGTAAAACATGGTAACTGTTGTGGAGCGACAATTGCAAGCACTCCTATCCAGGCTTTGGCAGACATGCTTGATGGAAATCTGCTCAGCATTTTTGGCGGGGCTATTATCACCAACTTCCCGATCACCAAAGAGCTTGCCAGTATGATTAGTTACTTCCACTCCGGTTCCGTAAGAAGGATTATGGATGTTGTTGTTGCTCCGAGTATTACTGAAGATGCACAAACAATCCTCAATCGCAAAGATGCAGCCTGCAAAATGGCAGTCAACCCTGCACTGTCACTTCTCGGACCTAATTGTTTGAGCAAAGAACCATTGATGAGAAAGGTACGAGGAGGCTTCCTTGTTCAGCAAAATTATGATTTTGTTCTGGACCTGAATGCTGCTTCTCTGAAGCGCTATGGCGACGATTTCGCACCAGCAGGGCAGACCAGAATTGATATGGTTCTGGCGTCGGCTATCTGCGCAACAAGTAATTCAAACACTATCACTCTCGTGAAAAACGGCAAACTCATCGGGAATGGAGTCGGTCAGCAGGACAGAAAAGAATGTTGTGAGCTTGCAGTTAAACGAGCTGATGACGCTGATCACTCAACAAAACGTGCTGTGGCTTGTAGCGACAGTTTCTTCCCCTTCCCTGATGGACCGAAAATACTTATCCAGGCTGGTGTCAAAACAATACTTTCGCTCAGCGGATCGCTTAAAGATAATTTGACGATTGATCTGTGCAAGAAAGAAAATGTATCATTGATAATGATGCCGAATGCAGAAGCCCGGATGTTCTTCAATCATTAAAAATCATTATTATCTAATATTATGACAGCCTGCGGATAAGCGGGCTGTTTTTTTACAATATTTTTTTACTTTCGCAGAACATACTATGTCTGCGGCGCTTTTCTTTTTCTTTCTTATTGCTTCGCCGGCTGGGCCTTCCTCCGCCCTGGTTCATAAATCCACCTTCCGCTTCGCTCCCTCCTTCTTTGTCAAGGAGGACAAATTTTTTAATTTTTTATGAATCGCTTTTTCGCTGATGGATTGGATAGTCGGCGTGCTAAAAAGTTTAGAATTATTGCTTGTCGCTTTGACGGTAAAGGTAAATTTATCGACATATTTCGACCGATCTTGCGCGTAGACGAAATCAAAAAGTTCGTCAAAGGTCTGTGTTTTCTGGCTCGCGATTTCGAGGTAGACTTTATTCGCCGTCCTGAGTCGGAGATTACTTTGCGCTATCGCAGATTCATCTCCTGGAAAGGTCAGGAGCGTAGATTTCAAAATGGTCGGTTTGTAGCCTAGGATCTGCAGTTCTTTTTTGAGGACTTGCTGGAGGCCTGTGGCGCAACTTATGTAAAGGTTCATATTAGATATTTAATCCCTAAAGTTTTGAAAGTGTAGTTATTTCTTTGCGGATTTCTACTCTTGCATTTTTCTTTGCGCCTTGCACGGCTGGTGCGTGGACGCT
>Ga0100387_10005215_pt1 | contig 10571 bp, 10 predicted proteins | sample CryGeymeta201511_FD_81547 | JGI IMG/M metagenome (GOLD analysis project Ga0100387, IMG submission 81547) | Groundwater microbial communities from Crystal Geyser aquifers in Utah, USA - Crystal Geyser metaG 2015-11 | ecosystem: Environmental > Aquatic > Deep subsurface > Groundwater | place... | reverse complement strand
TTTTGCCAACTCCCACATATCCTTCTATTCCATAAGCTTTGAGCGATTCCTCTATCCAGCTACCGCCTAGTTTTTCATACAGTCTTCTGGCAACTCTTGCTTGAGGCTTGCCTATTTCAGGGAAAATCGTTCGCAATTTCCCAGGATGAATTGTGTGCAATCCTATGCATAACTTGCCTTCTCTGGCTGAGTAGTATCGGACTTTGGTATGAAAAAACGGGTGATCTCGTAGACCCCTCTTTGGCTCTATACCCTTTCCTGTCAACAATTGACCAGCAAAGTCGAAAATGAGCCCGACAGTTTTAGGGCTGTAATCGATAATACGAGCGTTTAGAACAAGTTCTGTATTGGTCTTCCCTGATCCAGTCATCCCGAACATGCCCATCATGAGGGGTATAGCCTCAAAACTCATGCCTACAGAACCGAGCAAATGTTCGCCCGAACGTAGGCGCCCTATTTCCAAGTCTCCCTCAAGTTTCAGGCTAGAAGAGTCTTCTTCTCCAGTTGCGTACACTCTGTCTTTATAATTGGGATTGAATGTTGGAGAACGTACCTTACCATCTTTCTCTTCCAGAAAAAGGACAGCCTCGACTTGTCTGTAACTAGAATATGGCCCAAAGGACTCTTTCCCTTCTGCCTCACGAAGCTGCTCGCTCATATCTAGGGTTGACGAACTCTTGGCATCCACGACACGAGCATAGAAGCTCTTGTTCCCTGAGTGTATCCGAACAATTTGTCCAAAGCACAAATTAACTCCTTCGTCGACAAAGAAGAAAATTTGGTCTCCCCGCACTTCGCGTATAAACCCTACGGGCTCAGCCATATTCAATCCGCTCCCATCTAAAAGGATGTTTCACCCCGTGAAGCTCATCTGGGAAGTTACATGACAGCTCTTCCAAGCGAAGCACATCTAAAAACCCACCGTCAACCAACGTTTCCTCAACCTGATCATGGTAGTGAAGTAACATTGAGTCAGATGGAGAAGAAAAATCATGAGCAAGCCAAAGGGCAACTGGATACCCAAGACATCTCGGATCTTCTGAGATTGCTGTGAGTGGGGAAAGGAGTTCAGATATCTCACAGTTTGTTAAATATTCCATTATATCACAACGGAAAGTACGTAAGCTATCTTGGCACAATTTCACAAGAGATACGTCGCCGTATAGATGTTTATCTTTGTTTGCTTGTCTAATTGGGTGGTAAAGCCATGTCGGATAATGCGCAAGCATGGATGTTGCAGCCATAAAATCTCGACCCTTTTCATCAACAAGTGTTGAAGACTGTTTACTTATAGCCAAAAGATTGACCTTTTTACGAAGAGCCTCTTCGTATAGTAAGGTGTAGAACCCTCTTTTTCCGCCGAAGAAACTAGCTCCATCCAAAAGAATGTAATCCCCTTCACTTAATCCAACAAAAGTCTTGCTACCAATGCTTGCACTACCCTCAGACTCTTCGTGAAGAATTTTCAAAGCCATTTCACTCTCCAGTTGTAACCTTCGATCCATTAAAAAATTAGAACGTGCCCGGCGATCTCCAACTATGCTGGCAATGCTTTCTTCATAACCCCAAACTACATTGCGTCCTTCCACTGAAGCATATGCTACCCTCATTAAATAAACGCCCCAGTTGTTTGCCCTCTTCAACGTTCTTGTAGAGCAATCCACAGCGAGGAACTTTCCTTCATAATTTTCCATCTTGACCAAAGGCTTTATTTTAGACTTGTCAGGCTTGACCGCCATTGCTGGTTCTTCTCCCACCCCATGAAATTTTACTACCCGACCTTTATTGATGTACTCTGTTAGTTTCTTCTTCATCTTTACCAAGTCTTCCATGATTTTGTCATTCATTAGATCTTCTCCTTAGGCAACTGTTCACGACTGAAGATGTTACCATCTCAAGGAAGGGTACAACTACTTATTATCTTTTCTTAACGAAGGAATTTGCATTGCATGCACTGTAAGTCTCAGGCATTCGATATTCAAGAACCCCCTCTCAAACGTCAACTGGCTTCCTATGTGGCTTTACACTCAGGTTCATAGTCTCTTTGCTACTGTTATGAATAGAACTCAGTGATAGTCTTGTCATCGTATTTGCTGCTTAATTGTGGCTGCAGGAAAACTTGGTGCTATCCTGTATTTTAGGCGTTTAGATGCATGCATCTTAACAAGTATTCCCCTATCTGCCATCCGAGAAAGGTAAGTTGCCACCGTGCTGAGGCCTATCGGCTCTTTCAATTCTCGCTCATAAACAGACTGAACCTCCTTTGAGGTGAACCAGACCAGTGGGAAGTGTCTCTGAATAGTGAGGCGCGCTTTGTCATATTTAGAAAAATCGTTTGTTGGACTGTTAATTTCAGGGTTGGATCCGCCGCTGGGCACTCCACCTAGCAACTCTACCAAGTCGAGAAGATGGAGAGCTTTCTCTCTAGTTACTTGACCTTCAAAGGATATAGTATATCGATTACCCTCACTATCGAATAATTCGATGCGCATCTTTCTCGCTGGCATTAACGTTATGCACCTTAAGCTGTATTTCACAACTTTGCAGTTCACAAGTTATAGCTGTTATGGTGAAGAAGGTAGAAGAAATAATGGTATTTTAAGCTATAAACAAGTGAAGAAGATAAAATTGCAGTGCTTCTAGTATCACAAGCTTCACACATTCTGCAAACAAAGAAAAATGACAGAAAACTCTCTGGTTAGCTGTCTCCAGTAGAAGGATAGGGGTGGCTTTTTCAAAAAAAAGAAACAAGAAGAAGTCAATATAAAGAGAAAGAAAGGTGAAAAAGACACAATAGTAAATCAATTTCACAAGGTATTCACAAAAATGTGAATAAAAAAAATATACAGGTGTTTAAGCGTTCTCGTGTAACTTTTCAATAGTGGGGAAGGGAGAGGGGTAAAGGAGAAGGAAGAAGGGAACCATTAATAAGTAAGAGTTAAAAGTATTTGAATTAAGGAGCGGCACCCCTTTGTTTCCATTGGAACAGAAAAACTAAGATTAAAAATATCTCATGATTAAAAATTTGTTTAGAACATCAAAAATGTTTAACAGTAATTATTATAATAGTTTATATTGTAGTTACCTTTTTAGAGTATATTTCTTCTAAAGAAGAAATCAAAATATCTCTAAAAGATTATTTAAGAGTTCCAATGGAAACACCGGGGTGCCTGTGAGCTTTTCTCCTTCTTTTTAGAATTTTTGTCTTAGTGATTCATTTTTGTGTATGATAGGGCTTATTTTTTCTTTACCGAAACTGAGGCACTACGTCTGAAAGGTGAGGAGAGGAATAGTTGAACAGCTCTGGTATACTTGATGAAGTGTTCGAAAAGTTCACTAGTAATGCGCAGATTTTTAAAGATCGAGAGGTTCTTCGTCATGATTACTTGCCTGACAGATTACCGCATCGTGAAGATCAAATTAGATCCCTTGGGCAAACAGTGGCGCCTGTCTTAAAAAGCGCTAGATGCTCAAACATTCTCCTTTATGGAAAGACAGGAACAGGCAAAACAGCCGTAACTAAATACGTGCTAAACCATTTGGAGGCTAAAGCAAAGGAGTTCAACGCACCTGTTAAAGTATGTTTCGTCAACTGTCATTTAGCTGGAACTGAATATCGCGTCTTTGCAAGGTTATGCCAGAGCCTAGGAGTGTCAGTTCCCTTTACCGGTTTATCTGTTGGAGAGGTTTTTGACAGGTTTAGAACAGGCTTAGATTCTTCCAAAATAGTCTTTATCATTGTTTTAGATGAGATTGATGCGCTAGTGAAGATTCGTGGTGATAGGCTCCTCTATGAACTCACGCGGATAAACGAGGCGCTGTGTAATAGTAAACTTTCCCTTGTGGGAATATCTAACGACCTAAGACTAAAGGAGTTTCTCGATCCACGTGTTTTAAGTTCACTTAGTGAAGAAGAGATTGTTTTTGGGCCATACGACGCGGGCGAATTGAAAAACATTCTTTTTCGGCGTGCACAAATGGCTTTCTGTGACAATGCTCTGTCTGATGGTGCTCTGAGTCTCTGCGCTGCTTTGGCTGCCGCGGAGCATGGCGATGCTAGGAGGGCCTTGGATTTGCTGCGTGTTGCAGGCGAGGTTGCAGAGCGAAAAGGTGTAAAAGTCGTTGCCGAAGAACATGTCCGAGAAGCGGAAAAACACATTGAGCACAACCGAGTTGTTGAAGCATTGAAAAACCTCACTTTACATTCAAAACTTGTGGTTCTTAGCCTTTTTCAGTTAATCAAATCGAATGTTCACCGTGTCATTACGGGTGAAATTTACGAAGTTTATGGTGAGCTTTGTGGAGAGTTAGGTGTTACACCTTTGACGCAGCGGCGCGTGAGCACTTTGGTGAACGAACTTGACGCGATAGGGTTGTTGAATGCGCAGGTCACAAGTATGGGAAGGTATGGCAGAACGAAGAAAATCCGGTTGGAGGTAACACGCACCCTTATTAAAGAAGTTTTTGCCAATGACAGTAGGTTTGGACGTTTGGTCAAACATGAGCCGAAGTGCCTTCCTAAACACACCCGTGGTAGGAGTTGAAGACGGAAGTTTCCGAAAAAGCATAACACCAAAGGCTCTTCTCGCGGCAGTTCTGTTCAAAAGACTGAAAATTGAAAGCGTACAAATTATGAAAATAACGGTTGACGGTTTAAATGCAACCCAAAATCTTGTCAAAACCCTAAGAGCATGGACGTTTAGAGCAGTAATACTTGGAGGTGTTTCCTTTGCAGGCTTTAACATCATTGACCCAACGATTGTTTACGAAGAATTCGGAAAACCAGTCATCGTAATATCACGAACAAAACCAGATAACAAAGCAGTAAAACGCGCCCTACAACACCATTTTGAAGACTGGCAAATTCGCTGGGCAGTGTTTGAAAAATTAGGTCTAATCCATACCGTTCTTGTTTTAGTTAATGAACCCCCCAGTTTATGTTGAAACTGTAGGTGCTCCCATCAAATGGGCAGTCCTGCTTATTAGGGCTCTCTCGGTTTACAGCAGAATTCCAGAACCAATTTAAACTGCACGATTAATTGCACGCGGTTTGTCCTAACTAAACGGAATGACTGTGGTCTCTAACGTTTGGAGGTTTACCACCGGAACCATTCCAGGTGTTGGAACAACCCCATGTCTGCGCATATAATCTGTCTGTTCTTGCCAACAACCCGAGTTTACAACTAAGACCCCGCGATAGTTACAGTATTCAAGTTTATGTATGTGTCCGGAGTGGAAAATGTCTGGGACATGTTCGATGACTAGAAAGTCCCTGTTTTCGGGTGACAAAGGTGTTTTTCCACCATATACCGGCGCAAGATGACGACTCTTCAATAACAAGGTCATAGCTTTTTCTGGGTGTTCATAATTCATCCCTGGAACCGTTGAAACAATGTCATCTAAGCTGCGCCCATGATATAATAGTACTTCTACACTGTGGAGGCTTAAGAAACATGGGTTTCCAAGGGAATAAATTTTTCTTGATTCTTGCAACGGCTCTAAGAATTTGTTTGAGATAGCTGGCTGTGGTAACGCTTTTCTTGGGGCGTCATGGTTTCCAGGTATAATTACCACTTCTATATAATCTGGAATTTGCTCAATGAACTTCGCAGCCAATTTGTATTGTTCATAAACTTCTGTGACTGCCAACTCTTTGATCTGGTTCGGATAAATCCCTACTCCATCAACGATGTCTCCTGCTATCAAAACGTATTTCACATGGCTCGCTGTCTCCTTCATTTTTTCATTTCCATATTTGCCGTTAAGCCATAATACAAAACGGTTGAATGCTTCTCTCTGAAATTTTGTGCTGCCAGTATGCATGTCTGAAGTGAGCACTGCATAAACCGGGATTTGTGCCTTATGCTGAGGCCTTTGGGCCACGTCAGGCAGAACTATGTCTTCTGCAATAAGGAGATTACTTCTTGTTTTTGCAACGCTCAAACAGACAACTTGGTCAAGCAAAAGTGAGGATGCCTTTCTCAAGAGCCGTTCGGAAGCATTTTGAGAAACAAGCACTGTAGCGCTTGCACGCAAATCCTCAACGGTTAGGATTATCCTCTTTCTTGATTCCCTCCTGTTTGTTATCATAGCGATTATTTTGAGCCTTGTCTTTGCTGGAGCTTTCAATGCATCCAAAACTGACGTAGCGCTTCTAACATCTATTCTTTGCCTCAGCAGCCTTTCCATTCGCTTAAACCGATCTCGGAAATATTCCAGATAACCTTCGATTGTTCCGCTTGAGTTCAGTTTGCTGCTTGGATCCTCAATGATGTTGAGGTTTGCTTCAATGTCCTTTGCATAGGAACGGAAAGGTTTTTTTCCTTCCGTCATTTGCAACTCTGGCAACGTTTGGAGTGGTTCTTCTAATGGCTGTATGAGCCTTTCTTTTGTTGGCTCCGTCCTCTTCGTAAGCTCTTCCAGTAAACTTCTGCCAATGAATAATGGCTTTTTCTTTAGGGTCTCTATCTTTTGTATTGCTTTGCTCACGAGTTCCGCTGGGTCTTCAATTGCAGATATTAGGCTTAGAAAATCAAATGCTTCTTTGTTGAGTTGGTATCCTGCCTCGATTGTTAATTCGACGGCTTCTTGCAGTTTTTTGGTTTCACTCATATTTGAAGAGTTCTCCAGTCCTGTTTTTTAGGAATAATTATGTAGCCTTCTTCTCCATTCCCTATGGCTTCTGTTTGGTTTTTCATATGGAGGTATGCTGTCAAAGCGGCTGTTACGGCGTCAATTTCATGACACTTAAGGGTACGTAGTTTGAGGGTTCCTTCTAACCCTATAGTTTCCAGGGTTGTTTGAATCTTTCGCCAGTCTTTCAATGGCATGTTTAATGCTTTACGTGTTGAGGTAGAGTGCACCTCTATTGTTCTGTATCCTTTTTTGGTCATCAACTTGTTTAATTTTATGGCTCTAAGTGTTAGTGTTTTCATCGCTGGAAGGCATGGCGGGAACACGCGATACCCTCTCCTTATCATTTCTCTATCTGCTATTCTAAGAATTCCCTTTTTCGGAAGACTAAAGGGCGCGTCAATCGCTATAATAGTTGGGTCGCTGTGTGTGATGCCCTCTAATATTTCTTCATTTGTATGAATCAGGCTCGTTTCTACTTTTTTGCTTTTCCACAGGGCCCATCCTGTGGGGTTTTTCGGTTTTCCAGCTAGGTCTATACCGATTATAACTTTATTTTTCAATTTTAGCGCTCACGCTTTAGATTTATATATTGGGTTTTTGTTTAGATGTGTTAATATGCTAGATGATTTATACTCATGTTGATATGGTGATGTGAATGGGTGAGATGCGCAAGGTTCAACGCACTCCCGGTGGCACATTTTTTGTCACCGTGCCTAAGTCTTGGGCTCAACAACATGGTTTGGAGCGTGGGACCATAGTGTTCATTAGTGAAACTAGGGATGGCAAGCTTCTTATTGACCCTAAGTACGGTGTTGAGCCTTCTCCCCAGACTATTACTTTAAGGCCTGGGGCCTATTTAAGCCGTGAAATCGTAGGAAAGTATCTCCTTGGCTTCGATATAATTCGTGTTGATGCGAAGAAACGTATTGGCTTTGAGACGCGAGACATCGTTAAGAAGAGTGTTAGTCGTTTGATAGGATTAGAAATTGTTGAGGAGGATTATTCGGGCATTATTTTACAGTGTTTGCTGGATCCTTCAGGTTTTCCGCCTGAAAAGATTCTTCGGAGAGGCTATGCTATTGCTGCTGGTATGCATCGTGATGTGGTTAACGCCCTTGTGGGCGGAGATGTGCATTTAGCGAAGAGCGTTATAGCCCGCGATGAAGAGGTTAACAGGCTTTACTTCCTTCTGGTTCGTATCTTGCGTACCATAACTCAAAATCCAAGTTTAAGCGGGAAGCTTGGCATTCGCCCGATTGAGTGTCTAGATTACCGTCTAGTAGCAAGTTTAGTGGAGGCAATCGGTGATGAATGCGTGCGAGTGGCGCTAAAAACAGTTGAGTTAAAGGGCACGAAAATGGCTGAAGACTTGAAGAAGCTGTTTGTGGAATTTCACACAGCTTGTTTTGGGGCTCACGAAAGTGCATTAAAAGCCTTTTTCACGGGTGATATATGTCTAGCTGAAGGCGTGCGGAATATGCGAGGGAATTTGGAAAAACAATCCGCTAGTATTGAGAAGGTTGCTAGGGGTCAGTCGCTTGATGTTGTACCGCAGATTTTAGCTGTGGCTTCTATTTTAAGGCAGATTTATGAACACAGTGTAGACATAGCAGATCTGGTGATGCCTAAAAAAGTTTAGAAGGGAAGCTTATCTACTTTTTGCGGTGCCTTCGCCAATGAAACGTGTTCATTCATTCTTAACTCGCCAGTATACTGTACTTCACCGCTTATGTGACAGTGGGATTCGATGGTGATGTCTTCACCATAAACATTTTCTGCGTGTGCTCCGCTTCTGAGTACAACTTTCTTGCCGTAAATGTTCTCTGCATGTGCATCTCTACCAATGATAACTTGATCTGCCCTTATAGGTCCAAGGACTTTGCCTCTTCTTCCAATTTCAACAAACTGTGCTGTTACGCCTTCTACAGTAATTATTGAACCGCCAACTTCTACGCGGTCTTCTGCAGTGGCTTTTCTTGAGCGTAATACTCCGCCTACTTCGATGTTTTTTGCTGAAACTTCCTCGTTAACTTCCACTTTGCCTCCTACTTCTAGATTCCCGGAAAGCTTTAACGACTTGCCTGCTTCCACTTTGCCTCCTACTTCTATTTCGCAGCCTTCACAACATCCAGTTGTCTCCACTTTGCCTCCCACATCAATGCTATTGAACTCTAAGTCCCCTTCGACCCTAAATGAACCTCCAACGTCTATATCACCGCCCTTATTTTTGTTGGTCAGTCTGACGACTCCGCCCACGTTTATTTGTTCGAATTCCAGCGAATCCTTCGATTCGAAGCTTCCGCCTACGTCTACTTTGCGAATTTTCCCACCTCCAACTTTTGCCGTGCCCCCGACATCCAGTTGTGCGATGTCCACTTTAGATTCGATTGAAACACTTCCTCCCACATCGATTTTCTTCGCCTCTACTTCTCCTTTGGCTTTGAGGCTTCCGCCCACATCTACGTCTTCAGCCTTTACATTTCCATCAACCTTTAGACTTCCGCCAACGTCAACTTCGTCAACCGCTAAATCCTTACTCACGTATAGAGCCGCGTCTACGTCTACACGTTTTGCGGTCATTTTCCCATAAACTTCTAGGCGACCGTCTTCAACCTCAACATTATTTTCTATTTCCAAGTCTCCACGAATTGTTACGTTATCTTCAGCTTCTAAGTTTTCTGCTATGAGGTTGCACTCAAAGGTGTTGTCTCCTTCACAGTAAACTGTGCCGGAAACATTCACTGTGGGCGGTGTTCCTGTTCCATTTATGACTGAATGTTTACCTATCATTAGGTCTCCTTTAACTAAATCTAATGTCCTTGTGCTTCTTGAAGGAACGGATATTTTATCATTCATTTCTAAACCTCACTATGAATCTGTGTAATGGACTTAAAAAGGGAAACTCACGTTTTGTGACTACTGTCTGTTACTGAATTGTCAATCTTATACGGAGAATCTTCACTGCTTCGGCTCTTTTTTGTTCAACTTCTAACTCGTGGTCTTTAAGCATTTTTGCTGTCCTATATGTAGGGAAATGGGTTGTTGCTCCTGAATGATTTATTCTGTAATAGATGTTTCTAACGATACCAAATACTCTTTGCGTTCTGAATTTGAAGTTCTCTTTTGCTTTTTGTTTCCAACCTATTCCAAGTTTTATGTGATCTTCCATTTTCATCACCTCTTTTTCATTGAAAAGAAGTTGGGTCTCTGAGCTTTAAAAGGCGACACACATGTTGAGAACACTTTTTGTGGTCACAAATTGTTACTGTTGTTTATTCTCTTAACGCAGCGAAGAACTTTCGCATGCGCCTGAATGTTTCCAAATATTCTAGACCCCATTTTGTTGCTCTGTATTTTTTGTGGTCTCCTACAGTTATTTCTCTTATGAATCCGTGTGAACTTAGAAAATTCAGGGTTTTCTTTGCTCTATCTACAGGCATGTTTGCCCCATAAGAAATTCTTGTTAAGGAACATAGTCCTTTCTTTGCAATTACTTCTATAGTGTCTGCGTAAATGTCATATCTTGTTCTTCTTCGTTCGTTAGGCAATAGGCAGTTTCTCCAAATTTCCGCTATTATTAAATGTTGCACGCTTAATCTTAATTGTGGTGGATGACTGTGCACCCGACAATTTCTGACGGCAAACAGTACCATATTGCTTGTGGAAAGGGCGACTTGGCTGGATATTTGCTTGTGCCAGGTGACCCAGACCGTATTCCAAAAATTGCAGGATTCTGGGATTCCGCCAAAGAGGTTTCATGTCACCGTGAATTCCGCAGTTTCTCAGGTGAGTACAAAGGCGTTCCAATCTCTGCCTTGTCAAGTGGTATTGGTCCAGCTTGCATGGCAATTGTTGTCAACGAGGCTTCACGAGTAGGCGTGCACACTTTCATTCGTGTTGGTAGCACTGGCGCCATACAAAAGGACATCAACTGT
>Ga0100387_10005210_pt1 | contig 10580 bp, 4 predicted proteins | sample CryGeymeta201511_FD_81547 | JGI IMG/M metagenome (GOLD analysis project Ga0100387, IMG submission 81547) | Groundwater microbial communities from Crystal Geyser aquifers in Utah, USA - Crystal Geyser metaG 2015-11 | ecosystem: Environmental > Aquatic > Deep subsurface > Groundwater | place: USA... | reverse complement strand
GGATCCACAACCCCATTGCCGTTATAATCCAGCCAACCGTCGCCGGGCTGCCAGACACCGTCGTGTTCACCTTCATCTCCGGTATTGTTGATGCCATCCAGCCCATAATCACTAATACTCCAAAATCCAAAAATGTTTAAGGCGCTCTCACCTCGTTGATACTCACCGTCTCCTGCCAGATCATCAAAAGGGTCACCGGGAATGTTGTCCCTGCCATAGTCAAAAATGAAATTATCAAACAACAGTGTAAACTTATCTTCGTCATAAATATAATCTCCGCGCAGGTGATTATCTCCGCTATCCGGATCATACCAGGGATTAGGATTCCCATGATACGTCGGCGAACTACGACCATTGAATAATATAATGTTTTGATTTTCAATATTATCTGCCCAGGCGGGATATTCTAAGTTAGAGTTGCTGATTCTTTCATTTGTATCATCAACTCCACCAGTACCGTCATTGTCATAGCCATCATACCAGATATCGGATGAGAGGTCAATATTTTCATCGATTGTACCATTTCCTGTATTCCGGTCACCATCACTGTTCCAATCCTCAAAATCTTCACCGGGATCATAGACACCGTTATTATTCGAATCTGTAAATGGTTCTTCATTATCTATACCATCTGCAAAAAAATAATCTTCATCTACCAAACCATCACCATCGTCGTCAATACCGTTAAACCAGTCTTCGCCGGCAATTCCGTCACCATCCATGTCACCATGATTTGCTTCCCCATCGCCAATCATCAGAGTATCACCATTATTATTTATACCGAAGCGGGCGTTTGCAATCGTTCCTCCGGTTGACGGGATGCCTGATTTCCATGGATTGTTATCCTTTCCATCCTTTTGTCGACGGGGAAAACCGGTCCATGGATAACTATGCGCCTTGTATTCCCGTTCGGAGATGTATTCCCATTCATAGGCGTGAAGATAGGAACCGGATAGTTTCATACTGACATTACCAAAACTTTTAGACCATCTGCTATTAATTTGTCGCAGTTGTCGTTCGTCCGTACTTCCGGAAACATTAAAGTTTAATCCTTGAGAATCTGCGGGTGATTTGGAGGTAATATTGATAACACCGCTATGGGCATTTGCGCCATACAAAGCCGTGGCAGGTCCCAAAACGACTTCAATTTTCTCCACATCTTCTGAAGACTGGGGAATGGTTGAATAATTGATTACTCTTAACGCAGGGATATTGGCTACCCTGCCATCGGTCAGCGTAAGCAGTCGTGAGCTGAAACTACTGTTAAATCCCCTAATGGATACACTATAATTGTTAATTCCGCTTGCGGTGAAGTCAACGCCTTTCATCCCACCCAGATACGCCCCGAGGTTGGTTGTATTTTGACGGCGAATATCGCGGGTACTTAAAATTTCTACAGATGAAGGGGCTTTCGTGACCTTGTCCTGCCTTTTAATCCCGGTAACCTGAGCGCCTTCAACCCGAATGGCCTGAGGGACGAGCGAGAAATCCTGTATGGCGGATGAATTTCCGGCAGATAATGTAACGAGAGATGATTGTATCTCATAACCAATATAGTTTACAACCAATGTGTAGGTTCCATAGGGTACATCCGGGATTGAGAATCGTCCCTCCAAATCCGACGCACTCCCCATAATGGTTCCTTCAAGGATGACATTTGCACCAATCAACGGAGCGCCATTTGATCTGTCTGTGATCTTCCCGGATATTATAGCTCCGGCCGAAAACAGCCAGCTCACAATAGATGCCACTGAAAAAAATATCTTTGATTTTCTAAATTTTATCATACCCGGATTGTCCTGTAATATTCTGAATGAGATTTGATTTTAACAAATAAATCTACCTGAATTTACCCCATTTTACAACTAAAAATTAGGTGTGGCACATTTCCCACAAGGCAGGTAATACAACGACAGATTTGTCTCGATTTTCATCTTATAATAATAAAAAAGAGGCGGGTAATTCCTTATCCGCCTCTTTCATTGAATTATACTGATCCCGATTTATTTAAGCAGAATCAGTTTTTGGGTCACTACTTCAGATTTATATATTGTTTTGGCAAAATACAATCCGCTTGGAATTTCAGCAGCATTCCAAACGATGTCATATACACCGGCTTCCTGATACCCGTTCATCAGTGTGGTAATTACCTGTCCGCGTAGATTGTATATCTGCACGGTTACATTCCCACCGGCGTTCAATGAAAGGCTAATCGTGGTTGCGGGATTAAATGGATTCGGATATGCCGCACTCAGCGAGAACTCTTTTGGAGAAATCAGGTTTACATCAATGTATTCAGACCCTGATGCCGCCAAAGCAGATTCAATCTCAAAGTCACTGTTCGTTGTAAACAGTTCATTCCCCTCGGGAGCGACAATGATAACATGGGTGGTATTTCCTTCCGTGTGATAATCAGCGACCATCGCATGGTTGTTTAAATGAATCACGAAATCATCCCCGTGAGATAGCGTTAAATCAACCGCACCGACGAACCCATCTGATGTGAAATGAACGGAATGCCCCAGAGGTTTGATATCCATCGTAGTTGCATTATCTGCCCGCCCGGGGTTCAGGATCAACTGAACCATCATGACGATATCAAGAACGGTGAGCGCCTGGTCGGAATTCATATCTGCTTCACAAAATTCGGCTTCAGTTAATCCCTCAGGATTGGTTCCCAATATCTCACCCACGAGACGAACGATATCACCAACGTCTAATGCGCCATTCCCATCAATATCGCCCGTGTGCTGGCAATTTAAATTCAGGTCTCGCATTTCCACCATGACGAGTCTTGCTTCATATTCCGGCAGGCAGGTGGGGTTGAAATGCATGACTATTCGTCCGCTGCTACCGTTGAAATCATGATCACTGTCATCCGCCAATAATCCGGGTGATGTATTTTGAATGTAAGCGATACAGTCATCATAAGACATACCGCCTGCCATGCAACCTTCGAGAGTAGCGCTGAAAACTACACCATTATAAGTTAAAAAGTTGCCCCAGGTTGCAAACTGTGCATCCATCAGGTATACATCGTTGGCAACGGATACGGCGTCAACACAGGCTCCCATTCCCAGACTTTCAAATACACCGGATACATCGCCTGCAATGGCATAATTAAATCCACAGGTGGGATTCATCTGCGTAGCAGTAATGTAGGGTAAACCGAATATTCGGTCATAATCTCCGGTAATACCGTCTTCATCTATACCCACATATTCACCGAGACCGCTTTCGGAGACAGGACCATCAACCGCATGCCATTCAAAATACATATCCGGGTACACACCCATTGCCTGATTTGTTGACGACATAGATACCAACCCGGATTGCTTAAAAATAAATCCACCTGCAACGCCGGGAAGGTCGGTTCCTGCCGGTACGATCAGGTCCATATTTCCATCGCTATCAAAATCGATGAAATACGTTGAGGGTAATTGAACATTCGTGGGGGTTGCGGGGAAATAATCCAAAACGAAACCGGTTGAAAGCGAAATACTACCTGATGTTTGTCCGCCATACATACTCTCGGTGGGATACCCGACGACATCAACCGACGGGACGGTTATTTGACTGTTCAGATCGGAGGAATATTCCATGATATCTGTAATGGGTAAAACCTGAACGGACGTAATGCAGTCAACTGCATTAACGTCAGGGTAGTAACTCCCTTCCACAATCTCTGCAATTCCATCAGCGCCGAAATTTACATTCAGGTTGATACCAACTGCAGTCAATGCGGCTTCGCTATGGGGACCGTTGTAGGTGTGATAAAATAAATACCCTTCAGGCATGGTTGATATGGGAATCGTAATACCAATTCCGTAAATATCGGTAACCAATAGATCAGTATCGGCTCTTACAATATCATGGTATACAACATACAACCCATTCATTTTGTACTCACCAGCGATATCCTGTGCCATGACTGAAGTCATTCCCAAAATTGTAATACACACCAGAATCAAGTGTATTTTGTGTCTCATTATTGTTTCTCCTTGTTAAGTAATTATTTATTTTATTGAAAAAATTTCAATGAATTAAATTCTTTTATCAAATTGTTATAACGACAAGCTACATCTTTTTCAGAATTTATTCAAGAATTAATTTTACATTTTAAGCCGGCTATTCACGAGTTCGGCGATGTCTAAGATTTCGATATCCTTCTCCTTCCCCTGGACTCGCATTGCATCATCCATCATAATCAGACAAAATGAACATGCTGTGGCAATAGTATGGGCGCCGGTTGACGCTGCCTCATCAAACCGATTGACATTGATTCTGTGGCCTTCATTTATTTCATACCACATATTGCCACCGCCGGCTCCACAGCAAAAACTATTTTGCCGGTGTCGCGGCATTTCTATCATCGATTCCCCGCCGGTTGAATTTTGGATTACCGACCGGGGGGCGTCATATATTTGGTTATGTCTCCCAAGGTAACAAGGGTCATGATAGGTAACTGATAGCGAATCACCTGTTGTTGGGGGTAATTTATCGGTTTTCATCAATTCGTCGATGAATTCACTATGATGAATAACCTGAAAATTGGCTCCAAAATCCTGATAATCATTCTTTAGGGTATGGAAACAATGAGGGCATTGAGTTACGATTTTATTGAATGAGTATTTACTCAATGTTTCAATATTTTGCAAAGCCATGGTTTCAAATATGTATTCCTCTCCAAGACGTCTCGCAGAATCACCGGTACAACTTTCTTCAGCACCCAATACCGCAAAATCAACCCCTGCGAGTTGAAAGATGTTGATCATGGCTTTTGATACCTCCTGATTTCTGGGATCATAGGACCCTGCACAACCGACCCAATACAGGACGTCCGCCGATTTTTTTCCCGAAAAAACAGGTAAGGTTAATTCTGCATCTTCCGCCCACTTCAATCGTTTGGATTTTGGAAATCCCCAGGGATTTCCGGTTTGGGTAGTTTTTTCAAGGCTATCTCCGGCCTGGTCGGGAGGTGCGCCCTCTGATAAAACCAAATATCGCCTGAAATCTGTAAATGTGGGCACGTGATCAATGAGAACCGGACAGATCTCCATACACGCTCCGCAGGTAGTACAGGACCATAATTCATTTTCAGTGATCAAACCGCCAACCAGTTTTTCTCCTTCCTGTCTGTCTGCGACCTGCGTCAATACATGGCGAATATCCGTAATGATTTTCATGGGTGATAATGGCTTACCGGTCTGAGACGCCGGACAGAGCGAAGTACATCTTGCACATTCCGTACAGGACACACTATCCAGAAGTTGTTTCCATGTCAGGTCGTGGATATTCGAAGCTCCTAAGGAAATATTGTCGATATCGGTATCAGGATTTGATAGTAATTCGGATACGTGCATGGGTCGAAGATGTCCTTTTTTATCCTGATCTGTCAGGGCAACATTTAAGAATATGACAAAGGCATGAAACATTTTTGTCAACGGAAAAACTGCGATGAATAATAAGGATGTAATGGCATGAAACCACCAAAGGACGGGTTTTATAGCGATCCATCCGGATGCTGACATAAGTTTAGATATGGGGAAGCCGATCCAGGAATACTCCGGGTTCACGGGCTGGTCTGCGCCTAAGCGGGCAGCTTCAGAGAGGAATCCTCCTATGACCAGCAGAATCAGAAAGATCAGAATTCCCATATCGCCAAACAGGTTTCCTCTCCCTGCAAATGCATTATGCGGTAACTTCTCAGGAAGATTGGCAGTCCGCCTGAATATGGCAAATACCAGACCTAAAAGAAGCATTAATCCACCCAAGTCATTGATGAATGCAAACCACGGGGTATCCAAGGTTGGGAGGTAATTGACCAAAAAACCCCGTGCAGTAAAAAAATCAACGGTTGTTGCAAAGAATAACTCGAAGAATCCCCAGGCGAGAAAAAAGTGCATTACACCCGCAAATGCAAACCGTTTAGAGTACAATTTCCTTTGTAAAAGTCCAAATTGGATGATCTGAACGAACTGTTTCCAGAAACGGTGAGGGCGTTTCATTTCAGGCTTCCCCGAAAAAACGGTAACCAGGCGCCGGGAATTATAAATGGTATATCCGAGAGACAAAAACACAAGAATATAAAAAGCGATTGGGATATGGTGACTTTGGGTCATAAACAGCAATCCTCTCAAATGTATATGCTGAAAATTACATGAGAATTATTCACGAATAAAAGAACGTGCTGCCTGAAATTGAATTAATAAAGCAGTTTGAGTTGTGGTAACTACCTTTTGAACGCCCTGATTTTTTCAGTAATTTTTGGAACGATGTCGAATAAATCTGCGATAACGCCAATATCTGCAATTTCAAAAATAGGCGCATTACTATCTTTATTAATGGCGATAATATTGGCTGAACTCTTCATGCCAACCTGATGCTGGATAGAGCCTGATATCCCTAATGCAAGGTATAATTTCGGTGCAACCGTCTGACCGGATGAACCCACCTGATGTTCGTGGGGCAGCCACCCGTAATCCACAACCGGACGGGATGAACCCAACTCTGCATCCATAACATCAGCCAGAGCCTTAGCAATCGACATATTTTCTTCTTTTCCAATTCCCCTGCCAATAGAAACGATGACTTTTGCCCGGCTTAAATCCACCGATCCTTTTGATTCCTGGAATTTTTCTCCGGGACGAACAGTACATATAACCTGGCTTAAATCGACACTGACATTTTGTAAGTCTGCTTTGCCGGCGACCAAAGAATCCAGCCGGAATGCCCCGGATTGAACGGATGCCAGAACCGGTCCGGCGATCGATAAATCCGTATTGATTTTTCCTTGATGTATTTGACGGGTCAGAACCAGACCGTCAGAATGTTGAATAGCAATACAATCAGATACGAAAGGAATATTCAGTCTTGCACTCAGCCGGGGTACCCAGTCCCGGGTTTGGTAGGTGTGCCCGAATAAGATCAGTTCAGGGTGAATCCGGGAAATGATCTGCGCGGCAGCTTCACAAAATAAAAGAGGATTGTAAGACTCAAGTTTCTGGTCATGAACACAAAGTACCTGGTGGATGTCATATCCGGCGATCACCTCATGGGGATCTCCAAAGCAGACAGCGGTCACCTGTCCATTTATAGATTTTGCAATCTGTTGAGCGCCGGTAAGCGCTTCCAGTGAATTGCGGTTCAGCGTATGATTGTCTCTTTGAATAAATACTAGAATTTCCATTGTTACCTCTAAAACACTTTTATTTCATTGATCATGATATCAACCAACTTATCGGCAATCTCATCGGGGGTTCCTTCGATGAACGTCGTTTCTTTGATCTTATTGGGGATATACATTTTTTCCAGAAAGATCTTGTTTTCAATGGCTGTCCGGTCAATTCTGGATTTGTCAAAAATTTCGATGGGTTTCTTTTTCATCATCATAATACCGCGTAAAGAGGCATATCTTGGTTTATTCAATCCTGATTGAATGGTGATCGAGGAAGGGAGATCAAGTTCTGTCCACTGAAACCAACCGCCTTCCAATTCCTGTTTGACTCTGATCTGGTTTTCATTTACGATTTCGGTCCCCATCACCAAAGCTGCATGGGACATTTGCAACATTTCTGCCAGGAGCAGACCCAGTTGAGAATTTCCGGAGTCATTGGATTGTAATCCTGACAGAATTAAGTGGAAATTTTCGTCTTTTAAGATCTGGGAAAATATTTTGGCTGTCGCTAAGATATCATAATTATCCAACCCGTCATCGGGTATATACAAGCCGCGATCAGCGCCTTTTGCGAGTGCATCTTTAATGACCTGCTGAGAAGATTCTCTACCGAGTGTACATGCAACAACCTCACCGCCTTGGGCTTCCTTAATCAGTAGGGCTTCTTCAAGGGCATAGGTATCACTTTCGTTGGTGCACCATGTGATATCGTCCAATTTTATCCCTGAACCGTCATTGGATAAAACAATCGCTGAATCGTTATCGGGTACCTGTTTCATCAGTACGCATATTTTCATTTATGATCTCCTAATTGTAACCGGCCTTTTTGAATAAAAGGATTTATATCAATAAAAATGTGTGAGAAATGGACGCTAAACTTACACAGATATGAATTTATTAGGAGATGAAAATCCAAATATGCTGATCACATAATTTTGTTTCCTAATCATTTCACTGTAAAATTCGTTCGTTCTGCCAAACCGGCGACCAAAGACGTAAGTTTATTTATATACAAAGCACCCGGTGAAGGATTATTATTGGACGATGTGTTACTATTCTTTACAAAATATAATAAGAATATAGTATTTAAATTACCTGTTACTCTGTGAAAAATATAATCAATATTCAAACATTACTCATGATTTTTTCGTTGTTCCTGCTGGGCGGTAACAAAGAAATATTTTCCTCAATGATGACTCAGAACAGTTTAAATTTCGTGCTGAATTTTAAAAAAATAGCATATGCTACAAGAATACATAATTCACCCAGCATTGATGGTATCCTGTCGGAAAAAATTTGGGATATTACCGCACCGATCAACAGTTTTGTTCAGGACTACCCGAATAATCTCCATGCGCCAACGGAAAAAACCGAAGTCAAATTGCTTTTTAATAATGATGCGCTTTATGTGGGTGTGCGTTTATTCGATTCCGAACCGTCAAAAATATCAGAGAGACTCGCCCGCAGGGATGACTGGATGGCGGGGTTCGAAGGAATTGCCGACTGGTTCACTATTGAACTGGATACCCGATTCGACCACCAAACCGCTTTTATGTTTGCCGTGAATGCTTCCGGGATTCAGGTAGATGCTACTATTTTTGATGATTCGGATTATGACGAAGAGTGGAATGCCGTTTGGCAGTCGGCAGTATCAAGGAATATGGATGGTTGGAGCATCGAGATTGAAATCCCATTTTCGATACTTCGATATACAGAAGTAGATTCTATGGTCTGGGGGATGGACATGGCACGATATATCCATCGGAAAAACGAACATATCACCTGGATACCCCATCCCCGGGGAGCCAAAGGTATCGTATCCCGCTATGGAAGGTTGAAAGGACTCGATCATATCCCTGTGTCGAAGCAGATTGAAATCCTGCCTTATGTCCTATCCGGAGGATACGTATTAAACGGTGAAGAATTGTCCTTTCCAGATACAGAACCACTAATTTTTACCCCAATCCAGGAAGTTGACGGAAACATAGATGGCGGCGTCGATATAAAATATGGCATTGGCTCCAATTCAACAATTGATCTAACGATAAATCCTGATTTTGGATGGATAGAGGCTGACCCTGCTAATATCAACCTTACATATTATGAGACTTATTATGAAGAAAAACGTCCGTTTTTTATGGAAAATTCTATGATTTTCGATACGCCGATTGAAATGTTTTATTCACGACGTATCGGTAAAATGGAATCACGTATTTTATCAGCAGGGAAGCTATCCGGTAAATCATCCGAAGGCTTAACATACTGTATATTGGGTGCATTGACGAGCAACCACCAGGGTGGATCTTGGAAAAATGATTGGACGGACACAAGACTGAATTATTATCTGACCAGCCGGATAGTTCAGGACGTTATGATGGGGAATTCTTATATCGGCCTGATGCTGACTTTTGCACAGTTGGATGCGTACTCTGCGCATACGATTTCTGCAGATCATTTTTTCTCATTCTGGAATAATCGCCTGATCATTGATGAACAAATTGCCATTAGTGATGTAGAAGGAAATAGCGGTATAGGCTATGTGGGTGAGGTGGTGTACGATAATGAATCTTTTCTGGATACATATCTTTCCGTTGACTACTTCGATCAGAATTTTAATAACAATGACCTGGGATTTCTTAGAAGAAACGACCTGATGAGTCTGAATACCGGATTCACACTTAGAATGCAGGAACCCGGTCTGATCGCCCGGTACATGTACGCCGGAATTGACGTGAATCATCAGACGAATCTGGATGGATTGATCATCGGCAACTTAATCAGTTTAGACGGTGGAATTACATTTAATAATTATTGGCGAATTGCTGCAGGCGTGAACCGTTCACTCGGTCACTTCGATGATAGATTGACATATGATTATGAAACTAAGGAATTAGGTCCACCCGCAAAAATCCCGCAAACGGATGGTGTGTATTTTTCGATTAGCAGCGATCGGACGCTTCCCATCCAAATTAGCAGTACGGCTGGAAAAGGCTGGAGTACCATCGGTGACAGCGGGAGACAATTTTCGACCTTGTTCTCCTTCCGCCCAACCAGCGCTATTGAAACCAGCCTGAACTTTTCACGGAACAGGTCATTCGAAAAATTCCATTGGCTGGAAACTGTCTCTGAAGAAATATCTTCAAATGGATTCACGGATAGTGTGGTTCACTTCATGTTTGCCGAATCCAATAATCGTATCGATATTCTCACCTTGCGAATATCAGCGGGGTTAGCTATGAATAAAAGTATTGAGTTTTACTCCGAGTATTTTCAAAGTATCAACCGTTTCAATGATGACCACTATTCCGAACTATTGGAAACCAATCCCTACCCTGTACAAACGGGCTATCAGCCGTATTCTGATTCCCCGGACGATTATACGCTTTTAGACCCCAACTTATAT
>Ga0100387_10005162_pt1 | contig 10623 bp, 8 predicted proteins | sample CryGeymeta201511_FD_81547 | JGI IMG/M metagenome (GOLD analysis project Ga0100387, IMG submission 81547) | Groundwater microbial communities from Crystal Geyser aquifers in Utah, USA - Crystal Geyser metaG 2015-11 | ecosystem: Environmental > Aquatic > Deep subsurface > Groundwater | place: USA... | reverse complement strand
TGGGGTGGCTGATGGGGCTCGAACCCACGACAACAGGAATCACAATCCTGGACTCTACCAACTGAGCTACAGCCACCGTAGCAAAAATTATAACCGATGAAACGTCAAGCCGGCTTCAAAACCGCCCAGGTTAACGACCAGATCTAGATCAGTGCGTTACTTGGTGGGCTGCGGGCTAGGCACCAGTATTTCGGCTTTCAGCTTCGCTTTCAACTCCGCGTAATAGGCTTGCGACTCGGCGCCCGTCCACCATTGTGCGTATTGCTCCCGGGCTTGGCGCAGCGCGGCTTGCTCAGCATCACCACGCGCAACCACGCGATTGACGCGAACCGCAGCATAGCCCTGAGCGCCCAGATCGACGCCTTCCCAGGCTGGCAACTTGGCAGAATCAGCGCGCAGCGCAGCGGTCAGGACCGGTATCGGCAGATTGAGCGGCTGGTCACGGGAAACCAACTGGGCAGCAGGCAGGCTGGCAGGCGCACCGCCAGCTTTCCAGAGCGCCAGTTTTTCAACAGCTTCCTTTTTTGCCAGTTCGGAGGCTCGCGCTGCAATCACCTGCGTGCGAACCTGAGCCTGGACTTCGGCCAGCGCCAGGGTGCGTGCCGGTTGATGCGTCACCACACGGCCCGCCACCAACTGATTGGCGGCCGTTTCGATCGCCTCAGTATTGCGCTTGTTGGCAATGGTGTCGGACGAAAACAGCCTATCCAAGAATTTCTCGTTGCCAAGGATGCCCGTGACGCCCGGTTGGGGCTGACGCGTGAGTTTATCTGCCGTTTTGATTTCAAGTTTGAGTTTGTCGGCCACAGGCTGGAGGCTGTCTGACTGTTCGTAAACCGTGTTGGTGAAAGTCTCTGCCACTTCGGCAAAATGACGTTGCGCCTGTTGATTGATCAAGTCAGCCTCAAGGCTGGGGCGCAGGTCGTCAAAAGAGCGCTGCTTGGGCAGTTTGATGTCGGTGAGTTGAATGATGTGAAAACCAAAGTCAGACTCAACCACATCGCTTATTGCCCCCTTTTGCATGGCGAATGCAGCATCTTCAAACGGCTTGACCATGGCGCCTCGGGCAAAAAAGTCCAGGTCACCCCCTTTGGCCGCGGAGCCTTGGTCCTGCGAGTTGTTCCTGGCCAGATCGGCAAAGCCAGCGGGATTGGCGCGCGCAGCCTTCAGTAGTTCTTCGGCCTTGAGCCTGGCTTTTTGGCGATCGGCATCAGCGGCTTGCTTGGGCGCATTGATCAGGATGTGGCTGGCGCGGCGCTCTTCGACACCGCTCAAGCGTGTGGCATTTTGTTCGTAGTAAGCCTTCAGGTCAGCCTCGGGTATCTGGATGCCTTTTTTGACAGCGTCCAGGTCAAGCACCACGTATTCAACCTGCACTTGCTCAGGCGACTGGAACTGCGCCTGGTTTTTTTGATAGAAAACCTCAAGTTCAGCATCGGTCGGACTGACCTTGGCCGCATAGTCACTGGCCAAGAAATTAATGACCTGGACTTCGCGCTTTTCAAAAAAGGCATTCAAGGCCACATCAGCAACGGCGGGCAACGCAAAGCCGGAAGCACGAACAGCCATTTCAACCTGCTGGCGGGCCAGATCGATGCGCACATTATTTTCGAACCCCTCGGGCGTGAAACCCTGGTTGGCCGCCAGTTGACGATAACGGTCCATGTCGATCGTGCCGTCTGCCTTGCGCAGCGAGGCGATGGTGGGGTCTTCCTGCAAAAACCGGGCTAATCTGGCGTCGCTGGTGGCAAGTTTGGCCTGGTCAGCAGTCAGCGCCACAACACGATCACGCACCAGACGTTCCAGCGTGGCATAACGCGCCTCGGCGGAGTCAAGTAATTTGGCATCCATCGTGGGCAATGACGCGCGAATCCGGTCTGCCTCCACCCGATGGGCTGCATCCCACTGGGATTTGGTGATGTCATTGCCGCCTACACGCGCCACAGCCTGATCGGGTTCGCTCATGCGGTTGTAGCCGTCAATGCCAAACAAAACAAACGACGGGATGACCAGCAAGAACAACACCATCATCATGAACTTGGTGTGCTTGCGGAAAATATCGAACATGCGCTAACTCTCCTGTGTGGCAACAAAAAAGGCGAACACGGTGTTCGCCTTGCCAAATCTGGTGGGTAATAGGTGGTGGGTGATGACGGGCTCGAACCGCCGACCTACGCCGTGTAAAGGCGCCGCTCTACCAACTGAGCTAATCACCCCACCGATAACGGTTTCAGTTCAAAGCATCTTTCAATGCCTTGCCCGGACGAAACTTTGGAACCTTGGCTGCTTCGATTTTAATCGAAGCGCCAGTGCGCGGATTGCGGCCAGTGCGTGCCTCGCGCCTGCCCGCGGCAAAAGTACCAAAACCCACCAGGGAAACCGAGTCGCCTCTGCCAAGTGTGATTTTGATGGCTTCGATGGTGGACTCAAGGGCGCGCGCCGCAACCGCTTTGGTGATGTCTGCATCCTGGGCAATGAAATCAACTAATTCTGTCTTGTTCACAATTTACCTCTCGCGGGAGTTGTCTATGGGTCAAATGTCTTGTTCGTCTTTTTGGCGGGCGAAACGCCATGATTGCTAACGCATCCCGCCAGACCGGGAAGTAATTCTAGACGGGATTACCCAACATGCCGGTTCACACCAGGCAAAATTTTCAGAGCCCGATTTGGCGCGCAATCGCTGTCCCCACATCGGAAGTACTGGCGTTGCCAGCCAAATCAGGCGTCATTGGCGCGGCGCTGCCCGGCGCCAAAACGAGCTCAATGGCGTTGACCACCGCGTCATGCGCCGCCTTGTAGCCCAAAAAGTCGAGCATCAGGGCACCGCTCCAGACTTGACCGATCGGGTTGGCTATTTGCTGCCCGGCGATGTCGGGCGCCGAGCCATGCACCGGCTCGAACAGCGACGGAAACTTGCGTTCCGGGTTGAGGTTGGCACTCGGTGCGATGGCGATGGTGCCGGTGCAGGCCGGGCCGAGGTCGCTCAGGATGTCGCCAAACAGGTTGCTGCCCACCACCACGTCAAAGTAGTCGGGCCGCTGGACAAAGTGCGCCGTCAAGATGTCGATGTGGAACTTGTCCACTTTCACGTCGGGGTAGTGCTTGGCCATTTCAAGCACGCGCTCGTCCCAATACGGCATGGTGATGGCAATGCCGTTGCTTTTGGTGGCGCTGGTGAGGTGTTTCTTGGGCCGCGACTGCGCCAGCTCAAAGGCAAATTTCAGCACCCGGTCCACGCCGGTGCGCGACATCACGGTTTCCTGCAGCACGATCTCGCGCTCGGTGCCGGCGTACATGCGCCCGCCGATGCTGGAGTATTCGCCCTCGGTGTTTTCCCGCACAATCATCATGTCGATCTCGCCAGCCTGACGCGCACTGCCGTCGCGCCGCACCACCGGAGCGATGATGCCGGGCATCAGCCGCGCCGGGCGCAGGTTGATGTACTGGTCAAACTCCCGGCGAAACTGCAGCAGCGAACCCCACAGCGACACGTGATCCGGGATTTTCTCTGGCCAACCGACCGCACCAAAATAGATGGCATCGTGGCCACCAATCTGCTCTTTCCAGTTGTCGGGCAACATCTGGCCATGCTTCTCAAAATAGTCCCAGCTAGAAAAATCGAAGTAGTCAAATTGCAAAGGGATGTTGAACTTGTCGGCCACGGCTTCGAGCACGCGAATTCCCTCGGGCATCACCTCCTTGCCAATGCCGTCCCCGGCGATCACGGCGATTCTTTTCTTGTCCACAGCAGTCTCCTCTTTTAGGTAAAAATCAGGCCAATTTGGGCTGGCGCACCACCAGCGCCACACCTAGCGCCGTCAGCAGCGTGCCCAACACCGTGGTCAGGGTGATTGGTTCGGCAAACAAAATCCAGGCAATGAATGCCGTTACCGGCGGCACCAGGTACATCAGGCTGGTCACTGATGCGGCCGCGCCTTTTTGAATCAGCAGGTACAGCAAGGAACTGCCGCCTAGCGTCAAGGCCAGAACCGACCAGGCGATGGCGCCGACCAGTTCGGCGTTCCATCTGATGGCTTCGAGTTCGAGCGCGGCCAGCGGCAAGGTCACCAACAAGGCGGCTCCGAGCTGGACCGTATTGGCGCTGCGCACATCGCATGATTTGATAAAGCGTTTCTGGTACAGCGTGCCGATCGTGATGCTGAGCAAGGCGCCAACGGCCAGCGACAGATTGAGCCAATTGGCCTCGCCACCGGCGCCAAACTTGCGCGACACCACCAGCACCAATCCGATGAACCCAAGCACCAGACCCAACCATTGACGCGGCACAATTCTGTAGCCGGTAGAAGCCAACCAAAGCGCGGTGAGCACGGGTTGCAAACCCACGATCAGGGACGACAAGCCAGAACCCATGCCGAGCTTGACCGCCGCCCACACGCCGCCCAGATAAAACGCATGCATGAAGACGCCGGTGACCGCCAGATGCAGCCACTGGTCGCGCTGCGTTGGCCACTTGACTCGCGCCAAGGTGATCCAGAGCAGAAAACACACGATGGACAAAGCGTAGCGAATGATCAGGAACTTGAACGGCGGCGCATGCGGCATGCCGAAACGGGCCACGATGAACCCAGTGCTCCAGATCAGCACAAACACCGCCGGCATGGCCCGGATCAGGGGCCGCTCAAGGGCTACCGTCACTTCACGCGCGACCTGATTTCAGGCAATGCCTTTTGCAGGTAATAGACCATCGACCAGACCGTCATGACGGCGGCGATCCAGATCAGCCAGACGCCCCAGACATGGGTGTCGATGTAGCCGAACAACACGCCGTCGTACAACAGGAACGGAATGGCCACCATTTGCGCCGTGGTCTTGAGCTTGCCGATCATGTGCACGGCCACGCTCTTGGAGGCGCCAATCTGCGCCATCCATTCACGCAGCGCGGAGATGGCGATTTCGCGCCCGATGATGATCAGCGCCACGAACACATCAGCACGCCCCAGATGCACCAGCACCAGAACACAGGCGCAAACCAGAAACTTGTCGGCCACCGGGTCCAGAAAGGCGCCAAAGGCCGACACTTGGTTGAGCTTGCGCGCCAGATAGCCGTCGAGCCAGTCGGTGGCGGCAAACACCACGAACATCACAGTGGCGACCAGATTTTTGGTGGCCGGCTCGATCGGCAAATAAAACACGCCCACGATCAACGGGATCGCCACAATGCGCGCCCAGGTCATGAGGGTGGGAATGGTCCAAAACATAGAGCAATTGTGGCACGCGTTACTTCACAAAAAGCTGACGCATCAATGCAGGGCGCGGTAAATATCTGCTGCCAATTCGTGGGAGATGCCGTCCACCTGCGCAATGTCAGCCTCAGACGCAAGCGCCACGCCGCGCACGCCGCCAAAGCGCTGTAGCAAGCGCGCACGCCGTTTCGGGCCGATGCCGGGAATTTCCTCAAGCTGACCGCCGTCCATGCGCACCTTGGCCCGCGCCGCGCGCATGCCGGTGATGGCAAAACGGTGCGCCTCGTCGCGAATCTGCGCCACCAGCATCAGCGCGGCAGAGTCCTTGCCCAGATAAACCTTGTCGCGACCGTCGGCAAACACCAGTTCTTCGAGGCCGATGCGCCGACCCTCGCCCTTTTCCACGCCAACGATCAGCGACAGGTCGAGGCCAAGTTGCTCGAACACCTCGCGCGCCATCGATACCTGGCCTTTGCCGCCATCGACCAGCACCAGGTCGGGCAGGCGGCCGGTGCCGGCAGGTAATTCTCCCGTGCGTTTCGCCTCTTGAAGCGTTTCGGCCAGCTTGCCGTAACGTCGCAGCAGCACCTGGCGCATGGCCGCGTAGTCGTCGCCCGGCGTAATGTCGTTGATCTTGAAACGCCGGTATTCGGCGCTTTGCATCTTGTGATGATGAAACACCACGCACGAGGCCTGGGTCGATTCACCGGCCGTGTGGGAGATGTCAAAACACTCGATGCGCAGTACTTCCAGGTCATCAATCGGCAGATCAAGCGCTTCCACCAGCGCCCGGGTGCGAGCTTGCTGCGAGCCTTCTTCAGCCAACAGCCTGGCCAATTGCAGGGCTGCGTTGGTTTGCGCCATTTCCAGCCAGACGCGGCGTTGCTCGCGCGGGTTGTGCACAGCGCTGATCTTGACGCCGGTTTGCTCAGACAGCGCCTGCAACAGCCCCTTGTCCACCGGCACACTCACCACCAGCGACGGCGGCGCAGGCACGTTGAGGTAATGCTGCGCGATGAAGGCGTCGAGCACCTGCATTTCAACACTGCGCACGTTGCGCACCGCAGCCACGGCATCGGTAGATTCAGCGTCATCGAGTTCGGCTGCGTCCTCCACATGCACCGGGAAATACGGCCGGTCGCCCAGATGACGACCGCCGCGCACCATCGCCAGGTTGACGCAGGCGCGACCGCCCTGCACTTTCACCGCCAGAATGTCCACGTCGCGGTCCGACACGTTGTCCACCGACTGTTGGTGCAGTACGTTGGAGAGCGCCGCCACCTGGTTGCGCAGTTCGGCGGCTTGCTCGAACTCCAGTTTGTCAGCGTGCGCCATCATGCGGGCTTCCAGCTCAGTCATCACCTCGCGCGCGTCGCCGTTCAAAAAGCGTTCGGCGTCCAACAGGTCTTGCGCGTAAGCGTCGGGCGAAACATGTCCCACGCAGGGCCCCGAGCAGCGCTTGATCTGGTACAGCAGGCAGGGCCGGGTGCGGTTGCTGAACACCGAGTCTTCACAGGTGCGCAGCCGGAAAACTTTTTGCATCAGCAAAATGGCTTCCTTGACCGCCCAGGCGCTCGGGTAGGGGCCAAAATAATGGTGTTTTTTTTCGACCGCACCACGGTAATACGCTACCCGAGGGAACTGTTCGCTGCCGCTCTTGCCTAGCGCCGTGATCTTCAGGTAAGGGTAGCTTTTGTCGTCGCGAAACAGGATGTTGTATTTGGGGTTGAGCGTCTTGATCAGGTTGTTTTCCAGCAGCAGCGCCTCGGCCTCGGAGCGCACCACGGTGGTCTCCAACCGGGCAATCTTGCTGACCATGTGGCCAATGCGTGTGCCACCATGGTTTTTCTGGAAATAGCTCGACACCCGTTTTTTCAGGTTGATGGCCTTGCCAACGTACAAGACGTTGCCCTGCGCATCGAAATAGCGGTAAACGCCGGGCAACGGCGGCAGGCTGGCTACATCGCTGAGCAACTGCTCGGGGTGGGTCGGCACAGGGGCGGCATCGGTGGCGGCAGCCAAAGGGGTGTTCGGAACGGTTTCTGACATAGGGGCGTATTGTGGACAATCCGGCCATGGATCAAGATATCGACCAAGATTCCCCCGCCCGCCAACTGCATTGGGATATTTTTTGTTGGGTCATCGACAACTTTGGCGACCTGGGCGTAGCATGGCGACTGGCCTGCAATCTGGCAAAAAAAGGCCAACTGGTACGGCTGTGGGCGGATGATCTCTCCGCGCTTGACTGGATGGCGCCGCAGGGCGCGCCAGGCGTTGAAGTCCGGGCCTGGACGGCGCCCATCGACCTGACCGGCATCACGCCGGGCGACGTGCTGATCGAAACCTTTGGCTGCGACATCGACGCTGAATTCATCGCTGCCTACGGCAAAAAAATAAGCGCTGCTGGCCAGCCATGCCGCTGGATCAACCTCGAATACCTTAGCGCCGAAGCCTATGCAGCGCGATGCCATGGCCTGCCCTCGCCGGTCATGAGCGGGCCAGGTCGTGGCCTGACCAAGCATTTTTACTACCCCGGCTTGACGGCTGACACCGGCGGCCTGTTGCGCGAGCCCGACCTGATGGCACGGCAAGCCAAATTTGACCGCCAGGCCTGGCTGACCGGGCAAAGCGTGCCTTGGCAAGGCGAGCGCCTGGTGTCGCTGTTTTGTTATGAGCCTGCCGGACTGGGCGAGCTGCTCGACACCTTGGCAAAGGATGCTCAACCGACCCGCATTCTGGTCACCTATGGCCGTGCCAGTGCGGCGATTCACGCCGAGGTTATGCGTAAAACCGCACATCAACCCGGTTGGAACAGTCAAGGTTTGCTGTCATTTTTCTATTTACCCCAACTCAGCCAGTTGGACTATGACCATCTGCTGTGGGCCAGCGACGTCAATTTTGTCCGTGGCGAAGACTCGCTGGTGCGCGCCCTGTGGGCCGGCAAACCTTTGGTCTGGCAGATTTACCCGCAACACGACGACGCCCATGCACACAAGCTGGCGGCCTTTCTGGACTGGTTGCAGGCGCCTGACGCGCTGCGAGCGTTTCACCAGCGCTGGAACGGCTTGAACCCAATTGCAGCCAGGCCAAGCGATGCACCGTTTGCACCCGTAGACTGGCAGGTTTGCAGCACCCAGGCCAAGGCGCGCCTGCTGCAGCAAGAGGATTTGACCCGCCAGTTGCTCAGTTTTATTGCAAAAATCCATTAAAATAGCAGGCTTTGCGGCATCGACTCAAGTTCTTTTGGGTCCCGGCCGCTCTCGCCGCCAGATGCGCGGCCTACTTTCAATCTTTCGTTACCCTGCTATGAAAATCGCTCAAGAAATACGCGCCGGCAATGTCATCATGAACGGCAAAGACCCGATGGTCGTCCTGAAAACTGAATATAGCCGCGGCGGCCGCAACTCGGCCACCGTGCGCATGAAGCTCAAAAGCCTGATCGCCAACTTCAACACCGAACTGGTTTACAAGGCCGACGACAAACTCGACCAGGTCATTCTGGAAAAGAAAGACTGCACCTACTCCTACTTTGCCGACCCCATGTACGTCTGCATGGACGAAGAATTCAACCAGTACGAAGTCGAAGCCGAAAACATGGGCGACTCGCTCAATTACCTCGAAGACGGCATGCCCGTCGAAGTGGTGTTTTACGACGGTAAAGCAATTTCTGTTGAATTGCCCACCAGCGTGGTGCGTGAAATCACCTGGAGTGAGCCGGCCGTCAAGGGCGACACCTCGGGCAAGGTCTTGAAGCCCGCCAAAATTGCCACCGGTTTCGAGATCGGTGTGCCGCTTTTCGTGGCGCAAGGCGACAAAGTCGAAATCGACACCCGCACCGGCGAATACCGCAAGCGCGTGTAAGCCTCTGGCCGAGCCCGGGTACCCCAAAAGGCCTCTTCGGAAGCCTTTTTTTTATTGAATTCAGACAGCACAAATCACATTTTCTTCACGGCACACAGGGTCAAAATCGGTGTAGGCTTTGGCCATGAACCCAGCCCCTGAAGAACAACGCCTTCTTGCTACCCAAGCACGCCAAAATTTGGCAGACTCCAAGCTTGTGCTGCGCCGGGTTGCCATTGACACCTACCGTGAGAATGTGGCCTACCTGCACCGCGACTGCGCGCTTTACCGTGCCGAAGGATTTCAAGCCCTGTCCAAGGTCGAAGTCCGCGCCAACGGGCAGCACATTCTGGCAACGCTGAACGTGGTCGATGACACGGCCATCGTGGGTTGCAACGAGCTGGGCTTGTCTGAAGACGCCTTTTTGCAACTGGCGGTCGCGCAAGGCCATGTGGTGTCTGTCTCACAGGCCGAACCACCCGCCTCGGTGGGCGCGCTGTTTCGCAAACTGGCAGGCGAGCGCCTGGGCCGGGAAGATTTCCGCAGCATCGTGGCCGATATTGCAGAGCTGCATTATTCCAAAATCGAGCTAACCGCCTTTGTGGTCGCCACCCACCGCGACGAACTGGACCGCGAGGAGGTGTATTTTTTAGCCGAGGCGATGGTTGCCAGCGGCCGCCAACTCGACTGGCATGAGCCCCTGGTGGTTGACAAGCATTGCATTGGCGGCATCCCGGGCAACCGCACCTCGATGCTGGTGGTGCCAATCGTTGCCGCACACGGCCTGCTCTGCCCCAAAACATCGTCGCGCGCCATCACCTCGCCGGCTGGAACCGCCGACACCATGGAAGTGCTGGCCAAAGTGGAATTGCCACTCGAACAACTTGCTGACATCGTGCGCGAGCACCGTGCCTGCCTGGCCTGGGGCGGCACCGCCAACCTGTCACCCGCCGACGATGTGCTGATTTCTGTGGAGCGGCCGCTGGCCATCGACTCACCGGGGCAAATGGTGGCATCGATCCTGTCCAAAAAGATTGCCGCCGGGTCGACCCATCTGGTGCTTGACATCCCGATCGGCCCAACCGCCAAAGTGCGTTCCATGCCCGACGCGCAGCGTCTGCGCAGGCTATTCGAATATGTCGCCAAGCGAATGCACCTGTCGCTCGACGTGGTCATCACCGACGGACGACAGCCCATCGGCCGGGGCATCGGCCCCGTACTGGAAGCCCGCGACGTGATGCAGGTGCTGGACAACCACCCGCAAGCGCCCAACGACTTGCGCCAGAAAGCCTTGCGGCTGGCCAGTCGCTTGATCGAATGCCACCCCGATGTGCGCGGTGGCGACGGCTTTGCCATTGCCCGCGATATTCTTGATTCAGGCCGGGCGCTTGCCAAAATGAACGCCATCATTGCTGCCCAAGGCAGCAAGTCGTTTGACTACAACAACCCGTCGCTGGGTCTATTGACCTTCGAGGTCCACGCGGCAAGAGCAGGCGTGGTCACCGATATCGACAATTTGCAAGTGGCGCGCATCGCCCGCCTGGCCGGTGCGCCCAAGGTGACCGGCGCGGGCATCGAT
>Ga0100387_10005124_pt1 | contig 10670 bp, 7 predicted proteins | sample CryGeymeta201511_FD_81547 | JGI IMG/M metagenome (GOLD analysis project Ga0100387, IMG submission 81547) | Groundwater microbial communities from Crystal Geyser aquifers in Utah, USA - Crystal Geyser metaG 2015-11 | ecosystem: Environmental > Aquatic > Deep subsurface > Groundwater | place: USA... | reverse complement strand
GACGGTGCGCTCCCTACCTCGTAGCCCGCTTTGGCGCGTCGCCCGTCCTGACTCAACCAGACCTGGGCGCGCTCGCCGCTGGGCACCAGGAAGATCAGCCGCGCGAGGGAGCCGCCCTCTTCGAGCGTGGTCCCTTCCCAGCGCAGCTCACCGAAGGGAGCCGCGGCCGTGAGGCGCTCGAGCCTGATCGCGATCGAGCGCGCGACCTGGCCCGGCGCGGGCATCTCGCCGGGCGCCAGCAGAGTCACGCCTTCCTGCGCCAGAGCCTGCCGTGAGGCAGCGAGCGCGTCGTCGAGCATGCGCGTCGGCGTCAGCGGTGCCAGCGCGCCCATGCCGTAGAAGCGCGCGTAGGTCTCGAAGAAGCCGCTGCAGCGCGAGCTCAGGAGACAGCTCGTGCAGCCCTCGTGCTCGAGTTTGTCGCGCCGCTTCACCAGGTACTTGTCCCAGGGCTCGCTCAGCGTGTCGTCGCCGTCGATGGCGATGGTGGCGGTGCTCTCGCCGTCGTGATGAATGTAGGGCAACAGCTCGGGCGCGACGCAGTAGGGAAGGTTGCCGATGTTCACGTCGAAGGCGGGCGCCAGGGTGCGGAAGCCCTGGATCATGCGGGTCAGCGCCGGGACCATCTCCGTGTAGTCCGGCATGGAGTTCTTCAGCTCCTCCTCCGTGCGATCACCGGCGTCGAGGGGGCGCATCATGTCGAGGTGCAGCTGCTCCACGCCGAAGCGCGTGCACAGCTCGGGGAAGGCGTCCACCGACTCGTAGTTCGAGCGCACCACGCACATGTTGATGCTGATGCGCTGCTCGCGAGCGTGCAGGTTCTCGAGCGTGCGCAGGATGCGCAGGAACGAGCCGTGCTTGCGCGTCGTCAGCTCATGAGCCTCGCGCGTCGCGCCCTGGATCGAGATGCGGAAGTGGAAGGGGCCGCCCGTGGCCAGGATGCGATCCACGAAGTCGGCGTTGGCCGTCTTCACGCCGTTGGTGAAGATCACGATCTCGGAGAAGCCCAGGCTCACGGCGTGCTCGAGCACCTTGAAGAAGGTGGGCTGGAGCGTGGGTTCGCCGCCGAGCAACGTGAGCTTCTCGTGACCCTGAGCGCGCGCCTCGTCCAGCTTGGCCAGGATGGGCGCCTCGGGCAGCGGGAAGGCCTCGCGCATGGCCGTGCGTTGCCCGCTGACGCAGAAGACACAGCGGTTGTTGCACATGTGGCCGAGCTGAATCTCGACCTGCTTGTCCGGCTCCATCGGCGGAGTGTAGCGCATGCTTTGGCGCTGACGTATCCACGGGATCGGGTTGCCCCTCTCGCCGTTGGGCCGGGGCTCGCCCCAGCCCGGAGGCCGCGCGCGCCGTGGACGTCGACGGAACGTTCGGTGCGCGGCCCCCGACGAGCGTGGGGCCCTGCAGCGAAAAGACGAACTCACTCAGACTCGACGAGCCAGCGCGAGCAGAGTGCCGCAGCCGCCGTTGGCTTCGCGGCGCGCCTTGCTGCTGCGTCTGACGCGTAGGCCCTTCGACTCGAGGCGCGCCTTGATTCGCGTCACTTCCGGCTCCGTCGGTGATCGATGCGCGCTGTGGGAGACGGCGTTGTGGGAGTAGAGCTGCACGTCGAGGCTCAGGGGGGCCACGCGGCCGGCGAAGGCGTCGAGTTCGTTCACGCCATCGTTCTCGCCCGCCAGCAGCAGGTAGGCGAGGGTGACCTTCTTCTTCCGTGAGCGACTCAGCTTAGGCAGCTCCTCGCCCAGCACGTCGAAGAGCGTGTCGAGATCGGGCGCGCCCGGCACGAGCCGTGCACGCGTCTCCTCCGTACCCGCGTGAACGGAGAGGGTGAGGCCGTTGTGTGGCAGGTGAAGCCATCGGGCGAGCAGCGCAGCCGAGCCGCCGCTCGTGGTGACACTCGGCGGGATGCTCTGCGCGCGGCACTCGTGGACGAACTCGACGCACGCCGGGTTGAGCAGCGGCTCGCCAACGCCCGAGAGGGTCACGCGCTTCACCGTGTGGCCGCGCCCTCGCACCTGCTCGATCTGTCCGCGCAGCTCTGGCAGCTTCAACGAACGCGCGAGGCCCTGGGCACCGGACGCGCAGAAGGGGCAGCCCACGGAGCAACCGACCTGGCTCGACACGCACAGCGTGTCGCCTCGGTAGAGCACGGCTTCCACGCGCGCGCCGTCGTCCAGGCGCACGCCGAAGCGCAGATTGAATTCGCTCTCATCCTCGCTGTCGACGCGCATGCCGCCCAAGCCTGCCACGACGTGCGCTTACGCACGAATGGGCCTGTCTACGTCTCGCACCTCGCTCGCGCCGGGCCGTCCGGCGCTGCTTACGCCTCACCGCCCAAGGTCGTGCGCTTAGCGCCGATTCCTCGATCTGAAACGTGTTTTCTCCTTGAGGGCCATCAAGCCGGGACAGGTCGGCCGAGCCAAGCTGCTCGGCTGTGCACGCTGATCCCAAGACGCTACGCCTCGCTCTGCGCGAGGTCGTACGCCACCCGCCGCGAACGCCGCGCCACGCCGCCTGGCTCGCGGGCATGGCGACGCTCTACGTGGCGCTCCGGGTGACGCTCGACGCCGCCAACTCCGCCGACGACTTGTTCTACCCCGCGTGGCGTCGGCATCCGGTGAAGCAGCCCCTCTTCGTGCTCGCCGCGGCGCGCAGCGGCACCACCTTCCTGCATCGACTGCTCGCCCTCGACACGGAACGCTTCTTCACCCCCCGCCTGTACGAGACCGTCCTGCCCGCCGTCAGCCTGCTGCGCGCGCTGCAGGTGCTCGGCCGCGCCGACGATCGCCTCGGTGCGCCCGCCGCTCGCCTGCTCGCCCGGCTCGAGCGTGGACTCTTCCGCGGCTGGAACGACATCCACCCCATGGGCCTCGCCATGCCCGAAGAGGACGAAGCCATCTTCGTCCACACCCTCTTCTCGCCTGCGCTCTACCTGCTCTTGCCCAACTTCAAAGGGCTCGCGCACGTCAGCTCGCCCGCGAACCTCGAGCCCGACGCGCGGCGCGAGATGATGGGCTTCTATCGCGACTGCCTCACGCGCATGCTCTACGCGGGCGACGGCGAACACACGCTGCTGGTCAAGAACGTGCTCTCCGCGGGGCGCACCACGGCGCTGCTCGAGACCTTCCCGGACATGCGCGTCGTGTCGCCCATTCGCCACCCCTTCGAGGCCATCCCTTCCCTGGTCAGCATGTTCCATCGCGTGTGGGCGGCGCTCTTGCCCGACGAGACGGTGGTCGATCATCACGCCTTCGCGCGCATCGCCATGGACTACTACCTCGAGTGCTTCGAGTTCGGCGCCAAGCTCCCCACGGAAGACTATGTGCGCGTGCGCTACGAGGATCTGACGATGGATCCCAAGGGCAGCGTCGAGAAGGTCTACGCGCACCTCGGCCTCGAGCCGTCACCCGCCTTCCTCGAGCGCCTCACCCGCGAGGCGGCGACGGCGGCGCGCTTTCGCAGCGTCCACCACTACGAGCTGTCGGACTTCGATCTCGACCCGGCGGAGATCCGTCGCGTGCTCGCGCCCGTCTTCGACCAATGCCGCTTCGACGCATGACGCACCTGGCACAGGTCGAGGCGCTGCGAGGCGAGATCGACGAGGTCACGCGCGAGCTCGTGGCTCTGGTGGAGCGCCGCGCGGAGCTGTCGCAGCGTGTGGGCGCGTTGAAGTCGAACGCCGACCTGCCGGCGCGGGACTTCATGCGCGAGGAGCGGCTCTTGCGTCAGGCGGTGGCGCAGGCGCGCGGTGTGCTGCCCGCGCGTTCCATCGAGGCCATCGTCCAGCAGATCATCGACGAGGGCATGGCGACTCAGGGCGTCGGCTCGGATCGCGCGCCCCTGCTGGGCCGTCGGGTTCGGGGCACGTCCTTTCAGGACTCGCGCGTCCAGGATCTGGGCCTTGGCCTGGGCGGATCCGCGTTCATCGCCGGGCCCTGCGCCGTCGAGAGCGAGGCGCAGATCGACGAGGCCGCCTCTCGCCTCTCGCGCCTGGGCGTGGGCTGGCTGCGCGGGGGAGGCTTCAAGCCGCGCACCTCGCCCCATGCCTTCGCCGGGCTCGGGCTCTCGGGCGTGCGCGCTCTCTCGGCTGCGGCCAAGCGCCATGGCATGCGCTGCGTGACCGAGGTGCTCGATCCGCGCGATGTCGCCGACGTCGCCGAGCACGTGGACGCGCTTCAGATCGGCGCACGGAACATGCAGTGCTTCCCGCTCTTGCGCGAGGTCGCTCAGGCGGGCTTGCCCGTGATCCTCAAGCGCGGCTTCGGCGCCACCCTCGCCGAGTGGTTGGCCGCCGCCGAACACATCGCCGCTGCCGGCGACGCGAAGATCGTGCTGTGCGAGCGAGGGATTCGCACCTTCGAGGACAGCACACGCGCCACCTTGGATCTGGCCTCCGTGCCGCAAGCCCAAGCCGCCACGGGGCTGCCCGTGATCGTCGACGTCAGCCACGCGGCGGGGCGTCGCGCGCTGGTCGCCCCGCTGACCCGCGCCGCCTTCGCCGTGGGCGCCGACGCCGTGATGATCGAGGTCCACCCCGACCCCGACGCCGCGCGCTCCGACGCCGCCCAACAGCTCGACCTCGATGACTTCGAGCGTCTTCTGCGCTCGCTCACCGACACCTTCTCCAAGCTCGCCCGGGACTTCGACGCGCGCTCGGAGATGGCAGATGACCCCCTCAAAAAAGACCCCGCCCTGCGCGTGAGCTGGGCGTCCGCATCCCTCAGGAGCCGCACATGAGACTCAGCCTCGCCTGCAACTTCGACGACGCCCTGCTCGACGGACTCGACGGCCTGCCCGTGTACGAGCTCTACGGAAAGGTCAGCAGTGACAGCGCGGGCGGAGGCCGGCCTTCGTTCTATCTGCCGCGGGTCAACCGCAAGAAGGTGGAGCGCTACGTCCAGCGCGTCCACGCCAAGGGCATCGAGTTCAATTACCTCTTGAACGCCTCGTGCATGGGCAACACGGAGTACACGCGTCAGGGCCAGCGCAAGCTGCGCGAGACGCTCGACTGGGTCAGCGAGATGGGCTGCGAGAGCGTGACCGTGGGCCACATCTTCCTGCTGCAGCTGATCAAGCGCAGCTACCCCGATCTGAAGGTGCGCATCAGCGCCCATCGCTTCACCGACTCCGTGCGCAAGGCGCGCTTCTGGGAGGATCACGGCGCGGATTGCATCGTGCTCAACGAGACCGCCTTCCACCGTGAGTTCGCCGCGCTGCGCGCGATTCGTGAAGGCGTGAGCTGCGACGTCTCGCTGATCGTCAACAACTCCTGTCGCACGGACTGCGCCATCGCCGGCACGCACGCGACCAACCTCAGCCACGGCTCGCAGCAGGGCAGCGACGGCTTTCCCATCGACTACCACATGCTCTTCTGCCTCGACTACCGGCTGCGCGAGCCCGTGAACTACGTGCGCGCGAACTGGATCCGTCCCGAGGATCTGCACCACTACGAAGCCATGGGCTTCGACAACTTCAAGATCGTCGAGCGGAACACGCCCACGCCCGTGCTCCTCACGCGAGCGCGCGCCTACGCCGAGCGGCGCTTCGACGGAAACCTCTTCGACCTCGTCCTGCCCTGCCAGTACCCCGAGAGCGCCTACCAGGGCACGGAGTCGCACGACATGTTCAGCGTGCGGCGCGCGATGAAGCACTTCTTCAAGCCGGGCGCGATCAACGTGCTCGAGCTGACGCGCCTCTCGTCCCTCGCGCAGAAGCTCGGTCTGCTCTACCCGACGCGCGGCGAACCACCCTTGAAGCTCGACAATCGCAAGCTCGACGGCTTCATCGATCGCTTCCTCGTGCACTCGTGCATCGATGTCGACTGCGAGAAGTGCCACTACTGCCATCGCTTCGCCGACGCGGCCCTCGACATCGATCCTGCCTGGCGCGAGCAGGTCTTGGCCGACTACCGCGAGCTGTTCGAGCGCATGAACACCGGCGCTTTCTTCGAGTACAGGGGCAGTGACTTGGTGCAGGTGGGCCAACTCTTGAAGAAGGCGCTCGGCCCACGCAAGCAGCCCGTTGCGCCCTCGATCCCCAGCGCGCGAGACGCTTCCCGCGAAGAGGTCGTGGACGCGTAGCCGCTAGCGCGCCGCGGCCCGCACGGGGTGGTCCAGCTGACGGCAGCCGTCGGACGCTCAGTCCAGCTGTGGCACGCGCTCGAGCCCGAGCGTGCCGTAGGCGTCAAGGTCCAGGCGCTCGGCCGGCAGACGCGCGAGCTCCCTCTCCGCCAGGCGCAGGATGGAGTCGGCGTCGGGCAGGCGGAGCGCGCTCTTCTGAAAAGCGCCTCCATCGTCGATGGCCCGAGCCAGAAACCCGAGCTGCTCCTTCAACGGGCCGACGTGGCCGAGGGTCTTGCTCGCGTCCCGCGCGCGGTAGCTCTGATCGAGCTCGCGCAGCCAGGCGAAGACGTCCTCCCCCGTCGGCCGCTCGGGCTCCTCATGCGCTCGAAGCGCCGCGAGCTGGCGGAAGATCCACGGGTTCCGTAGCGCGGGCCGCCCAATCATCACGCCCGCCGCGCCCGTGTCGCGCATCAGCCGTAGCGCGTCTGCCGCGTACCAGAGGTCGCCGTTGCCGACCACGGGGATGCGCAGCGCCTGGGCCAGCTCGCGAACGACGCGCCAGTCGGCCACGCCGGCATACAGGTCGCTGCGCCGACGCGCGTGCACGACCAGGAAGTCCACGCCCGCGTCCACCAACAGGCGCGCTTGTTCGAGGGCGCCGCTCGCGTCATCCCAGCCCAGCCGCACCTTGGCGCTCAGCAAGCCGGGCACCCGCGCGCGCATGGCCGAGACCAGGTCGAAGAGCAGCGCGGGATCCTTCAGCATCGCGGCGCCCACGCCCTTGCGCACGACGCGCGGCATCGGGCAGCCCACGTTGAGGTCGACGACGTCCGCGCCTGCCTCGGCCAGGAGCCCGGCGGCCTCGGCCATCTTGTCGATCTCGTTGCCCATCACCTGCACCGAGAGCGCGACGCCCGGCGCCTTCACCACGGCCCGCTTCAGCGACTTCGCCGGCAGCTTGGCGCGCGACACGCGCACGAACTCCGTACACACCAGCCCCACTCCGCCTCGCTCCGCGAAGCGCGCACGCAGTTCCGGCCCCGTCACGCCCTCCATGGGCGCGAGCGCGGTGGCGGGCGAGAAGGGCGCGACCACGTGCATCGCGGGCTCTAGCGCGTGCGCTGCCGCCGGCCACTCGACCTCCACGGGCGCGGGCGAGACTTCACGCACGCCTTCCCCCTCACCTGCTTCCGTGGCCTTCGGGAGGTGGTCATGTCGGACTCGGTCGGTACTCTTCGCGCGTCATTCTGCGCGGTGGCGGTGTTCTTGGCGTCGGCGTGTGGAGGTGGAGGGAGCTCCCCGGGAAACGGCGCGGTGGACGCCGGGCCCGACGCGGCGGATGCGCAGACAGTGCGCCTTCGGCAACGGCACCTGCGGCGGCACCACCTGGGGCTGCCAGGACTGCACGCACGCCCAGGATGTGGGCGTGAGCTGCATCCCCTAGTCCGTGGGCCCAGCCGCGGCCGATGAGCCGCTCTCATCCTCGCTCCCTCGGTCGGCCTTCGGCCGGCGCTCCGAGCGGGGCCCTAGACCCGCTCGGCCTCCTCTCGCACGCGGGTTGGCATGGATCGGGAGCGCTGGCAGACCGCGGACTCATGGAGCGTCCGCGATGCGTCAGAGCCCGACGCGCGCGTTGAACTCGCTTACCGCGGCGTCGAAGTCGGCGGCCTTGGCCGGGATCGAGGTCCAGTAGCTGTCGTCGTACCACTGACGCTGGATCTCCTCGTAGGTCTTCCCCTGCTGCTCGACCCAGGTGTAGTACTTGAGGTTGTGGACGCGCTTCTTCTCGGGGTAGGTCAGCTCCTGCACGTAGTCCTTGCCCACGCCGAGGATGTGACGCTCGTGGGCGATGGCGGCGTCCGTGGCGGTGAAGGCTCCGCGTTCTTCGCGTAGCTCGTCGAGCCGGCTGCCGTACATCTCGATCGAGTCCGTGAGCACGGTGACGACGACGTCGTGCTCGCCCAGCTCGTACCACTTCGCGAACTTGATGGCGGAGAGCATGTTCGCCACGCCGGAGATGCCGAAGAGTCCGAGGCGCGCGATGAAGGCTTCGTCCAAGCCGCGCTCGGCCAGGTAGCGCTTGCCTGCGGGTTCGTTGAAGAGACGGACGCCGGCCATGGTCGCTTCGTCGTCGATGCCCATGACCATGTCCGTGTTCTTCACGTTGTGGATCCACGGCACGTGCTTGTCGCCGATGCCCTCGATGCGATGCGCGCCGAAGCCGTTCTCGAGCAACGTGGGGCATTGGAGCGCCTCGCTCGCAGCGATCTTGCAGTCGCTGAAGCGCTTCTTCAGGTAGTCGCCCGACGCGATCGTCCCCGCGGAGCCCGTGGTGAAGACGGCACCCCTTAGGGTGTCCTCCGGGCTCATCTGGCGATCGAGCAGCTCGGCGAAGGCGCGGCCCGTGACCTCGTGATGCCAGAGGTAGTTCCCGAACTCCTCGAACTGGTTGAAGATCATCAGGTCTTCACCCGAGTTTCGCAGCTCGGCGCACTTGTCGAAGATCTCCTTCACGTTGCTCTCGGTGCCGGGCGTCTTGATGATCTCGCCCGCCACCTTCTCGAGCCACTCGAAGCGCTCGCGGCTCATGCCCTCGGGCAAGATGGCGACGGACTCGCAGCCGAGCAGCGCCGAGTCGTAGGCGCCCCCGCGACAGTAGTTGCCCGTGGACGGCCACACGGCCTTCTGCGTGGTGGGATCGAACTGGCCCGTGACCAGGCGCGGCACCAGGCAGCCGAAGGCGGCGCCGACCTTGTGCGCGCCGGTCGGGAACCACTTGCCCACGAGCGCGAAGATGCGCGCCGGTACGCCCGTCAGCGCGGGCGGCAGCTCGATGAAATTGACGTCGCCGAAGCCACCGCCGCGCTCCACCGGCTCGTTGTGCCAGGTGATGCGGTGCAGGTTCACCGGGTCCACGTCCCACAGGCCCACGTCCGCGAGCTTGGCCTTCACGGCCGCGGGGATGCGCGAAGCATCCGCCTGCTCCGCCAGGGTCGGGATGCGGATGTTGCGCTCGCGCGCGAGCTTCACGGCGTTCTTCAGGCCGGCTTCGTTCAGACTCAGATCGATCATGGTGTGTTCTCCGTGAGCATGGCGGACAGGGCCGGGAGGCTCGGGTCGATGGTGGGGGGTGGAGCGCCTGCGGCGCGGACGGCGGCGTGCACGTCCTTCAGGCCGGTGCCGGTGATCAGGAGCACGACCTCGTCGCCTGTCGTGAGCTCACCTTGCTTGGCGAGCTCCCGCAGGCCCGCGTGGGCGGCGGAGGCGGCGGGTTCGGCGAAGACGGCGGCGTCGCGACCGAGGTCGGCGATGCTGCGCAGGATCTGGTCGTCTTCCACGATGACGAAGCTGCCGCCCGTCTCGCGCACGGCCCGCAGCGCGCGCAGTCCGTCGCTCGGGCGCCCCGCGGAGATGCTGTCGGCCATGGTGGAAGCGCCCACCTCTTCGACGGTGTCGGCGCCGTCGGCGAAGGCCTGGGCGATCGGGCTCGAGCCTCGAGCCTGCACGCCGAAGAGGCGCGGCAGCTTGTCGATCAGGCCGAGGGCCAAGAGATCCTTCAGACCCTTGTGCACGCCCGTGAGGATGTTGCCGTCGCCGACCGAGACCACGATGGCGTCCGGCGCGCGCCAGCCGAGCTGCTCCGCGATCTCGAAGCAGACCGTCTTCTTGCCCTCGACGGTGAAGGGATTCGTGCCCGTGTTGCGACAGTAGATGCGCAGCTTCTCGCTGGCGGCGGTCGCCAGATCGAAGGCGTCGTCGTAGCTGCCGCGCACCAAGAACAAGCGCGCGCCGAAGATCGAGAGCTGCGCGATCTTGGCCCGGGGCGCCGTATGGGGAACCAGGATGATCGCCTCGAGGCCCGCGGCCTGCGCCATGGCGGCCAGCGCCACACCCGCGTTGCCGGTGGAGGCGGTGATGATGCGCGACTCGCCCAGCGCCCGTGCGCGCTGCACCACGACGGCGCTGGCGCGATCCTTCAGCGAGCCTGTGGGCTGGCGACCCTCGTCCTTGATCCACACGCGGCCCAGGCCGAGGTGTTGGGCCACGCGAGGCGCCAGGAAGAGGGGCGTGCCCCCCGCCGTCCCCAACGCGCCGTCCTCGGGCCCAGGCACCTCCACCGGCAAGAGCGGGGCGTAGCGCCACATGCTGCGATCCGCCGAGGCTTCGATCTGTGCGCGTGCGTCGGCGGGCAGGTCGACCCGCACGTCCAGGTTCGCGTGGCAGCCCGGGCAGGTGGTCGTCGCCTCCGCGGGTTCGTAGTCCGCGCCGCAGCGGGAGCAGGTGGTGCCGAGGAAGCTCATGGGGGCGCCATCTTGCCACGTCGGCTGCGGAAGGCACGCGCGAAAGGCACGCCGCAGGGACGCGGACTCGGGGCTCAGCGCAGGGACGGGTGTTCCAGAACGCGCGCGAACATGGCATCCTGAGTCGACGCCGAGACGCTCCTGAGGCGCGTCCACGCGGTCACGAAACGAGGGGAAGATCCATGGTGCAGCGCTCCGTCACGCGGCCTTCGCCGGCGGCCGCTTCGGCTCCCATCGTTTGTGCACGCGTCCCGTGCGGAGGTTGACGCCTTCGAGCAACATCGACAGCTCGCGCATGTCGATCTCGACGGCG
>Ga0100387_10005121_pt1 | contig 10672 bp, 8 predicted proteins | sample CryGeymeta201511_FD_81547 | JGI IMG/M metagenome (GOLD analysis project Ga0100387, IMG submission 81547) | Groundwater microbial communities from Crystal Geyser aquifers in Utah, USA - Crystal Geyser metaG 2015-11 | ecosystem: Environmental > Aquatic > Deep subsurface > Groundwater | place: USA... | reverse complement strand
GATCCTGCGGACTTCAACGGCGCCATGGACTGTGCCGGCGTCTGTGACGGAACCTTTGTGACTGACGAGTGCGACGACTGTGTCGATCCTGAAGACTTTAACGGCGCTATGGACTGTGCCGGCGTCTGTGACGGGTCCTATGTGACCGACGACTGCGACGACTGTGTCGATCCTGCGGACTTCAACGGCGCTATGGACTGTGCCGGCGTCTGTGACGGAAGTGCTTACATGGACGAATGCGATGTCTGCGATGATGACCCCGCCAATGATAATTTATGTTTCGGCGTGGATGTATCCATTGGTGTCGCTGCGGGATGGAACTGGTTTTCACTAAATGTGACCGGTGATAATATGGATTTGACCACAGTTCTCTCAAATCTGGGTGAAGATCAGGTGTACATCAAGAATCAATCCCTTTTCGCTGAATATTACGGGGATTTCGGGTGGTTCGGCGGACTGGAAACGATCGGAAACACTGACTTCTACATGCTTCAGACCCTGGCCTCCGGTGCTATATTGTATAACGGAATGCCTGTGGACGTTGCGAATACCCCGATTGATCTGTTTACAGGATGGAACTGGGTAGGGTATACCCCGCAGGGCGCACAGGAGATCAACGTGGCATTGGACGGCATCAGTGAAAATGGCGTGTATGTGAAAAATCAAACGGCATTCTCAGAATACTACTCCGGTTTCGGCTGGTTCGGGGGGTTGGGAATCATGAGTCCCTTCGACGGGTACATGTTGCAAATGACCTCGGAAGATGTGTTAGTTTATCCGGATACCGGACCCGCTTTCACAGGGGTGGATCATTTACAGGATGATGTTACACAGCTCTTCCGGGATAATGCCGCTGAATGGCAGGTGAATCCCTATGATTATCAATACAATGGATCTGTTACTGCTCTGATAACCATCAACGGTGACCCTCAGGCGACACAATATGACATTCTCGGCGCATTTGTCGGGGATGAATGCCGCGGTATTACGACCGGACTGTATTTCCCGATTACCGGCGAAACCGTTTTCATGATCATGGTGTTCAGTAATCAGACTGTGGGTGAGGAATTGTCATTCAGGTTCTATGATTCCAGCATGGATATGTATTATGGATTCGAGGGAAACGTCGGGTTCCAGGTGAACATGACCGTGGGCAGCGCAATTGATCCGTATCAGATGGACAACAGTTATCTGCTGGGTATCAATGATACTCAACCCACGAAGTACGCACTGGATCAGGCATATCCAAATCCGTTTAACCCGATGACAACGATACGGTATTCCGTAAAAGAGTTGGGGAATGTGGATATTTCGATCTATGATATGATTGGCCGGGAAGTCGCCCGTCTGGTCGACGATATCAAAGCGCCCGGAACGTATCAGATCGTGTGGAACGCAAACAAACATCCCAGCGGGATTTACTTTGTGAAAATGACCAGCGGATCTTTTACGACCACACAAAAGCTCATGCTGGTGAAATAAATAATCACCGAATTCATCAAGGGGGGCTGTACAGCCCCCCTTTTTTATAATTCCTACCGGGTCATTCATCGAAATCCAGTAAGTTTTACCCCGTGTTTGTTCATGAAATGTTATGAATTCACGTTTTAGTCTTTTTCAAATTCATATTAAGTAGCGATCATTAAAATGATAATTCAACACGGTTCTTCAAATTTGGGGTTATTCACAACCCGGAGACCATTTTCTCTTCAGCGGTACACTCTGAAATTCAATCTCAATCTAACCCGGAAAAGGGTGTGAAAAGACAGCCCGTTAAATACATCTTTGTACTGGGGGGCGTCCTTTCCGGCTTAGGGAAGGGGATCGTCTCGGCTTCGTTGGGTTATCTGCTGAAATCCCGGGAACTGAAGGTGATCATCCAGAAACTGGACCCATATCTGAATGTGGATCCGGGAACCATGAATCCCTATCAGCACGGAGAGGTTTTCGTGTTGGACGACGGCTCCGAGACCGATCTGGATCTGGGGCATTACGAACGGTTTATCAACGAGTCCCTTTGTAAAAAAAATACTACATCCGCCGGTAGAGTCTACTGGAATGTCCTCCGGAAAGAACGGGAAGGTAAATATCTGGGTGAAACTGTACAGGTGATCCCGCATATCACCGATGAGATTATACACCGGATCAAAAACGTAAATCCTCGCCATAAATACGATGTGGTTATCACCGAAGTCGGCGGAACGGTGGGCGATATTGAGGGCCAACCCTTTATGGAGGCGATCCGTCAGTTGTGCCTTCAGACGGGCTATGAAAATTCTCTGATCATCCACATCACTTTACTGCCCTACATCCATGCCGCAGGAGAAATGAAAACCAAGCCTACCCAGCACAGCGTAATGCTGCTTCGTGAAATCGGTCTGCAGCCTGGGATGTTGGTGTGCCGGACGGAAAACAATCATCACCTTGACGGAAAGTTAAAAAAGAAACTTGGATTATTCTGCAATGTGGATGTGAACCACGTGTTTGAATCCCCGGATGTGGAAACCATTTATGAGATACCACTGGTGCTTTATAAGCAGGGGTTCGATGGGGAGATCATCAAACGTCTCCGGCTGGAAACGACCGCCGGTGCGCACAGTGACATCGGGTATCTGGAAAAATTTATCCGCCGGTATAAATCGCCGGGAAAGGAAGTAACCATCGCCATATGCGGTAAATACAATACCCTTCATGATGCGTATAAAAGTATCCTGGAAGCATTTATCCATGGCGGGGTTGAAAATGATGCCCGGGTGACTGTGAAGTGGGTGGATACCGAAAATCTGGAGGAATCGGAAATATCCGGACTGCCCCGGGAATTCGAATCCGTGGATGGCGTGTTAATCCCCGGCGGGTTCGGTCACCGGGGGATCGAAGGCAAGATTCTCGCTGCAGGGATCGCCCGAAAATACCAGATCCCCTTTTTTGGAATTTGCCTGGGACTGCAATGTGCGGTTATAGAATTTGCCCGTGACCGGTGTGATCTGAAAGGGGCAAACAGCACCGAATTCAATAAACGGACAAAACATCCGGTAATCGCTATTATGCCGGAACAACGGAAAATCAGGCAAAAGGGAGCGACCATGCGTCTGGGGGATTATCCCTGCGAAGTCCGGCTGGGTACGCTTGCCATCGCCGCATACGGGAAACGGTTGATCCATGAACGGCACCGGCACCGTTACGAAGTGAATAATGACTACCGGAAAAATCTGGAAACCAGTGGATTGGTAATCAGCGGGGTGAATAAAGAGCTGAATTTGGTGGAAATGATCGAATTGCGTGAACACCCCTGGTTTGTGGGGGTGCAATTTCACCCTGAACTGAAAAGCCGGATTATCGGCGCCCATCCGCTGTTCAGAGATTTTATCCATGCCGCAATTACGTATAAATACCATGCCAGACCCGGAAATAAAAGTTAAAATTCAAAAGATCAAAGTTCTGATCAGCGATGTTGACGGCGTTCTCACCGATGGGAGTATTTATATTTCCAGTGATGGCTCTGAGTTAAAACGATTTTCAGTGGAAGACGGCGCTGGTGCAGCCCTTGCCCGGGTTTCCGGTCTGCCCGTAGCCTTTATATCGGGCAGATATTCCGAAGCGACAGCCATTCGATTAAATGAGATGAAAATAAACCATATTTATCAGGGACAAATGAACAAGACCGTTCCCTTCGAAAATTTGCTGTACACGTTTGGCGTGAGGCCTGAGCACGTCGCTTATATCGGCGATGGTCTGGTGGATTTGCCTGTGATGGAACGATGCGGACTTAAAATCGCACCTCCTCAAAGTCATCCCCTGGTTCTGGAATCGGCGGATATCATTACCCGTACCCGGGGAGGGGAGGGCGCATTCCGGGAGGCTGTTGAAATTATCCTGAAAAGTCAGGATCGATATCTTCTTACTTTGGAGAAAATGCGACGGGAAGTGTATATGAAAAATAGTGGAGATCCGTCTGCCTGATCTATCCGAACCTGCCGTGAATTTATTTCAAATTGATAGTTCATTGGCATACCAGATTTCGTAATTTTTCCTCACAATTATTATTTATTTTTCAACAGGAAGAATTAAAATCCGATAAAATAACAAATACGTATGTTTAGAGTAATAAAAAAGAATATTGAATATTTCGCACAGATCTTCTGCCCTGAGCCCAAAACGATTCACTGAAGATCCGGAGGAAATGTTTGTCTGATCCCCGTTTATTTCATCCCGGACTTTTTTTCCCAATATTTCTTTTGCTATGGGTTTCCTGCCGGAATGAAGAAATTATCCCCGAGAATGGTATCTCAAGCTCTGACCTTATTGCAAATGTGATCACGCATCCTAAAATAACCATTAGTAAGGGGAATGTTGTCAGCGTCAGAGCGGTCTCGGAAAGAATGGAAAAAGGAAATACTGAAGAAGCCATGCTTATCGGATCCGTGAGGGCAGATATTTTTAATGAGTTGGGTGAACATGTCAGTCTGATGACCTCAGATTCAGCCAAGGTAAATGAATATTCCAATAGTTTGGAAGCCTTCGGTAATGTGAAGGTTGAATCCGACAGTGGTTTGGTGTTGAGAACGAGACGGTTGGTGTGGGATAACCAATATAAACTGATCACCACTGAGGATTCGGTGATGTTCACCACTCAGGAGACGGATACGCTTTACGGCGTTGGATTTACGTCGGATATGGATCTGTCTCACTGGAAAATTCTCGAACCCACCGGTGTCACGGGACGGGCATTTTAACATATGGCACAACATCAAACATTATCCGCTAAAAACCTGGAAAAGACATATGGCAAACGTCGGGTAGTGAACCGGGTATCCGTCCAGGTGGATCGAGGAGAAGTGGTGGGATTGCTGGGACCCAACGGCGCGGGGAAGACCACCACCTTTTACATGATCACGGGAATGATCCGGCCGGACAGCGGGAAAATTTTCCTCGATGGTATCGATATAACGTTTATGCCGATGTATAAACGTGCCCGGCACGGGGTCGGATATCTGGCGCAGGAGCCATCGGTCTTTACGCAATTGAGCGTGGAAAACAATTTACGACTGGTCCTGCAGATGACCCGCTTATCCCGGAATGAACAGAAAAAACGGCTGGAAGAACTGTTGGAAGCATTTAATATCGTGCAAATCCGAAAAAGCAAAGCAATGACACTGTCCGGAGGGGAACGCAGACGGACGGAAATCGCGCGGTCTCTGGTTATGGAACCGGATTTTATTTTACTGGATGAACCATTTGCGGGGGTTGATCCCATCGCTGTAGAGGATATTCAAAAAATTGTCCGGCATTTGAAAGAAATGAATATTGGCGTATTAATTACCGACCATAATGTCAGAGAGACATTGTCCATTACCGACAGAGCCTATCTGTTGTTTGAGGGAAAAATTTTAAAAACCGGTACCGCCAGAGAGTTGTCGGACGACGAAGAAGCCCGCCGCCTGTATCTTGGCAGTAAGTTCAAAATGGATTTCAATTAATGGTAAAACTGACTCAGGAGCTGGCGCTCCGGCAGCAACTAACTCCCCAGCAAATCCTTCAGGCGAGTATTTTCCAGATGAATATCATGTCCCTGGAGCAACGGGTATATACCGAACTGGAGAGAAATCCTGCGCTGGAAATGGTGGAAGAAGATACTGAACTCCTGCCGGAATCGCAAAATCAGGAAAACGCTACTGAACCCAAAAAAGAAGAAACGGATGAGCCCGCCGAACTGGATAATAAACAGGAAGAAACAGATTTCGAATGGGAGGAATTACTGGGTGATCCGGATGAATATGAGTATCGGCAGCCGGGGCAGAGCAATGAGGAATTTTACGAAGCCCCGATCCGGGCATCCCGAACGCTGTCCGAATTACTGATGGAACAATTCTGGGATTTGAACCCCACTGAAAAAGAAGTCTCTATCGCCGAAGAACTTATCGGAAACATCAGCGACGATGGCTACCTGACCGTTGAGCCTATTTTGGTCGCAGACAGAATGATGGTATCGGAACAGGAGGTGCTTGCGGTCCTTCGGAAAATACAAACTCTGGATCCTCCGGGAGTTGGCGCCAGAAATTTACAGGAATGCCTGCTGATCCAGGTTTCGGGATTTAAAGATCAGCCGCTGCTGTCGGAGGTGTTGACCCGGTTTTTTGATGATTTTGCAAACAAACGATATGAAAAGATCATTCATTCTACAGGGTGCTCCCGGGAGGATTTGCTGGAGGTCTCGGAACTGATCTCTACACTCAATCCAAAGCCCGGACATTCCTATGAGGAGACGTCCAAAGATTTTATTATCCCCGACCTGACGGTTGATGAAACCGATGAAGGGTGGGAAGTTCGGGTGAATGATTCGCTGTTACCGGAATTCCGGATCAATACAACCTACCGGAATATGGCAATGAAATACCGGAAAGATCCTGAGGTGAATAAATTTATCAGGCAGAAGATTGAATCTGCAAAATGGTTCATTGATGCGATCAAACACCGGCATCAGACCTTAATGAAAGTCATGTCTTCCATTATCCGCCATCAGCCGGTGTTTTTTGGGAAACCCCATAAAAATGAACTGATCCCGATGATTCTCAAGGACATCGCCGATGAGGTCCAGATGGACATTTCCACCATCAGCCGTGTGACCAACGGGAAATATGTACAATTACCTTTTGGGATATATGAATTGAAGTTCTTTTTTTCTGAAGGGATCATGACAGAAGAAGGCGCAATGGTATCCAATACCGTTGTTAAAAACCGACTTCGTGAGTTGGTGAATTATGAGGATAAAAAGCATCCGCTGAGTGATGAGTATCTGGTTGAATTGTTAACCAGGGAAGGATATGTCATCGCTCGTCGAACGATCGCCAAATACCGGGATATGTTAAAAATACCGGTAGCAAGATTAAGAAAGGAACTATGAAACCGGGTCAAGTAATCAGATCGACCACCATTTTGGGGGTAAGGATCGGAAAGAAAGCCGTTATGGGTGGTGATGGACAAGTTACCTTCGGGGAGATACAGATGAAATCCAAAGCTGTAAAGGTACGGGAATTTGGAGACGGAAAAGTGTTGGCCGGATTTGCGGGTGCGGCGGCAGATGCGATGGCGTTGTTTGAAAAATTTGAATCCAAACTGGATGAAATGAATGGTCAGTTACAACGGGCAGTCGTTGAATTGGCAAAGGACTGGAGAACCGACAAAATATTGCGCGAGCTGGATGCCCTCCTTGCCATTATGGACACCCGGCAGGCATTTATACTGTCCGGCAGCGGGGATGTCATTGAGCCGGATGGAAATATCGTTACCATTGGCAGCGGGGCCGGGTATGCCCTGGCCGCGGCAAAGGCATTTATCAAAGCGGGCGAGAAAGATCCTGAAAAAATTGTGAGAGACTCTCTGAAAATAACCTCTGAAATTTGTATTTATACGAATGATCATATTACGATTGTGGAGACCGAATGAAAGATTTGACCCCTAAAAAAATTGTGAAAGAATTGGATAAATATATCATTGGGCAGGATAGCGCCAAAAGATCAGTGGCGATTGCCCTCCGAAACCGGTGGCGGAGACAGCAGGTTGCAAAACCATTGAGGGACGAGATCATCCCCAATAACATTATACTGATCGGATCGACGGGTGTGGGGAAAACGGAAATTTCCCGCAGGCTGTCATCCCTGATGGATGCGCCCTTTGTAAAGGTTGAAGCCTCTAAATTCACCGAAGTCGGATATGTGGGACGCGATGTGGAATCGATGGTCAGAGACCTCCTGGAATGTTCTGTGAAATCGGTAAAAAATATCAAAGAAAAAGAAGTATTAAAACGTGCAAAGGAAATGACAGAAGAACGGCTGCTGAATATTCTCTTTCCCAGCGGGAAGATAGATTCGCAGAATGAAGAAGCCGTTGACCGTCAGGGACGAACCCGGGAAAAACTCCAAAAACGATTAAACAGCGGTGAGTTTGAAGACCGTATCATTGAAATCGAATTTAAGTCCACACCCATGCCTTTAATGCAGGTGGTGGGTCCGCTGGGGATGGATGAAATTACGGGAAATATCCAGGATATGATCAGCGGAATGCTCCCTAAAAGCCGGAAAACACAACGGGTAAAGGTATCAGAAGCCCGGGACGTCCTGCTGGAAGAAGAAGCCGAAAAACTCATCGATTTTGATGAGGTGGTAAAAATTGCCATCAAACGAGCGGAAGAATACGGGATTATCTTCATCGATGAAATCGATAAGATCGCCAGTAGTTTCGCCGGGTCCGGTCCCGATGTCTCCCGTGAAGGCGTACAACGGGATATTTTACCCATCATCGAAGGATGTACCGTTAGTACGAAATACGGCCAGATCCAAACCGACCATATTCTGTTTATCTCCGCCGGTGCATTTCATGTGAGTAAGCCTTCTGATCTGATCCCGGAATTGCAGGGACGGTTCCCGATCCGTGTGGAGTTGGACAATCTGACTCAACAGGACTTTGTCCGGATTTTGACGCAACCTAAAAATGCGCTGTTAAAACAATATCAGGCGTTATTTATGGCGGAAGGAGTCATCCTGGAATTTGACAAACCGGCCATCCGCGAAGTCGCCAGAATTGCATTTGAGGCGAATAACCGAATGGAAAATATCGGCGCCAGAAGACTCCATACCGTCATGGTTGCCCTGTTGGAGGATATGTTATTTGAACTGCCCAATCCCAAAATTGAAAAAATTACCATCACCCGGGAGCGCGTAAAAGAAAAACTGGATGATATCGTTTCGAACGAAGATTTAAGCCGCTACGTTTTATAACCTTTGTACGATTTTACGGAGAGCAGATGAAAAGAGATTTTTTACATATCACGGATTTTACAACAGAAGAAATCCATGAAACCCTGGAACTGGCAAAATGGATTAAAAATAAGTTCAACCGCCGGGAGAATTATCTTCCGTTTACGGGGAAATCCATGGCGATGATTTTTGCCAAACCCTCAGCCAGGACCCGCGTGTCTTTTGAAACCGGTTTTTTCAGACTGGGCGGACATGCTATTTATTTGGGTCCCAACGATATCGGGGTTGGAACACGAGAATCCGCCGCAGACATTGCCAGAGTGCTGAGTCGATATAACGACATGATTATGGCACGGTTATTTGCACATTCAGATATGCTCGAATTGGCTGAATATGCCAGTGTTCCCGTCGTGAATGGATTGACAGATTTCAATCATCCCTGCCAGATCATGGCGGATATACTAACGATTTTGGAACACCGCAAAACCCTTGATAATTTGCAGGTGACGTATGTAGGCGATGGGAATAATATTGTACATTCATGGCTGGCGCTGTCCATGAGAATTCCCATGAAATTCGTCATCGCATGTCCTGAGGGTTACTCACCGAATGCGGTCATGTTGCATGAGGCTCGTAATGCAGGATTATCCGAAATCGAGATGATCCACGACCCGGTAAAGGCGGTTCACGGGGCAGATGTTATTTATACAGATGTATGGGCATCGATGGGACAAAAAGAAGAAGTTGCAGAAAGACGAAAGAAATTTGCAGGATTTCAGGTGAATGATCATTTAATTTCTGCTACCCATAAATTTACTTATTTTATGCATTGTCTGCCTGCAGAGAGGGGTGTGGAAGTCACCGACCCGGTAGCCGATGCAGACTACTCAATTATTTTTGATCAGGCAGAGAACAGAATGCACGCACAGAACGCAATTATGGTGAAGCTGATGTCACATAAGATATAAAAATACAATCATTTGACATTCTTGGTTTAAAGCAATTACGGTGCTGGTTCCGATGCTTTTGTAAAGGGTGAAAATTTCAGTACAATATACTATTTTTATTTTGTATTACTCATGGAGATGTTATAACTTTTATAACAGGGATGCGTGTACATAAACTCATCGGAGAAGAGGTTTATACGATCAAAATCAAGTACAAAAAATTAGTTCTTACCATATCCACAGGTTATCTGTGGTAAATAATTTGTTGAAAAATTAATAAATAAAATAACCTGGTAAAGGAGAAACCCATGTTAAACCGTTTATATTCATGCTTATCAGTCGTACTTATAACTGCAATTGGATTTACCCAATTCAACCCCGTTGTGAACTATGACCTAGGCAATCCTTACGAGGGCCAGATGTCTGACCTTACATTCTCGGTCTCACAACAACCACTCGAAACCGATATGAGTGAATTTACCATTGTGACAGATGGGGGGGCATTTGATTTTAACAACTGGGAGATTGATCAGACAATTGGTACGGGTTCGGGTACCTTTGACTTTGGTGAGACAATTGTTGATCTGGAATTAACCGTTTTTCAGATGCCGGATGCTGCCACTGTGAATGCGGTTGCCACCATTACCAGTTCGAACAGTGAGGAATATCCCGTCGGGGCAAATGCGGGGGGGGTCGTACTCCGGAATACTGAAACCGGAGTTTCAATATGGATTGTTTCACCCGGTGAAGCGGGAACCACGACCAACGGATACACGTCGTCGCTCACCATCATCGGATACACGTGCCCGATCGGCGCCGGATCTGTCGCTTTTGACGGAACATTCACCTCAGAATTAAATGATGTGGTGACTGTTGGCGGCGCTGTGGACATCCTGCCGGTTTTGGGATGTACCGATACCGGCGCCTGTAACTTTGATGATTCCGCCACTCAGGACGACGGCTCGTGCCTTT
>Ga0100387_10005109_pt1 | contig 10684 bp, 7 predicted proteins | sample CryGeymeta201511_FD_81547 | JGI IMG/M metagenome (GOLD analysis project Ga0100387, IMG submission 81547) | Groundwater microbial communities from Crystal Geyser aquifers in Utah, USA - Crystal Geyser metaG 2015-11 | ecosystem: Environmental > Aquatic > Deep subsurface > Groundwater | place: USA... | reverse complement strand
TGAGAAATGTCCCAGTTTTGACAGAATTCACATCGGAAATTACAGCCAGCACTGGCAATTGAAAAACTTTTTGTTCCTGGCAAGAAATGAAAAAGCGGTTTTTTCTCAATTGGATCAACGTTGGCGGCAATTGCCAGACCATAAACCAGGGAATACAGCACTCCATTTTGATTTTCCCGGACAAAACAAATTCCTCGTTTTCCAGGGGCAATTAAACAGCGATGAGAACAAAGATTACAACGGGCGGTGTTATTTTTTAATTTTTGATAAAGAAGGGCTTCTTTCACAGTTCTTTTAATTTTTCCAATGCCGGCGGATAATTTGGGTTTATTTTTTCGATTATATATTTTAGCTGAGCGACTGCCTTTTCTTTTTCTTTCGCCTGTTCATAAAATAAGGCTAGGGCGTAACGGGCATCAATATAATTTGGTTTTAGTTCCACCGTTTTCTCTAGACTTTTAATCGCCGTTTGTTGTTGCCCGACCCCGGCATATAAAAGCCCTAAATTGTATTGAACCTTGGCGTCGGTAGGAGCGATTTCCGCTGCCCTAATTAAAGAGAGAATTGCCAGTTGGGTATATTTTTGGTCAATTTCGCTTAGCGTATAAAAAACTTTTGTTCGGTTTTTCCAAAAATTAAGATGGTAGGGACTTGTCTTTATCGCCTTATCTGATTCAGAAACAGCAAAATCAGCCAATTGGGCGGATAAAGTGGCTTGGTTTTGTTGGAAGGCAGCCACGGCTAGATTGGCGACAGAGGTTGAAAGTTCATCATGATAGAATGGCTCACCAGGCCAAAGTTGGACAGCTTTTTGAAGGACAACTAAAGCTTTATTATATTGGCGGGCTTTATTAAATTTTTCCCCTAAGGAAAACTGGGTATCGGCGTACCAGTATTTCAAAGTAAAAAGTAAAAAGTAAAAAGTAAAAAGTAAAATTAGGGCGATAAGTGCGTATTGTTTATTATCTGGTGGATGTTGTTTTTTTACCCTTTCACCTTCCTGTTCTTCTACTCTGGTCAAAACCACCGCCATCGCTGGAAATAAAAAGAAAAGCAGAGAAATTGGGACGACGGAGAAACCGAAAAAGTTGGTAACTAAAATGCTGGCAAAGCCAGCAATGAGAGCGGTATTAAGTATAAAGTATAAAGTATCAGGAGGAGACTTTGTTTTTGTTTTCAAATACTTAATACTTAATACTTGATACTTGATACTAGATACCAGATACCAGGCGATTATTAACAGATAGCTCGCCAGTCCAACTGTGCCTGTGGTGGCTAGAAGGTTTAAGTACTCATTATGGGCTTTGTTGTACAAAAAATCCCACTCAGAAAGGTCATTGTGTTCTCGGGGGCGGTACCAATAATAAGAATAAGCAAAAGTTTCCGGACCAGTACCTAAAATTGGATGATGGCGCCAGATATCGACCGCTCCTTTCCAGACAACCCGGCGAATATCACCTGATTCGCTAATTAAAAACGGAGATGGTTCGCTGGTTGGTTGCTGGGGTGCGGCTTGGGGAGGCGAACCGGGAAATTGAAGCCGATCCAGACCAGGAATCCAGGTTCTTCCGGCAATAAAACTTAAAAGTAAAATGGAAAAAGTAAAAATTAAAAACGGAGCGACAATTTTTTTGATATTTTTCCGATTAACCCAAGCGACTAATGGCCAGAAAACCGCAAAGGCAACAACAAAGCCAAAAAGTCCAGAGCGAGAACGGGTGTATAAAAGACAAATGTAAAATGTAAAATGTAAAATGTAAAATGTGAGCTCTTTTAGTTTTGAGTTTTTAGTTTCTAGTTTTGAGTTCAGCCCGAGTGCCCAGGTGAGGGGCACGAGGGTGACTAGCCATGCCGCCAGCCAGTTTGGCTGGCCCAAAGTGGAAAAGACTCTATTTTTGACATCTTGAACCCAATATTGGGCGTCAATCCCCAAATGCTCGGCAATGCCATAGGCGGCGACGAGCGCCGCAGAACATAGAGCATAGAGCATAGTGCATAGAGTTTGGCGTCTAGTTAAATTGGAGACAAATGCCCAATACAACAATAAATAGCAAATTGTTGAAAGCAACCCTCCATTAAAGCGAGAATAATAGCCCCAAAGCGAAGTATGGTGGTCAATTGAGAACAAAAAACTTAAAACTTGAGAAGTCAAAAATAAAATTAAGGGAATGTCCCAAAAAGAACGGCGAAAAACCACTTTTTTGGTAATAACCATTTTGACAAACCAGGAAGCAACAATTATGGTGGTTAAAAAGTAAACAACTAACATTTTGTTGAATTCAAAAAGCTCGTAATTCCAAGGAGTTAAAGCTAAAGGCACAAGAAAGAATAAGGCGTAAAAGGAGTATTCGATGACTCGATTACAAATTTTAACAATATCTAACATCAATTCAAGTATATCATATCAATTATGGGTGTGATAAAATTCAGCTGATGCTGGATTTAATTTTTTCTTTTTTCTCCCATGACATCGGCATAGACCTTGGGACAGCCAACACCTTAGTTTTGGTTTTAGGCAAGGGGATTGTTATCCGCGAACCATCGGTCATTGCCCGGCAAAAAAAGACCAAAGAAATTTTAGCAATTGGAAGTAAAGCCAAAAAAATGATTGGCAAGACGCCGGGAATGATTGAAGTGATTCGACCCCTAAAAGATGGAGTGATTGCTGATTTTGATGCCACTGAGGCAATGTTAACCCACTACATCCGCGAGGTCCATGAATCCCCGGGCATTATCCCTAAAATTCCTAAACCTCGGGTGGTAGTTGGAATTCCCCTGGGGGTGACCGAGGTTGAGCGTCGGGCAGTCCAAGATGCCTGTTTATCAGCCGGAGCCAGAAAAGCCTATTTAATTGAGGAACCGATGGCGGCGGTGATTGGTGTTGGTTTACCAATTGACCAACCGGAAGGAATGTTGGTTGTTGATATTGGTGGAGGAACAACAGAAATTGCCGTTATTTCTTTGGGCGGAATTGTTATTGAACGATGTTTAAGGATAGCCGGGGATGAAATGGATGAAGCGATAATTTCCTTTATGAGATTGAAATATTCAATTTTGCTAGGCGAGGCTACGGCTGAAGAAATTAAAATTCAATTGGGTTCAACTTATCCTCAAGAAAAAGAAAAACAAATGGTAGTTCGGGGTAGAGATTTAGAATCAGGTTTGCCAAAGTCAATCAAAATTGGAACTAACGAAGTCCGGGAGGCAATCGCTCCAATAGTTAGGCAAATTGTTGAGGCAATTTCCGAAGTGATTGAAGAAACCCCGCCAGAATTGATTTCCGATATCGTCGCTCGGGGAATTACCCTTTGCGGGGGAGCGGCTCAACTAATTGGTTTTGACAAGTTAATTGCCGAAGAAACAAAAATGCCAGTTTGGTTAGCCGATGAGCCGATGACCTGTGTTGTCAGGGGTTGTGGCAAGGTTTTGGAGGATAAAGGTTTGTTGAAAAGAGTCCGAGTGACGGGTGGGTTAAGATGAGGAAAATTTTGCCATTATTTTTAATCTTAATTCTTGCTTCTCTATTCTTAATTCTTACTGACCATTATAATTTAATTTCCCCGATTCAGGGATTTTTCCAGCGGCCGATTATTAGGATGGAAGAAGGAATAATGAGTGGATATCAGGGAATATTAGGGATTATTAGAGGGTTAAATGGACAGGCGAGGGAGGCGGAAACTCTTCGTTTGGAGGGAAGCCTTCGCCAATTAGCTGTTGACCAAAATCAGTTAAATGTTTGTCGAGAAGAAAATGAGAAATTGAAAAAACTTTTAGGAACACCTCTACCGTCAACATGGAAATTTCTGATGGCTAAAGTAGTTGGGTTAAGTGGAGAAATGAGGGTTGATAAGGGAAAACAAGATGGAGTGAAAGAAGGAATGATGGTGATTTCCGAAAATATTTTGGTTGGGAGGGTAACTGCCGTTGATGAATTTATAAGTCGGGTCCAAAAACTGGATGATGTTAGGACAAAAATTCCGGTGGTGGTCAAAAGACCAGGTGGAGTGGGGGTTCAAGCAAGAGGTTTGTTGGTCACCCAGGGAGGTAGTTTGATTTTGGATCGGGTTCTTCAGAGCGAAGATATTCAAAAAGGAGATTTGGTGGTTACCAGCGGGGAGGAAGGTTGGTTAGGAGATTTAGTTATTGGTCAGGTGGAGGAGGTTTTGCCAAAATCAGCCGAAGTTTATAAAAAAGCAAAAGTGACGCCGTTGGTGGATTATCAGAAATTAAGAATTGTGTTTTTAGTAATCCGATAAAAGAATTTTTAATTTTCAATTCTCAATTTTCAATCAATTTACAATTTAATAATTTTCAAACATTGGAAATTGAATCATTAAAAATTCATTAAAAATTAGAAATTAAAAATTGAAAATTTATGATGCAAGGTTACTTAATTTTATTACCAATTTTTCTTTTCGCCCTAATTCAAGGGGCATTTTTGCCCTTGAATTTAGTTCTCCTGACGGTTTTGGTTTGGACAGCCTTAAGACCTCCTAAAGAAAGCTTGTTGATAGCTTTTTTTGCTGGATTAATTTTAGATTTAGCCGAAGGAACGCCTCTTGGTTTTTCTAGTTTTATGTTGCTTTTTTTGTGTGGTTTGTTAATTTTGTATTCTCATCGTTTTGATTCCAGTCATCCACTTTTTTTGACAGTTTTTGTTTTTATTTCATCTAACCTCTATTCACTAGTCACCAATCACTTTTTCAACTGGCCGGAAGGGTTGGTTTTGGCAATTTTAGCTTTAATTTTTGGATTTTTAGGGAAATTTTTTCTGGCGGAGATTGACAAAGAAAAGATTAAGTTGAAGATATGAATAAAAACCGGATTTTAATATTTTGGGGCATTTTTGCCATTGGATTTTTGTTGTTAATTGGTCGGTTGGTTGAGTTGCAAATAATTTTTGGCACCAAAAATAAAATTTTGGCAGAAGGAAATCGGATTAAAAAAATTGTTAATCCCGCTCCAAGGGGAATGATTTATGACCGGAATGAAAAGGAGTTAGTGAGAAATGTGCCGATTTATAGAATAAAAGTGCAAAGTGAAGATTGTTTTGAAGATATTTCTCGGGAGGAAGCATTGAGAATGGAGGCAAGAGGAGAAACCGAGAATCTAAGGATGGACATTGGTCGAGATTATTTATATGGTCGCTCCTTAGCTCATGTTTTGGGATATTTGAGTGAAGCAAACCCTCAAGAGGTAGAGGAAGGAAGGTGGGAAATGGGAGATTTAGTCGGCAGAACCGGAGTGGAAGAAAAATATGACGCTTTGTTACGAGGAAAAGATGGGGGAGAATTAATTGAAGTCGACTCTCTGGGAAATAAGGTTCGGGAAATTGGAAAGATTGAACCAGTTCCTGGTAAGGATATTCATCTTTCAATTGATGGAGAGCTTTCAAAAGTTGCCTGGGAGGCGCTAGGGGATCAGCCAGGGGCGGTGGTGACAACCGAAGTAAAAACTGGTCAGGTTCTGGTTTTAGTTTCCAGTCCTTCATTTAATCCGAATCAAATTAGCGAACAAGATTTAACTAATCCAGGCTTGCCCTTTTTTAATCGGGCGATTGGCGGAGCTTATCCGCCGGGCTCAACTTTTAAAATTGTCACCGCCACCGCTGGTATGGAAGAAGGAAAAATAAATGAAAACACAACCTTTGAAGATCCCGGCGAGATTCGGATTGGCGAGTATGTTTATAGAAATTGGTATTTTACGCAATATGGAAAAACTGAGGGAACGATTAATTTAGTTAGGGCGATTAAACGCTCAACTGACACTTTCTTTTATAAAGTTGGCGAATGGGTTGGGGCAACTACATTAGCTGAATGGGCGAGGGTTTTTGGTCTTGGGCGGAAAACTGGGATTGATATTCCTGGCGAGGTTGCTGGGTTGGTTCCTGACCCAGGATGGAAGGAAAAAACTACTGGCGAGCGTTGGTTTTTGGGAGATACTTATCATTTTGCCATTGGTCAGGCGGATTTATTAACCACGCCCCTGCAAATAACCATGATGACGAGTGTCATTGCCAATGATGGAAAATTATGTAAACCACAAGTAAAATTGGAAACTGGAAACTCGAAATTGGCAATTGATAACTGTCAAGATTTAAAACTTAAACCAGAAACATTGCGATTAATAAAAGAGGGAATGAAAGAAGCTTGTTCACCGGGGGGTACAGCCTTTCCTTTATTTGACTTTAAACCACAGGTTGGTTGTAAAACCGGAACAGCCGAGTTTGGCGATCCGGCTGGTCGGACTCATGCTTGGTTAACCGCTTTTGTTGCACCCGGCGAAGCTTTAGCGAAGTCGGGCAAAGAACCGATTGTCGTCACCGCCTTAGTCGAAGCAGGGGGAGAAGGCTCTTATGTCGCCGCCCCGATTGTTAAAAAAGTAATGGAGTCTTACTTTCATGGACGATGAGAGATTATATTGGTTAGGGTTTAGTGCGTTTAATGGAATCGGACCCAAAAGATTTGCTTTGTTGAAAAATTATTTTGGCTCAGCCAAAAAAGCCTGGGAGGCGAAAGAGAAAGAATTGGTGGGAATTGGATTAGACTTAAAGATAGTGACTAACTTTTTAAAATTTCGCTCAAGTTTTGATTTATCTTCGTATTATCTTCGGCTGTGTGAAAAGAAAATAGAGTGCTATTTTCTAGACGGAGAAAATTACCCAGAAAATTTAAAAAAGATTGATAATCCGCCATTTGTATTATATGTAAAAGGGGTTATCAGACCCCAAGATGAATTGTCAGTAGCGGTGGTCGGGACGCGAAAAATGTCTGGTTATGGAGGGCAGGTAACAGAAAGCTTGGTTGCCGATTTAGTGGCTAATGGCTTAACGATTGTTTCCGGATTGGCTCGAGGAATTGATTCCACTGCTCATAAATCAACTTTATCTGCTGGCGGACAGACAATTGGTGTTTTGGCTTGTGGTTTGGATAGGGTTTATCCGCCAGAAAATGAAAAATTAGTTGAGGAAATTTGCGCCGGACATGGGGCGGTTGTTTCCGAATTTCCTTTGGGGATGGAAGCGGTTCCGGGAAATTTTCCCGCCAGAAACAGAATCATTTCTGGTTTATCTTTGGGCACAATAGTAATCGAAGGGGCGGAGGATTCTGGGGCTTTGATAACTGCCCGGCACGCGGCTGATCAAGGACGGGAAGTTTTTGCCGTCCCTGGTCAAATAACCTCAAGAAATTCTGCTGGCCCGGCATCATTGATAAAAATGGGAGCAAAATTGGTTTGGGATGTTAACGACATTTTAGAAGAATTAAATATTAGTACAAAGCGCAAAGCGCAAAGAGCAAAACAGGTTTTGCCGGAATCCCCGGAAGAAGAAAGTTTGTTGTCTTTGCTTAAAGATGAAGGGAAACATCTTGATCAGCTGGTTCGGGAATCGGGTTTTGACACCGCCAAAGTTGCCAGTATAATGACGATGATGGAAATTAAAGGAAAAGTGAGGAATTTAGGGAATATGGTGTATGCTATAAATAAATGACAAGGTAGCGCTTTGGTCGCCCGCCGAAATTTTGATATCGGCTTCAGATTCTCTCGCGAAGAATCGCGTGTTGTTAAATAAAGTAATCGGCGCTCGCAAAGTGAAGCCTCACAAAATTTGATGGGCTCCCGCGCTATTAGTGTCTTAGAAGAAAATGAACAATCTTATCATCGTTGAATCTCCTACGAAAGCCCGAACACTTTCTCAATTTTTGGGGAAAGATTATCGAATTACCTCAACTATGGGGCATATTCGGGATTTGCCGGAGAGAAAATTCGGAATTAAAACTGATAAAGATTTTGAGCCGGATTATGTTTTAATTCCCGGAAAAAAAGAAATTATTGATACCTTAAAAAAAGAAGCCAAAAAAGCCAAAAAAATTTATTTGGCGACGGATCCGGACCGGGAGGGAGAAGCAATCGCACATCACGTGTTCGTGATATGCTCAAATGAAAAATTAAAAAGTAAAAATGCAAAATTTTCAAGGATTGTTTTCCATGAGATAACAAAATCTGCCATCGAGAAAGCTTTAGCTGCTCCAGGTGAGATTAATATGGATTTGGTCAATGCCCAACAAGCCCGGAGAATTTTAGACCGCATTGTTGGTTATAAACTTTCTCCTCTTTTGTGGTTTAAAATTCGTCGAGGTTTATCAGCTGGCCGGGTTCAGTCAGTGGTGGTTCGCTTAATTGTTGATCGAGAGCGGGAGATTGAAAAATTTGTTCCCAAGGAATATTGGGAGATTTATGCTGATTTGAGAAAACATTTAGGTGGTAAGCTTCCTGACGCTCCGATTTTCCGGACTAAACTTGTTCAAAAAAATGGCAAAAAGATTGAAATTAAAAACAAGCAAGAAGCTGATGAACTGGCTTCCGAACTTAATGAATCAGGTTATGAGGTTGGGAATATTGAGAAAAAAGAAGTCCACCGTTGGCCAGTTCCGCCATTTACCACTTCAACGATGCAACAGCAGGCAGCAAATCGCCTGGGTTGGCCGGCAAAAAGAACCATGCGAATTGCCCAAGATTTGTACGAAAAGGGATTGATAACTTATCACCGGACTGATTCAGTTTCTTTAGCTAAAGAAGCAATTTTTGCCGCCAGGAATTTTATCCAAAAAACCTACGGAAAAAATTTTTTGCCCGAAGCCCCTCGGTTTTTTAAAACTAAATCAAAAGTAGCCCAAGAGGCCCATGAGGCCATACGACCAACTTCGTTGGTCGAAATTTCCAATTTCCAATTTCCAATTTCCAATGAAGAAAAAAGACTCTATGACCTTATTTGGAAAAGATTCGTTGCCTGCCAAATGAAAGAAGCGATATATGATGAGACCAAGCTTTCGGTTTTGGCCACGGCAAAAATTAACCATTTTCTTTTAGAAGCTTTAGGAAGAATTATTAAGTTTGCCGGTTGGCTAGCCGCCTACGGCGAAATTAAAAATGAAAAATTTAAAATGAAAAATGAAGAAATACAACTGCCTGATTTAGAGCAGGGAGATGATTTGGATTTAGTTAAACTGGAAAATTTGCAAAAATTCACCCAACCACCACCAAGATACAATGAGGCATCTTTAATTAAGGCTTTGGAAGAATATGGTATCGGTCGACCCTCAACCTACGCTCCAATTATCTCCACCATTCAGGGACGCCAATATGTCGAAAAATTAGAAGGAAAATTCCAGCCAACTTCTTTGGGATTTGCCACCGATGATTTTTTAGTTGAATATTTTCCGGATATTGTCGATTTTGCCTTTACTGCCCATATGGAGGATGATTTAGATGAAATTGCCAATGGTAAAAAAGAATGGGTGCCGGTTATTCGGGAATTTTATATTCCTTTTAATACCAAACTCACCAGCGTTTCCAAAATTGCCGAAAGGGTGTCGGTTGAGGCTGAAGTAATTGATGAAAAGTGCCCGGAATGCGACGCGCCTTTAGTAATCCGTATTGGTAGATTTGGGAAATTTATATCTTGTTCAAAATTTCCAGAATGTAAGTTTAAAAAGCCCTATCTTAGAGACGCCGGTTTTACTTGCCAAAAATGCGGGGCGCCAATGGTGGTTAAAAAGACTAAAAAAGGGAAAACTTTCTTCGGTTGTTCCAAATGGCCCGCCTGCAATTTTGCGAGTTGGAGGAAACCCAAGGAGGTAGCAGGCGAGGCTCGCCCCTCATAGGGGCGGCCCAAATGTAATTTCGCCACCTGGCGAAAACCAAAGACAGGATGATTTATAAAGATAAAATCTATGGAAAACTAGAAATTGAAGAGCCAATAATTCTTGAGTTAATAAGTACTCCGGCTTTTTTAAGACTTAAAGGAATAGAACAGGCAGGCTTCTTTGAGCCTCACTTTCCCGGTTCTGCCAAATCTCGTTTTGAGCATTCATTGGGAGTTTTTATTTTATTAAAAAAATTTGGCGCTTCTCTTGAGGAACAAGTCGCTGGTTTAATTCACGATGTTTCTCACGGAGTATTTTCTCATTGTCTTGATTATGCCTTGGGCGCCCGTTTTGAAAAGAATCATGCTTATCAGGATAAAATTCTTGAAAAATTTATTAAAAAATCAGAGATACCAGGGATTCTTAAAAAACACGGTCTGGATTTGGATTTTATTCTTAACGACAAGAATTTTCCCCTAAAAGAAAAACCGTTGCCTGACCTTTGTGCTGATAGAATTGATTATTCTTTAAGAGACGCGGTTAGTATGCAAATAATTGAACCTGGGGAAGTTAGCTATTTTTTAAGTAATCTTTTTATTAAAAATAAATTTTGGGTGTTTAAGAGTTTCAAAAGCGCTAAAGAATTTACCAGATTTTTCTTTAAGATGAACAGACTAGTTTACTCAGGAGTTCCTTCGGCCTTAATGTTTAGGACAGTCGGAGATTACCTTAAGTATACACTGGAAAAAGGATACATTACAGATGGTGATCTCTACACCACCGACAGAGAAGTTCTAGAAAAGATTAATCGATATTTGAAAAGAGATAACCAACTTAAAATTCTTTGGCAAAGAGTAAACAATAAAGTAAAATTCAAAATTGATTCCCGTAAGTTTAATGCCCATGTTTTTTGTAAATCACGAGCAGTCAATCCTTTATTTGAGGATAAGGGGATAATTAAGAGGATTTCTGAAGTTGATAAGAAATGGGCAGGGGTGATAAAGAAAGAATCCCGACCAAAAGAATATTTTATTAAATTT
>Ga0100387_10005105_pt1 | contig 10689 bp, 10 predicted proteins | sample CryGeymeta201511_FD_81547 | JGI IMG/M metagenome (GOLD analysis project Ga0100387, IMG submission 81547) | Groundwater microbial communities from Crystal Geyser aquifers in Utah, USA - Crystal Geyser metaG 2015-11 | ecosystem: Environmental > Aquatic > Deep subsurface > Groundwater | place... | reverse complement strand
CTGCCACGAGTTCACCACCGTCCTCTGGTCGTAGTCGGAAGCGTACATGATGCAACCGAGAGAGATCTGCTTCAGGTTGCTCTGGCAGCTCGCCTGGCGGGCCTTCTCGCGCGCCTTGGCGAACACGGGGAACAGGATTGCTGCGAGGATCGCGATGATAGCTATCACGACCAGCAGCTCGATCAGGGTGAATGCTTTTCTCGTTCTCACGTTGGATACCTCCTGGCACGTTGGGTGCCCCGCTCTGACTTGTCCGCGTGGTCTCGGACCTTCTCTCACCTCCTGTGGGGCTGCCACCTCTCGCACACAAGTGCCTCTCGCGAAGCGCGAGGCGACAGTCCAAGTCAGTTCCGCTGCTAATAGGATTGCACAGTATCGCCAACGAGTCAAGGGCCGATCATCTGGTGTTCGAACGGCGCTCCCGGCCGCGCTCTGGCGACCGGCAGTCTGCGGCGAGGGGCCGCCGAACGGTGGTTGCTTCTTTCGCTTGCCGGACGCCTCCGGCTCTGGCAGAATATGCGGGCTGGTTTCCACCTGTGAAAGCTGACTCCACTTCACCCTTGCGGCTACCTCGGCCGGTGGGTACCTGACAGGTAAGCTGCTGCCCGGTGGTCCGAGCGAGCGAACCCGCGTCCAGCTCCGGGAGCCACAGGGGGGCGCGCACTGGGTACAATGGGGCCAACAACGCGTCTGCATGGAGCTGCCCCGATGTTTGACTGGGACGCCGGTAACGCGAACAAGAACCTGGTGCACGGCGTCCATGACTGGGAGATCGAGGAAGCCTGCCTCGACCTTGGCGCCCGAGTCGTTGATCACCAGTGAGTTCGCCGAGAGCTACGCTCCGTCCTGTTGGGCCGGTGCTCGACCACCGGCAAGTACCTGCGTGTAGTCTACACGTTGCGGCCGGATAGCTCGGGCAGCGAACGCGTTCGACCTATCAGCGCCGTCCAGATGACTGCTTCAGAACGACGCCGCTACCTTAGGAAGTGAGACCATGAGACACGAGGCTCAGGAGGAGCGAATCTTGGTGACTTCGCTCGACGATGTGCCCGAGTTCGCCTCCGAAGACGAGGAACGATACTGGTGGGCGACGCACGAGCTTGCGCTCGAGCTGGGAACGGACGGCACCCGCCGGCATCGCGCACTGGTCCAGCGCTGGACCGCCAAGCAGAGCGAAGCCGTGCCCCAGAGGACGGCAATCGCAGCGGGCGCCACGGTGACGCCGTGACAGGAGGGTGATCCCGATGCGTCGTTCGTACCGAGTCGAGCCTTGAGACCGACCCCCTCACCCGACAGGTGTCCGCCACGCTGCCGACGCTGAACCACACGTCGGATTTCGGGGACACAGCGGAGGAGGCGCTCAGCAACTTGCGTTTCCTGGCGGAAGGGTTCGACGAGCTGTTGCTCGAACGGGGCGAACCGATTCCCGCCAGTGAGTCGGCCGACGACGGCGGGCTTCTCATGGCACTGCACGTGGATGAGTTCAACGACCTGTGATGGAGATCCCCAAGCGCACCGGTCTGGCTCTCACCGCCATCCTGCTCTTCCTTCGTGTCCCCTTCGCGTCTCTCGCGGACGACCGCCCCGAGCTCACCGTCTGGGTCCTCGGTATGCGCCCCGGCTGGAAGGCGGCGATGAAGCGGTTTGAGGGTGAGTCGGGCCTCAAGGTCGTCGCTTCGGTCTATGGGACGAACATGGACCCGCAGAAGCTCATGTGCGGGATTGCCGGCGGGAGCCCGCCGGATGTCATCTACCAGGACCGGTTTGCGGTGGGCGGCTGGGCGGCCCGCGACGCGTTCCTGCCGTTGGACCCGTACCTGGCGAAGTCCAGCGTGATCCGGAAGGAAGACTTCTATCCGGCTGCCTGGGATGAGGCCTGCTACAAGGGGAAGGTCTACGCCATTCCCATCGGGACGGACGACCGGGCGCTGTACTACAACCGCGATCACCTCAAGGCCGCCGGGTTGGTCGACGAGCACGGCGAGGCAAAGCCGCCACAGACGTGGGACCAACTGAAAGCCGACGCTCTGAAGCTCAGCCAGCACGACCCCGACAAGTCGATCCGGCGACTCGGCTTCATCCCCAACTTCGGCAACTCCTGGCTGTACTTCTACGGCTGGCAGAACGGCGGGGCGTTCATGAGCGAGGACCGGACGAAGGTCACCCTCAACGAGCCGCGCATTGCCGAAGCGCTGCAGTTCATGGTCGACACCTACGACGCCCTGGGCGGCGTCGAGCAAGTGGACAAGTTCAGCTCCGGCTTTGAAGCGGGCGAGCACGACCCGTTTGGCATCGGCAAGATCTCGATGGTGATCACCGGGTCGTGGCACTTGGACAACCTGGCGACATACTTCACCAACATGAACTTCGGGGTGGCGCCAGCGCCCGTCCCGAAGGGGAAGCCATTCATCACCTGGTGCGGCGGCTTTGCGTGGGCGATTCCCTCGGGTGCGAAGCATCCCGACGAAGCGTGGCGGTTCATCGAGTTTGTGTCGCGGCCCGACATCGGGATGATGATGTACGACGTCGAGCGGCGCTACTCAGAGAGCCGCGGCGCCCCGTACGTGCCGTTCCTCAACGCCAACCGGGTGTTGACCGAGCAAGCCTACCGGAAGCTGATTTTGGAGAACGAAGACCTGCCGCCGACGATCAAGTCCGGCTACAAGCAGTTCATGGAACTGCTGCCGGTGGCGAGGTTCCGGCCGGTGACGGCGGTCGGCCAGGAGCTCTGGGACCAACACGCGCGAGCCTTCGAGCTGGCGGTGCACCAGGTCTACCCGCCGCAGGAGGCACTGGATCGGTGCACGGCCGAGGTGCAGAAGGAGCTGGACCGCCTTCAGGACAAGCAGCCCGCGCCGCCCCTCCACTGGACGCTGCCAGCCGTGCTCTTCGCGCTGTTGCTTCTCGTGCCTGGGCTGGTGTTTGTCGTGCGCGCGCAACGGGTGGCGCGGCAGAGCCTCTTCAGGGGTGAAGGCCTGGCGGGACTGCTGTTCATCAGCCCATGGCTCTTCGGGTTCCTGCTGCTTACCGTGGGGCCAATCTTCGTGTCCATCGTCTTCAGCCTGTGCGACTACGACGTGCTGCATGCGCCGCGCTATGTCGGGCTCGCCAACTACATCGGCATGCTCAAAGTGCACGTTGCCCGCGACGGAAGCTGGCTGCCGTGGCAGTGGAGCCTCAAAGCAACGCAGCCGCTCTTCTGGCGGTCGCTCTGGAACACGCTGTACATGATGGTGGGCGTCCCATTGGGCATGGCCGTGGGCCTGGGCGTCGCCATGCTGCTGAACACAAAGGTCAAGGGCATGACCGTCTACCGGACGATCTACTACCTGCCGGCCATCGTCCCCGCTGTCGCCAGCAGCATCCTCTGGCTCTGGGTGCTGAACCCCACCAACGGACTGATCAACGTGATCCTGAAGCCGCTCGGGCTGGGGCAGCCGCCCTGGCTTACCGACCCAGCATGGGCGAAGCCGTCGATCATTCTGATGGGACTGTGGGGGGCCGGCTCCGGGATGATCATCTGGCTGGCCGGTTTGCAGGGGATTCCCCAGCACCTCTACGAAGCCGCCACCATTGACGGCGCCGGCTGGTGGTCGCGCTTCCTGCACGTGACACTGCCGATGCTGTCGCCCTACATCTTCTTCAACCTGATCATGGGCATCATCGGGACGCTGCAGATCTTCACCCAGGCGTACATCATCACCCAGGGCGGCCCGGTGGACTCGACGCTGTTTTACGTTTACAACCTGTTCAACTACGCCTTCAAGTACTTCCGCATGGGCGAAGCCTCGGCGATGGCCTGGATCCTATTCCTGGTGATCCTGGCCCTGACCCTGTTCCAGCTCAAGCTGGCGCCGCGGTGGGTGCACTACGAGGCGGAGTAGGGGGCGGTTGGATGGGTCGGGTAAGCCCGCTAGGTCCAATAGGTCCAAAGGGTCCTATCCATGGAACGCAACGCCCCCCGCGCCCTCGCGCACCGGGTGCGCGCCCTCGTGCAACACGCCGTGCGAGGCCGAACCTCAGGGACTTGCGAGGACGGGACGGTAGTAGGGACGGAGATCCTCCCCTACGCCCTCCCTCGCGCGCAGTTCGTGTCCCCGGCGCCAGTCCGCAAAACGACCCAGGAAGATCAAGGGCGAGTGGATGACCGTTCCCACCCGAGCACCATGGGGGCAGAGATCGCGGGTGTCGCGTTCGGAGTTCGCCCCGCCGAAGATGCGCAGCGTGTCGAGTCGGTTGCCCGATCCCTGGAAGCTGATCCCGGTCTTCCAGAACTCATGAGTCACCGAGCCGAAAACAAATCCACTCCTGCTCTGGTTGTCGTACATCGCCGTGACCTCGTAGCTGGTGCCCTCTCCGTTCACGCTGCCGTCGGTAAGCAAGTCGTCCCAGGAGTCATTGTCGTACGGCATGAGGATCATGCGGTTGCTGCCGCCGGTCCCGAGGTCCACGGCTCCCGTTCCGGTCACTACCACGGGTGCCATCAGGTTGGAGGTCACGCCGTGAAGGCTCTCAAGAACCGCCTCCGTGAGGAAGTAGCCACAGTGGTCGTACACGTAGAACATCTGCTTCATGGCCGGCAGACCTCTGCCGCGGTGGGTTACCGTGATCCTGCTTCCAGCCCCGAAGCGGTCGTGGATGCGGACCACTGAGCAGCTCCGCTCGGCATAGTCCCTGGTGGTGATCGTCCGGTCGGTCCTGACCTGGCTATACATGCCGCGGATTCTCGCCGAGCCGCCGAAGGCGACGTCCGCCGTGCCGGCGGCCAGATCGTAGTCGAGCCGGTATCCTGAACCGCTGAATGCCGCCACCCGTCTGTCCGCGGGAATCGCGTGACCATGGGTAGGTGCCGGGTGCGGATTGCCTCCAGGGTCCCCGTCCGCAGCGGCCGACGGAAGTGACCACACCATCCCGGTGAGGACCAGAGAGAGCATCGGAGAGAAGAGCAGGCGCCTTCTGCGGGCGAACGGACGCCTCATAGGTTCACCTTCTTGCGGTCTACGTAGGCGCAACTTGTAGCCGGATCTACGACCTGCCGTGGTCCGGGTGGGTGCTGTCACGACAGCAGCAGTTTAGCTCACCGGGGCGATTCCGAGCCTCACCGCTCGGCGGGCGATTCCAGGACCAACAGGGCGTCCTCCAGGGCGTAGTCGCGGAAGAGCTGCCACTGGGTCGTGCCGAGCCAGAAGACGGGCTGGCCGTTCTGGTCGATGAAGTACCTCCCGTTTTCGCTCACGCGGACCGGGTAGGCCGGTTCCGCAGCCGAGCCGCGTGCCCCCAGCAGCGTCGCCGAAAGGGCCAGTCCGAACGTTCGTCTGGTATTCATGAGGGTCCTCCTCAAGCGCGGCTCGCTCGCCGCTCCGTTTCCGTGCTCGGCGCGGGTCTGGGGTGCCCGCTGGGCCACCCCGCCGGGCCCAGAGGGCGCCCCCGCCATCCGCCATCCGCCATCTGCCATCCGCTTGACCGCCCCTCATTGGGGCAGCAGCGCCACGGCGTCCAGCCGGTAGTCATGGTTCGGTGCGCGGTGGCCGGGTTCGAAGCGCACGCCGAGCCAGGAGTCCCCAGCAAGAACTTCCAGCGGCGCGGCGCTCCTTTGCCACGTAAGTTGGTAGCTCCGGTTGCGGCCCGCGGCGCGACCGGCCGCACGGAAGTGGTCGCGATCCGGACCGAGGAGCAGAGCGTGCGCCCCCGAGCTATGTCCGCCCTGCGACCACGAAACGTAGCATCGGTAGCTGCCGGCCCGCACCGGAGGTGGCAGCTTCCAGGCCGCTTCCACGGGTTCGTCGAGCCCCGCGTTGTCAATAAGAATCGCGGGTTGTCCCGCCCAGCGATGCACCCAGAGTCCGCGCGAGCGATACTCCGCTGCCTCCGCTTCGAGAAAGATCGCCGCCGCGTTGTCGAAATGCTCCTCCACGGACGCATGGGTGAACGGATGATAGTCCGTCAGCGCAGCCGACTTCGCGGGGTTCTGTCGCAACTCGACTTCCTGCCACAGCTCGGGATAGAGCTGCGCTTGAGTGGGCACATCGTTGACCATGGAGACGCGCGAACCCCGGCCGAAGAGGAAGTAGCGGCTCGAGGTCTTCGTGGCTGCCGCATCGGAGAACATCACCTCCGCCTCGAAACGCACCTTTTCGCCAGGGGCAAGCTTCAGCCCCTCCAGGAAACGACGGGGAATCGAGAACACAATCCGGTAGCCACCCGCGAACGACTCCGCGCGCGCCGTCGCACCGGGGACGGCGCCCACCCACTCGAACGCCGCGCTCTGACCCGGAGAGCGATAGGTGCGGGGTCGTTTGTCACCGCCGGTCTTCGGCTTCATACCGGTGAGCGTCACAGCGCCTTTGGTTCGGCCGGGAACCACCAAAATCCGGAGATCTCCCGTCGTCGGTAGAGTACGCGCCCCGGGCGGGCCAAGGTACAGACTCACCGCGTCTCCACCGATGAAACCGGTTTCCGGATCGTCGGCGGAGTTGAGAAGCGGCGTCTCGTCGGTGACATCGAATCGCGCAAAGAGGGCTTCGTCGTTGTAGGCGGTCCACACGGTCGCAAGGGCCCGTCCTCCCTGAAGAAGAGTGAATGGGTGCAACGCGCCCCACTGCTCCGCCGGGGCGTCAATCCAAAAGCCGGACGCCACTTCGCTGATCGCGCCCGCCGTGGCTGCGGCTGCGTCCGGGATCTGCTGCGCGACGTTCTCTGGAGAGACCCGGACGGTTCCCTCGCCAAGCGACTCCTCCTTGCCCAGTCCCTCCACCTCGAACATCAACCCCGCTGTCGCGCCCTGGTAGGCATAGTATTTCCGCGTGCGAGCCTCGTAGAGCACTCGCCCGGAAAACGTCTCCCCGCTGAAAGTCTCCGGCCCCGGCGGCGGGTTCTGCGCCAGGTCGTTGAAGAGGCGCCCGCGATAGAAGCCGTCGCTGGTGTAGAAATGGATGAGACCCGTCTCGTCCCCGAGGGCGACATAGCGGTCGTGCAGCACGCCGGCCAGCACCCAGATGTTGTAGATCTCACCTTCCCGTCGGGGCGCCATGGCCTTGTTGCCCGCGACCCAGATTAGCTTCCCCTCCGGCGTATACTTCGCCACGCGTGCCCAGGTGATGTGAGCTGACCAGTGGGGCCCGCTCGACTCCGGGCCGGCGCACCAGGCGACATAGAGGTTGCCCTTGCTGTCCGTTCTGATTCCCCGAAGGCAGCGCCGCCACTCGTTCGCCAGATCGCGGTCGGCGATGCCGGGACAGTAGTTGTCCACCACGACACGGAAGTTGCGCTCGTCCCATTGCGGAATCCCAGCCGGGTCCACGCCCAGGCACGGAACCTTCACAATGCGGCGTGCGGACTCGTAGTAGAGATTCAGGTGGTCGTCAACACCAAAACCGAAGAGCGTGGTGGGCGCTGGCAGTAACGGATAGTCGCGCGGCGCCGCTTCCATGCCTGCGTAACGCACCAGCCGGGCCTGCCGAGGTTGCTGCTTTGCCTCCACAACTTCCAGAGCGGCAACCGGTATCATTCGGTCGCCCTCAATGCGCAGGATCGAGAACGTCGGAAACGGCGAATACAGGAACCGGCGCCCGCCGACCGACACGATGTCCGGCACGCTCGCACTGGTGTTGCCGAACGTTCCGAAGGGAGCGGGATAATCCGACTTCCTGAAACACCAATAGGCCAGCGGCCCACTCCAGTCTTCGGTCTTCGGGTCAATGGTGGCGCGCGCAATGGCGCTGCCGTCATTCTGCGGACGTGCCGCGTCGCGGACAGTCCAGTAGAGCGTGAAGGGATCGGCAGGATCGGGCCAGACGGTCGTCCCGTATGTTCCCGGACCGAACCAGCGTTTCACCACCTTGCCATCGGGGGCGAACCACGTGATGACTCGCGGCGGCGAGTTCTCCGCAACCACGAAGCCACCGTCAGGGCGCGCGCCGACTCCCCAGGGTCGGAGGAAGTTCTCAGCCTCGTAAGCGCCAGACCACGGCCTTCCGCCAGCCTTACCCCTCGCCGCCAGCAAGCGGCCTTCCGGGCTGAAGCGCTTCACCTGGTTGCTCTCCGGGCCGGCGTCGGTCACCACGAGGTCACCGTTATTGAGAACGGCCACGTCAACCGGATCGCGTAGGTCGGATCGCACCACCTCAACAGGCTCCCCTTGGGCTTGCGTGAATTGGAGGACCTTTGCCGTCGGCTGTCCCTCCGCGCACGAGAGGACGAAGAGGTTTCCCTGATTGTCGAAGCAGAGGCCTCGCGGTCGAGGCACTTCCAGTCTGCCCACCTCCGCACCGTCGTCCAGGTTCACAATGGCGAGGCGGTTCTCGTAGTAGAGACTCACATAGCCTTTGCCGCTGCGCACGGCCAGACCCGAGGCGGCTGGAACCGTTGATCCCTCAGAGGCTTTCGCAGCAGCGATGCTGGCGCCCAAGCGTGAGGCGGAGTAGGGCAGGTAGCCGCCGTCCGAGGCTTTCAGCCGGAGAAGCTCGGGCTCCAACCGATCACCGGCCAGCACGTAGACGCGCCCATCCTCGGCAGCGACGCTGGTGAAGTCTCCCCAGTGGTTGCGCGCTGCCGGGCTCTTGCGCCACAACGTGTGACCCTCCAGGTCGGTCTTCACCAGTGAGCGACCCCATTCCGCCAGATACCAGAGGAAATACATTCCCGTCTCGTCCGCGACCACGTCGAGAGGATCGCAGTGATCGGATCCCCAGGCGCCGCGGCCGTCCGGCGTGTCGTAGGGCGGATCTCCGGAGCTGCCCACACCTCCAATGTAGCGAGCGCGCGGCGGCGAGAAAGCGATCGCCTTCCAGCGGTAGGTTCCCGGCGTCACGAGGTGTCCCGCGAAGTCGCGTCCCTCCCACGACAGCGTGAGCTGTCCTGCGGGCTGCGGCGTTTCGCGAAGGATCTCACGGATGATCTGACCGGCCGCGTTGTAGAGGTTCACACTCACTGCCGCCGGTCGCTTCAGTTTCAGGCGGATAGGGATGACCGTCGCCTCCTGCGCGGCACGAAGCTGTGCCAACGACCGGTGCTCCGGCCGCGTGATTCGGCCCGACGGGCGAAGAGCCACGTCTCCCCACTGGTGCCAGTTCGAGAAGCCGAACATCCCCGGGTGCGCCTGGTAGACCGCCACCGCGCGCAACGACGGCTCGCCTCCCTCGCTATCCGCCCACAGCACCTCCAACAAGCCCGGCAGCACACTCCCCGTCGCAGGCGCGGTCTCGACGCCCATGGCCGTCCACGGCAGCGCCCACTCCAGCGTATATCCCTTTCCGTCCGCCCACGTCTGGAATGCCACCGCCGATCCCGGCGGATTCACCGCGGTCGGAGTCGCATCGCCGCGGTAGACGTGTAGGTAGTCTTTGCCCTCGACGTGGTTGCGCCAGGCGGAAATCCAGGCTACCCGTGGTCGGAACTCCGGCGAAAGCCCTTCCCCTCTCGGTGGCAGCGGACGTGGCAGTGAGGGGTCGACGCCGATGCGGAACTGCACCGCGTCGCCGCGCCAGAAGGGCTCCAGCGGTGTGTAGAGATTCCGAAGCGGAGTTGGGTCGGTCACCTTCACGGCCAGGTAGAGCCGCTCCTGATCGTGCATCACAGCGTAGGCAGCCTGAAGCGCGTTGGCGTCTTTGACGTCCAGCGTCACCTCTTCCAATCCGGAAAGGTCCCACTCCTCAGGTCGCCATCCACCTTGACAGCCCCCGGCGTCGGCACCGCCGCCACCCTCCCTCCGCTCGTGTCCACCCCGCCTGCTCGCACCGGAGCTGCGAAACAGCTCAGGAAGAGCGCTGCATAGACGCAGGGGATTGCGGAAGCCATCGTCCCGACGGATCCTCTCAGAAACCAACGGTTGCACAGCACGAATTGCATGGTTGTCCGTCCTCACCGCGTACCCCAGCGGTTGTCCCACAAGCTGAACAGGGCCAGAACCCGAACCGGCAGCACGACGAACAGGTGCAGGAATCCGTAGAACGGCATCAGCAGGAACTCGGGGTCTCGCGTGCGGTACATGGCGAACGGCGACGCCTGGCCCCGTACTGCTGACCGGCGGCGTCTTCGTCTCCCGCGATCAGTTCGTGACGAGCGTGGTTACGCCGCTCCCGGCGAGGCTTGGCCGGTGCCGGCGGCTGCCGACCCGCGGCGTCGGTAGAGCTTGGGCACGTCGGCGTACTCCGGCGAGGACTTCTCTTCCAGCACCGCGCGGGCGGCCTCCACTGCGGCGTCCGCCGCTACCACCGCCGCGCGCCTGGCCTGGAGCTCCGCCAGGTTGGTCGTCCCAACCTTGAAGTCGGCAGGGATTCGGTTCTGCCAGTGGGCCTCAATCTGGCCCGCCACGTTCACGAGATCATCGACTGTGTAAGCCACTGCTATCATCCTTTCCGATATTGCCTGACTGGGTCCGCGCGCCGAACACACTCGGTGCGTACGCACGTCGCCGTTCTGCTTCGCCAAGGGTCTGGACGTTCCTGCTTCGCGGTTCAGCTTCCCGCCTGGTCCGCCGCACGGCCGAGCCGCCTCGCGGCCGAAGCGAACCGCCTCGCCGCTCGGCCGAAGGTCGCTTCGGCGCTGGGAAACCGGCGTTCAGCCACGCAGAACCGCGCTTCGGCTTGGCCGAGCCCTGCCTCCGCGAACGGACGCCGTTCGTCCGCGCGCAGAACGGTCCTTCGGCCGGGGCGAGGCACAGTTCGGCCGGTCGGACACGAGCCTCGTGCT
>Ga0100387_10005098_pt1 | contig 10699 bp, 11 predicted proteins | sample CryGeymeta201511_FD_81547 | JGI IMG/M metagenome (GOLD analysis project Ga0100387, IMG submission 81547) | Groundwater microbial communities from Crystal Geyser aquifers in Utah, USA - Crystal Geyser metaG 2015-11 | ecosystem: Environmental > Aquatic > Deep subsurface > Groundwater | place... | reverse complement strand
CGATTGAGAGCCCCAGATACGTATTAACTTCTGACGGCCTGCATACTGAGTATGCATAGAGTATGCACTGAGTATGTAGGTCTTAAAAAGACAATGGTAATCAGCTACTCTTTTAAGTATAATCAACCCCCGTAGTATCGGGGAGTGGCGCAGTCTGGTAGCGCACGCGGTTTGGGACCGCGGGGTCGCAGGTTCAAATCCTGTCTCCCCGACCAATTACAGAATTAGTACTGAAGCTCTGGCATTATTGAAACTTCGGCGTATAGTGAAGCTCAATCATGGGCTACGAAGAACTAGAAGTTCAAGGGTGCATATCCTCCTCACTCTGCCATGCAATTGAGACCGAACAAGAGATCAGTGATCTGCTTTTTTGACGGTTATACCTGTGACTCCCCGCAAATCAGGCACTGCTATGAGCAAGCCCGGGAAATCTCCGATGACTTAGATAGCTTCGAAAAATTAGTGGTAGGCGGCGTTGGCAAAAAGTTGTGGCGTGAACGCGTTAATAGCATTGACGACCCATCAGAGCATCCTGAATATTTCCCGACCATGAATCACGAGATTACGAATTACTTTCAAAATATACAGGCAATCCAAAACGATGGATTACGTCAGATTGCTCATCAAGTCATCGCCGACGTCAACTTACCGCCGCCCTTAAGGCAAGCAGCGGCTTAGGTTTTAATAATTCGGGGTGTAGCGCAGCTTGGTAGCGCGCCGCGTTCGGGACGCGGAGGTCGTGGGTTCAAATCCCGCCACCCCGACCAATCAAAACTTAACGATTTTTCAGGACGAGATGATTGCCCGCCCTCGTTTTCCGATTCCGATTTTTCCGCTGCCGCCGAATTTCGTATTTCGCTTTGCGAAATGCGCCGCAGAAAAATTTGACAGGGAATCTTTAATTTCATATACTTACAATATATAATATACTCTGCAAATAGATACTGTGACTGGTAAAAACCATTTGGACAAAAGAATTTTTGAGCTTCATGCAAGGGTCTGTAAAGCCCTCTCTCACCCTAAGAGATTGGAAATTATTGATTTACTTCGTGATGAAAAAGAAATGGGCGTTTCCGAAATGGCCGAAAAGATTGGCATTACGAAAGCCAATGTCTCCCAACATTTGAGCTTAATGTGCCAACAAAATATCGTTAAAACTCGGCGAGATGGCATCGCTATTCTGTATTCTCTCGCCAATCCAAAAATTCTTTTGGCTTATGACGCTTTAAGAAAAGCCCTCAAAGAACAACTGGAAGTCGACGGTAAACTACCGGGGAAGTTTTAATAACCATAGAATTTATGAAACTCGGTATCATTTTACAATCCAATAAGCCGGAACATGCGTGGAACACCTTTCGTCTAGGAATTACTGCGCTGAAAACGAGCCATCAAGTGGAAATCTTTTTGATGAACGAGGGGTCGGAATTGGACGCTATTCCCGACACCAAAGATTTTGATGTTTCAGCAAAAGTAGCGGAATTCAAAGAGTTGATGGGTGAAATCTACGCTTGCGGCACTTGTCTTAAAGTGCGTGGCAAAGAAGAAAACAAGATTTGCCCCGTTGCCTCGATATTCGATTTACTTAAAATGGTTGAGGGTTCAGACAAGGTTTTAGTTTTTGGATAATATAAAAAAATTATTTTTAGCACAATCGGCACAATAGTATTGCTCCTTTTTACTAGCAACTTTGTTTCTGCTCAAGGAATGATGGGGAATACCACAACTATTTCAGATGGCCACACTGCTCGCGAAGAAGCCGAAGGAAAAGCGGTTTGGGAAAAACTCCAAACCAAAGAGCTGGCACGCAAGGATTTATCCGATAACAATTTCGGAACGCTCGGCGAATATTTTATGGGCCAAACGATAGGTGATTCCCACGAGGCAACAAACAATATGATGAATTTTGGGTTTGAGCCTTTTGGCGGTTTCGGCTGGATATTTATGATTCTTTGGTGGGTCTTGATAATCGCGGGCATTGTTGCGCTTATCAAATGGCTTACAAGTCAATCTCGCGACACTCGCAATTACGAAAAATCCGCGCTCGAGGTTTTGAAAGAACGATACGCCAAAGGCGAGATAGATAAAAAGGAATTTGAGGAGAAGAAAAAGGATTTAACCTAAACATTCTTTTCCTTTTATCCTCAATTAGTGCTAAAATAGCGACATGGAAAATTCTAAAAAAATTGAATGGGTTCTACGCATTGCCGTTGCTGGCGAGTTTGTTAGTCATAGCGTTTTCGCGCTTCAAGGCAAGAAAGCATGGATTGATTGGATTCACCAGCTCACGGGCTCAGAAATCGGCACAGCGGCAACACTCCTGACGCTCATTGGTCTATTGGATTTGCTTGTTGCGCTGATTATCTTAATACGCCCGATCCGCATAGCTGTTTTGTGGGCGGCGTTTTGGGGATTTTGGACCGCTCTTGTGCGTCCGATTGTAGGAGAGCCAATTGGGGACTTTATAGAGCGTTGGCCAAACTGGGGCGCACCGCTCGCCTTGCTCTTGCTTCTTGGCTGGCCAAAAAACTGGAGAGAATGGTTCAGTAGAAAAAATTAAAGTGCGGCGCGCCAGTTTCACTGGCACGCAACGCGCGGCAATCAGGGATTTTGTTCAAAAAAGGTTCGAGCGGCGTTCAGTAATTGCGACCAGGTTATTATTTTTACCGACTCATTAGGCGTACAATACTGGCATGTACCTTATCATCAGTGTCGTCGCTATTTTTATACTACTTGTTGCCGGCGAGCTGTGGTGGCGCCGCCAGAACATCCACGGCGAATTCAGCCGCAAGTCGATTCATATAATTGTTGGTAGTTTTGTGGCCACCTGGCCATTTTTTTTGAGCTGGACACAGATAGAATTGTTAAGTGTTACCTTTCTGTTGGCCGTAATCGTCTCTCAATATTTCGGTGTTTTTCAGGCTATTCACAGTGTGCAACGTTCAACCTGGGGCGAGGCCTTCTTTGCCTTGGCCGTTGGCGGTGTGGCGCTGGTAACCCATGATCAATGGATTTATACTGCGGCGCTACTGCAAATGAGCTTAGCTGACGGCATGGCCGCAGTAGTGGGTATTAGACACCCCGGCCGCTATAAATACGCCATATTCGGCCACGCCAAAAGTCTGTCAGGAACATCTACCTTCTTTGTTTTTTCGGTGATAATTCTGCTGGCCTGTAGCCACTTCGGGGGTCTGTCGCTCGGCCTGGGCTGGGTGTTGGGAATCAGCGTATTGCTGAGTGTGCTCGAGAACCTGGCTATCGTCGGCTTAGACAATCTGCTGATACCAATGGCTGTTGCCTTGCTATTAGTGCACCGCTGACGGTGTAATGAAGTGAGCTCTCAGGGCATTGAAGATAACTACCACGTCAACAACTTCCTGAATCAGCGCACCGGCTAAGGGCGGGAATTTACCGGTGGCAAACACAGCCATCAGAATCAGACTTAGGCCGATACCGACCAGAATGCTTTGGCGGGCAATCGCAAAAGTTTGCTTGGCGATTTCCAGGCCGCTGGCCACTCGGCTAACGTCATCGAGCATGATAACCATATCAGCCGATTCGCTGGCGGCCGTCGAGCCGCGGGCGCCCAAAGCAATGCCAATATCAGAGGCTGTTAGTACCGGGGCGTCATTAACGCCATCACCAATAAAGGCTACCGGCCGGCCTTTTATTTCACCAAGCAGACGCAATTTGTCGGCCGGGAAAGTTTCGGCAAACACCTGGGTAATACCTAGCTGTTTGGCGATAGCATCTGCCGTGGCCTGGTTATCGCCGGTTACCATAGCAATGTTGCGAACTCCCAGCTGGCGCAGGCGATCGATTGTGGCTTTTGTTTCGGGTCGGAGTTCATCGCTGAGCATGATGACGCCCGCTAGCCTGCCATCAATAGCCAGATAGGCGGCGGTCTTATTTAAGCTCTTGGCAAAGAACTTGGCCGGTATTTGAACATCGTGGTCTTGCAGCAAACTCAGTCGGCCAATCAGAACTTCACGACCCTTTAGTTGGGCACGCAGACCCAGGCCGGCGATCTCCTGAACGTGCTTGACTTTGCCGGCTTTGACCTGTTGTTGCTTCGCTTCAGTCACAATCTCCCGGGCAACAACGTGATTGGAGTTTTGTTCCAAACTAGCCGCCAGTCCTAAAATCTCGTCTTGAGTAAAGGGACTAATCGCATTGACCGAGTCAACACTCAAGATGCCGCTGGTTAACGTACCGGTTTTATCAAAGGCCATCGTTTTGGCTTCGGCCAGACGCTCCAGCGCAGAGCCGGTTTTGACCATGATGCCATAACGGCTGGCGCGCGCCATACCACTGATAATTGCAATCGGTGCCGCCAGCAACAGCGGGCAGGGCGTGGCCACGACTATAACTTCCAGAAAACGAATCGCCTGGCCGCTCACCACCCAGACACCACTGGCAATGGCGTAGGCCATGATTGTAAAGGGCAGGCTATAACGATCAGCCAGCCTGACAAAAGGTGTTTGACTAGCTGAAGCCGCTCGCACCAGCTTGATGATTTGCTGGTATTGGCTGTCTTTTGCGGTGGCGGTGGTCTTGGCGGTAACCGGGCCGTCAATATTTATTGAACCGCTGAGCAGTAAGTCACCGGATTGTTTGTACTGGGGCAGGCTTTCGCCGGTCAATGAAGCTTCATCGAAGCTGGCGATTCCCTCGATGACAGTAGCGTCGGCCGGCACCAATTCACCAGCCTTAATAATAATTTTGTCACCGACATGGATCTCGCTGACTTTGACCAGCAGGGTTTTGCCCTTGCGTATAACATGGGCGGTTTGCGGGGCGTGTTCCAGCAGAGCATCGAGCTCGCTCTTGGCGCGGTGTTCGGCATAATTTTCAAGCGCCTCACCGCCAGTCAACATGAAAGCGGTGACGATCGCCGCCCAGTACTCACCCAGCAAAACAGCCGTGATGATGGCGGTGGCTGCCAGAACGTCAATTCCGAAATTACCGGATCGCAGAGTCTGCCACATGCCGGAAAGCAATGGTCCGAGCTCTACAATGGCAACAATAGAGATTAGCCACTTGGCTGCAGTATGCTGGCCGCTCAATTCCAGAATCAGGCCGATAACAATTGTCAGCGATGCCACGCCGAACAGTTTGTAGTGCCGCAAAAAGCCTCGCAGTTTTTTCATGTTTTCTCCACTTAGTTGTCTCGTTATCCTAATTATAGCAATAAGTTTGGAGCAGCCACCTATTTGCTATACAATGTATAGTATTAAAATGACGGAGTTGATGATGAAAGCAGCACAGATCAGTGGTTACGGCGGACAAGAGGTTCTAAAAGTAACGGCTGATGCTCCACAGCCGACTGCGGCAAAAGGCCAGGTATTGGTTGAGGTTCGCTCTGCCGGAGTTAACCCTTTTGATATTACCGTTTGTGAGGGTCGAGCCCGACAAATGGCCGAACTAAACTTTCCGGCTACTCTCGGCGGCGACTTCGCCGGTGTAGTCTCTGAACTTGGCGAAGGCGTCACAGGTTTTGAAGTCGGCCAAGACGTCTATGGCCAAGCCAGTCCGCTCAGCGGCAATGGCTCCTTTGCCGAATTAACACCCGTTAAAACCACACAGCTGGCAGGTAAGCCGACTAGCATTGATTTCACTACTGCCGCCGGCTTGCCACTGGTAAGCGTCAGTGCCTACCAAGCACTGGTAGATCACATGAATCTCCAAGCCGGCCAGAAAATTTTGGTTCACGGCGGCGCTGGCGGCATCGGCTCCATGGCAATTCAGTTAGCCAAACATCTCGGCACCTACGTTGCCACCACCGCCCGAACCGACGAAGCTGACTTTGTTAAAAGCCTCGGCGCCGACGAAGTTATTGATTACGAAACCCAGGACTTCAGCGAACTATTGAAAGATTACGACGCCGTCTTTGACACGGTGGGCGGCGAAACCAATGCCAAATCTTACAAAATTCTTAAAGACGGTGGCGCCCTGGTGTCAATGCTCGCCCCGCCGGACGAAGCACTTGTTAAACAGAAAAACCTAAATTACACTGCCCAATTCACCCAGGTAACCACCGAACGCCTGGCCAAGGTTACTGAGCTTGTCGACCAGGGTATCCTCAAAGCTAATATCGACAAAGTCTTTCCCCTCGACCAAGCCGCCGAAGCCCTGGAATACCTCAAAACCGGCCACCCCCGCGGCAAAGTCGTCATTCAAATCAAAGAAGTGATAAATGGGGTGCCTGACGAGACTTGAACTCGTGACCTTCGGTACCACAAACCGACGCTCTAACCAACTGAGCTACAAGCACCACAACGGCGTAATTATATCCGTTGTACCAGATGTTAGCAACATGTTGAGGCAAACGAGGATGCACTATGTGGCTAAAAATCCTTTTGATTCGGTCGTGTAATGGTGCATCAAATAGTGACAGTTATGGCATAGCCAAAGCAAGTTTGAAACATCGTTGTTAAGACGATCCTTATCTTTTTTCCAGTTTGCGTGATTTGTGCCGATGAACAAACCGTTGCGCCATTTTGTTTGACAAGACTTACTACAGAAGAATTTACCACTTTTCGATCTAGATTAATCCTTTATATTCTTGTAGGACGGTTTTTGGCATACTGCACAGGGAACCAGTTGACCTGTTTTTTGCCCCAGATGCTTACAACTATTCGAACAATACTTGCCCCAGCCTTTTAACAAGCGGTTTGGCTTTACAAAAAACGTCTTGGCGCAATTTTGACACCTAACATCAGGCATACTTACAGTTTAAAATAATATAATGCTGTAGGTCAACCGTTCGTTTCTGAACCACAACCAGACTCTAACCAACTGAGCTATACCCACTATTACAAGTTATGGTGCCCCGGGCAGGATTCGAACCTGCGACCTTAGGCTTAGAAGTCCTCTGCTCTATCCAGCTGAGCTACCGGGGCGAAGTGCCGTACACCAGTTAATAGTGTATACTATACCTGTTAGCTAAAAACAAAAAACCAACATGACACTGTTTCTCGTAGTACTGGTTTTCATCACTCTGGCCGTAGGGCTGGTCTGGTTTTTGATTGCCCACGATAGGGGAGAGAAAGAACCGATCGCCGCCTTGTGGATGGCGGCCGGACTTGGCTTGGTCGGTGCCTTGCTGGCCGGCTGGCTGGAAGGACGCCTGGTATCGATCGATAACCTGCTACCTAATACGCCTCATGGTGCCTTGCTGGCAACAGCTCTCGGCGTTGGTGCTATAGAGGAGTTCTGTAAATTTGTGCCACTAGCCCTTGTTATCTATAAGCGACGTTATTTTAACGAGCACACCGACGGAGTTATCTATTTTGCGCTGGCCGGACTGGGTTTTGGCCTGCCGGAGAACATTCTCTACACTCTGCAGTTCGGCACCAAAACCGGCTTGACGCGACTTTTTCTGACGCCCCTGTTCCACGCCGCTACCACCGGCACAGTCGGCTATTTTCTAGCTAAGCGCAAGTTGGCCGGCAAACCGGTGTTGGGCATTGTCGTGCCCCTGGCGGTGGTTATGGTTCTGCATGGTCTTTATGACTTTGGCCTGGCCTCGGGCACGCTGGCCTACGCCATCGGCGCGCTGTTTGTAACCCTGGGAACCAGCGCCGGACTATTCATGCTGTTCATGCGAGCCGGGGCACGCGACCAGTTTGTGGGCATCAGTGCGGTGGGGCACAACGCTTATTGCCGCTCTTGCGGTTTCGCCAACCCCCAACACCACCTCTATTGCGTTCACTGTGGTAAAAATGCTTAAATAAGCCCAGTACCCGCTAAATAAAAAATCAAATCAATGACTTGTCAGAATTGTACACAATCGGTTGAAGCCGGTGCCGTCTTTTGCGGCAACTGCGGGTACCCTTTGCAGGTAAACAGACATGCCGTTGCTCAACACCCCGCCTATGCCGTAGCCACGCCGGCTCAACACAGGGGTGAGACCAAGGCCTTGTTGTCTTTACTGCTTGGCATTATCGGTATCATCGGCGCCCTGTTCATGGCTTTGTTTGGCTTGGTGCTCGGACTGGCCGGTTTGATTATGGGTACCTTGTCGCGTTCATCGGTGCGGCGAGGCATTAGCAACGCCGGATTGATTTTCTCCAGCCTGGCCATATTGACCGGGTTAGCAGTCTGGACTTATGCCATCAAGCACGACCCTCGTTTTGATGAACACCCGCCAGCCGCTACCAATCAACCGGCGGCGCCGGCCATTGCCTCGGCCGACCTATCAACACACTGCTATTCAACCGGGTTTGTCGACAAACTTAATGTGAGTAACCATTCGGATAGCTGTGATATGAGCGCCTTCAACGGCCAGACCATAAACAGCTCCACCAATGCCTACAAAGTCTATGCCAACACCGCCCAGGCAACCACACCAAACGCCTTTATGGGCATTGCTAAGCAGGCGCTGGAGCAAGACGTACACACCAACCTGTCCGGGTTCACAATAGATAGTCAGCAGGTCGGCCGCTTTGCCGGCAGTCCGGCCTACTTTGTAACTGCTTCGGATCAGGCACACGGTATCGCCATTGTGGAGGCAGCTGTCCTGCACCAGGTAGCTTCCGGCGAAAATGTCTTTATTCTGGTTCACGCTATTAACGGCGACAAGGCCGATCTGAGTGTTATGGAGGCCCAGTGGCAATGGAAATAAGACATTCAAAGCGATTGCATCGCCATGCCTTGCCGCTGGCAATGATTCTGTTCGGCATAATATCTCTGTCGGCTGTGGTGATCCAGGCCTACAATGCCGGTAACCTGGAGGGCGGATCAGCCCCGGCCCGCGGGCTGGTAACACGCGTGGTAGAGATTAAACCGGCACGAAACGGGCTGGCTCACGTTACGGTTACCGATAATAAGCCACCAACGACTCAAGATAATATGGCTATAGACCAAGCCGGCCGCAGTGCCCAACTGTCTATAGATTTTCAACTACCCGCAAAATAATAGTGCAGCATCATTAATCAGGCTAGAACGATACTACTTCATCGCGGCAACGATTTGATCATGTAGCATGCCGTTCGTTGCTAAAGCTGTGGTTGACTGATAAGTAATTGGCTGTCCATCAAGCTGAGACATAGTGCCGCCGGCTTCTTCTACAATAACTTTTGCTGCTGCTATATCCCAAAACTTCACTGATCCTTCCATCATAATGTCAACTTTACCCTCAGCTACGAGATGATATATCCAAAAATCGCCAAGCCCCCTTGCCCATTTTGCCTCTCTAGATATGGCTAACAATTGAGGAACCTTCTTTATATCTTCAAAGTATTTCAAACGCCCGTTGCTTAAATACGCCTCATTTATTTGATTAACCTTCGACACACTAAGTTGGGTGTCATTGAGAAAGGCTCCTTCGCCTTTCACGGCATATACCAACTCACCCCATACGGGCGCATTCGATACCCCAACGATAAGCTCACCGTCATGCATTAATGCCAGTAAAGTTCCGAACAAGGGTAAACCTCGTATAAAACTCTTAGTGCCATCGATCGGATCGATAATCCAGGTAAATCCTTTGTGATTTTGTAAATCAACTTTCTCACCCTCTTCGCCAAAGAATGTATGGTCCGGGAACGCGGCAAGAATTGTTTGTTTGATTATGTCTTCAGCTTGCTGGTCGGCTACTGTTACAGGTGTTTGATCTTCTTTTGTCGCAACCTCGAGCTGTTCATCCTTATAGTATTTCAAAATCACGTCTTGAGCAGCCTTCACAGCGTTAATTGCAACTGGCAAATAAGGCGATCTCATGTACTCAATATAACACCATTGGTAAATTCACCTGATGTGGTGCGGGTGGAGAGAGTCGAACTCTCGTCACTAGTTTGGAAAACTAGGATAATAACCGCTATACGACACTCGCGCTGTTCCGATTATAACTAAATCTCGTGCAGGACGGTAATCTTAGCACCTAGGCTGTTCAGCCGATCAGCCAGATCTTCGTAGCCGCGATTGATGGTGTAGACGTTGCGCAGTACGGAAACGCCCGGTGCGGCCAGCATACCAATTAGCAACATAACGGCCGGCCGGATGCCGCTGGGGCAAACCAGATCGGCCGGCTTAAAGCGCGTTGGACCCTCGATAAACACGCGGTGCGGATCAGCCAGTTCCAGGTTGACGCCGATTTTCTTCATCTCGGTGTACATCAGCGCCCGATCTTCGTAAATCCAGTCGTGAATCAGAGTACGGCCTTTGGCCACGGCGACAATCGGCACAAAATAGGGCAGGTGGTCAATATTCAGACCAGGGAAGACATTGGGGTGGATTTTTTCACCGGGCGCCACCAGCTCGCCGTTGTGTTTGTGGATTTTCAGATCCACCAAATCGGTCTGGCCGTTGTCTGCCTTGTAGACCTTGCTAACGTCATACTTGAGACCCATTTTCTCCAGCTTTAACAGCTCCAGTTCCAGAAACTCAATCGGTGCCCGCTTGACGCCAATAGCTGAGTCGGTTGTTATAGCTGCGGCAATGAAAGTCATGGCTTCAACCGGATCTTCGGCCGGTGAGTAGGTAACATTTTTGCGGATATCGGCCACACCGTGGACATGTAGAGTACTGCTATCAATGCCTTCAATGCGTACGCCGAGCTTTTGCAGGAAGAAGCAGAGGTCTTGCACCATGTAGTTGGCACTGGCCATTTTAATAACTGTTTCGCCGGGTATGCGAGCGGCGGCCATCAGAATATTCTCGGTAGTGGTGTCGCCGGATTCATAAAGAACCACCGGGCGCT
>Ga0100387_10005084_pt1 | contig 10720 bp, 5 predicted proteins | sample CryGeymeta201511_FD_81547 | JGI IMG/M metagenome (GOLD analysis project Ga0100387, IMG submission 81547) | Groundwater microbial communities from Crystal Geyser aquifers in Utah, USA - Crystal Geyser metaG 2015-11 | ecosystem: Environmental > Aquatic > Deep subsurface > Groundwater | place: USA... | reverse complement strand
GGGTTGTTGCATGAACTCACTCAGGACCGACGAACCGCGAACTCCGTTACACAATCACTGTCGGGTTTCAGGCTACAGGCGCCTATGGTTCCGGCTGGGGTGGATTCTCACAAATCTGACTTACACCCCGTGAGTAGATACGCCGGAGCTTGATCTACGGCAATCTCCGTAATTCCGGGATGCACCTCAGGAAAACACCCACCCGGCAAAAGATGTGTTTAGGATTGGGTAGATCGGGGTAACACTATTTGTAGATGCGCACACCGCGCCAAATTTGTCAGGAGGCGAAAGAATTGAAAAACGTTAGGAGAAGGGGTCAGATTGCTTTTGCGGGTTCCGCGGACATGCGATCCGCAGGGGAACCAGGCAGGGACCGCCGAGCCCGAATGGGCTTCACGCTCATTGAATTATTGGTGGTGATCGCGATCATCGCGATCCTGGCAGCGATCCTGTTCCCGGTGTTTGCGCGGGCGCGGGAGAAAGGAAGGACGGCCAGTTGCCAGAGCAATCTGAAACAATTGGGCATCGCATTGATGATGTACGCTCAGGACTACGACGAGGTGTATCCGGTATCGAGTTTTTGGCCGGCGCCGCCCCTGTTTCCTGCGGGATACTACTGGTACCAAAGCTTAGACCCGTACATCAAGAACTCGCAGCTTATCCTTTGTCCCTCTAAGTCGGAGGGCACGGGACTAGAAATGCTCGGCTATGGATGGAACTATATGAACTTTGGTTACGACGGCATTGGAACTTTTCCTGGTGAGCACATGCCTCTTGCCGATATCCCGACGCCTGCGGCGACCGTGGTAATCGGTGACAGTGAAGACCTGAATGATCGAGTACTGGTCGAGTCCCAGTCCTACTACCTGTACTCCACGTCCACGTATAGTTCCTGTGTCGCTGACCGCCACAGCGGCGGGGGAAATTACCTCTACTGTGACGGACACGTGAAGTGGCATTCGGGCCAGACCATGCGCGGGCAACTCGGTAGAGGAGTTTACACCGTGAATCCCACTGACTAACCGCTGAATGGACTGGACGTTGATGGATCTGTTTTGCTCGTAAGGTGATGATTCGCCTTGCCGACAATTCACGCTGGAGGGGAAGCGGCCAAGGCGAAAGTCCTGAACGAGGCGCGCCTGGACGTATACCCGGCGGGTGACGTGGTGGACTATTGAATGAAATGACGGCTTTCGTCAATTGCATAAATTGAAGGGGAAGTGAATACCATGAGAAGTGTGATTTGGTCCTTTGTGCAATCGTTACGCGCATCTGCTGCGTATCCGCCGGGCTATCTTCACATTCGATCAGTCGCGTTCAATCTACTGCTGTTCGTGGTTGCCGGTCTGTTGTTATCTACGGTGTGCGCCGATGCTGCCCCGCTTGCAACGGCAACGCAGGGCGATATGAAGCTTCGCATTTTAACAAACGGTCATTTTGTCCTGACCTACAAAGATATGCCAATCCTGCGCGACGGTTCGTTCCACCTCGCTGCCGCCGATTGGAGTCTCCTTCACCCAATAGCCGGCCAGCATGTGCTCAAGGCCACGGTAACGCAGGGGCCGGACGCTCGTCTGGTGCGCCTCGCCGCGGCTGAGAACGACATCTGCGCGAACACGCAAATTTTCCAGATCACCACAGACTCGCTGGCCTACGATATCGAATACGAGGTGAAGTCGGACACCGCCGCCCGCTTCGCCGTTGTGGATATTTTCCTGAACAGGGACATTGTGAGCGGCGCCACCTTTCAAGGCGAGGCAGGTCCCACCGCTGACGGGGCGCGGCCGGCTTCCGGCGCGCTGGTCGTGGCGAAGACCGGAGCGATTATCCCTGAACTTAGAAAGGTTACTTTGACCACACGTATCGGAGAGATTACGCTCAGCGTGACCTCGCAAGTCCTCGAACCGCTGACCGACCGGAATTACTGGACGCTGCGCAACATCTGCGACCGGCCGTGGGGTGCCGAGGAGCTGCGGACCTTCACGGTTCTTCACCAGATGGACTCCGCGCCCGCGTCCGGGCTCAAGTGTCGGCTGTCGTTCTCCTTGCGTATCCAACCGGCTGCGGACTTGGATACCCGCATCGTCGTGAGCGGCATGGAGAAGGGGCTGAGAGCTCTCAGGGGCAATGAGACAGCGGAAGCCCTCCTCTCCACATTGCCCACCGCCCCGACCGCCCGTGCGAAAGCCCTGCAAACCACTTTGGAGGAGGCGTGCCGCCAGTGGCAAGGGGAGCAGACGCTGTCGCGTTCGCCGACGCAGCCAGTCATTATCCCGCAGCCTCAACAGATGGATCTCGGGAAAGGGGACTTCGTGGTCAAACCGGGCGTGCCCATTCTGGTACCGCCCAATCTTTCGGCACGTGAGCAAACGGGCGTGGACACGCTGGTCGAGGAACTGAAAGACCGATTCGGGATAGCCGCCAGTATTCGAACGGCGACGGCTCCCGCTCAGTCGGCGGGCGCGATTGTTCTGGGAGAGCCCTCGCGCAACCCGGTTGCGGCCGCGTGGTTAAAGCGGTGGAAGCTTGTTGTCACTGCCACCTCGCCCGGCCCGGAAGGATATGTGCTGCGTTCGACACCCGATGGGGTGGTCGTTGCGGGAAGCGATCCGGCAGGGACGTTTTATGGGATTCAGTCGCTCATTCAACTTCTCCGGCGAGATTCGCAAGGACACGTGAGCGTGCCTGAGGCGACTCTCCGCGATTGGCCGGAGATGAAGTGGCGGGGTGTCCACATCTGGGGGTTGGGAAGCAACGCCACCACGGATGACCTGCGCCGGGTGATTCGCCGGACTGCCGCCCGCTATAAGATGAACTGTGTGATGTTCGGCGGGTCCTACCGGAGTTTCCGGTGGAAAAGCCACCCGGAAATCACGCCGCCCGACACAGGCATAACGATGGAGGAGTTTGGACAAGTCGCACAATATGCCCGCGACCACTTCCTGGAGTTCATTCCTGCTTTTCAGTCTTTCGGGCACGTTGAAGACCTGCGGGCCGTGCATCCGGAGGTTGCCGAAGTGCGTCCGTCCAGCGGGAAAGGCAGCAACTCCTATTGTCCCTCGAATCCCGCCACCTACAAACTTCTCTTCGACCTGTGGCAGGAGGTTATCGAGGCGACAAAGCCACGCTATTTCCACGCCGGTCACGACGAAATTAGCCACATCGGCGTCTGCGAACGGTGCAAAGGGAAGTCCCACGGGCAACTGTTTTCCGAGGATGTTACCCGGCTGCACGACTGGCTTAAGGAGAGGGGCGCCGAGATGATTATCTGGGGCGACATGCTCCTCAACCGGGAGCAGTGGCTGGTCACGGGAGTAGGCGCTGCTCACGGAGACACATCGACTGCGAACCCCGACGGGACGGACACGGCTGTTGACCTCATCCCTAAAGACGTCATCATCGCCGACTGGCACTACAGCTCCGCCACGGACTTTCCCACCGTGAACCACTTCATGGGTAAAGGGTTGCGGGTGCTCGGTTGCCCCTGGTACAACAACGTCAACAACTACCAGATCGCCCAGACGGTGAAGAAAGCAGGCGCTCTCGGAGTGATCGTGACCGACTGGGGGTTCCTTATGACGCTGAGCGCGGCAGCCACTTCGATACTCGGCCCGGAGTACGCCTGGACGCCGGACAAGCCACCGCTCGACCAGTTGCCTTACGTCCCCACACGAGTGCTTCAGGACCAGTTTCGTCCGCGTCGCCCCTCCGACGCTCCGGGCGCGGTCTTCACGCCACTGGACATCGCCGCCCAGGCCAATCGGCGCATCGCTTGCGCCGACTACAGCGACCAGACAAGCTGGTTCGCCCAGGGACCGGGACGCGACCTGTGGATGCTCCGTGGCGGCCGCCAGAAACTGCAGGGAATGGACTTCCTCATCCCAGCCAACGCGGACAGCGCGGGCAGATGCGCGCTTCTGGGACCGGCGGGAGGCACCGATTTGCCGGCCGCCGTCAACACCGCCATCGGCCAACGCGCCGACAGTCTGTTGGTTCTAACAGGAATGCAATCCGACCAACCCAGCGTGTGGGGTGGTGTTGTTGCCCGGCTGACCGTTCGCTACCAGGACGACACAACCGACACGCTGGACCTGAAGGAAGGATTCCACGTCACCGACTGGCGGACGTACGAACCCCGCGAAAATCCCTGGCACTGGCGAGAGGGTTACGCCGACATCTACAGCGCCAAGCCCGCGTTCCGCGGCTTGACCCGCTTCGGCGAGAACGTAAACCTGCAGGCGTGCGAATGGGTGAACCCTCATCCCGATAAGCCCATCGCTTCTCTGGACCTGACGGTCGCGCGCAAGGACTCGGGGTTTCGGCTGGCAATTCTGGGTGTGACGGCGGTGACGGTCAGTACGGGAGCGTCGGCACAATAGCAAGGTGGAACTGCCCGCTGTAGCTGATAGGCCGACGTTCTGCTACTGGTCTGTCAAAGTAATTCTGACAGGTTACCTCGCGCCGAATCCGAACCCCTCGAACTCGAAGAATTTACGAAAGGATGCAGTAGATGTTGGGCCAGAACGCTTTGGTGGCTGTTGAGGTTACTCAAGGTGTTCTGCACTTCCTGAAAGAGTAATGAAGACATGTCCAAACCGAAGTCCGAACGGCCCAACATTTTACTCATCATGACCGACCAGCAGCGGTTCGACTCCATTGGCGCGCTGGGCAACCCGGTGATCCAGACCCCCGCACTTGACCGGCTGGTCAGAGAAGGGGTCAGCTTCACCTCTGCCTATTGCGCTTCTCCGGTGTGCATCGCCTCGCGGTGCAGTTTGGTGCTGGGGCAGTATCCTCATGAAACCGGTTGCGTCGCCAATACCCCCATGCCCCAGGATAGAACGTCACTGATGGAGTTGCTGCACCGATCCGGCTACCAGACGCACGGCATCGGCAAGATGCACTTTTGCCCTGACTTGTGGAAACTGTGGGGCTTCGATGCGCGAGACACCTCGGAGGAAGGCTACGCCGATGACGACTACACTCGGTTCCTGGCGGAGAACGGTTATGCTCATATCGCCGCGCCGCACGGCGTGCGCAGCGAGTATTATTACCTGCCGCAACCCTCGCAGTTGCCGATGCCGATGCACCATACTCAATGGGTAGGCGACCGGGCTTGTGAGTTTCTGCGTCGCCGTGACTCTTGCCGTCCTTTCTTCCTTTGGGTTAGTTTTATCAAACCGCATCCACCCTTCGAGAATCCCGAACCGTGGATGCGGCTTCATCGGCCAGTGGAGATGCCGCCTCCTTTTCTGCCGCCCGGATACGAACACCTGTTGAACTACTGGAACCGCGTGCAGAACCGGTACAAGTACCGAGACCAGGGAACCGACCTGAATCTGTTGCGGACGACGCGTGCCGCCTACTATGCGGCGATCTCGTTCATTGACTGCAACGTCGGTCGCGTCCTCGATCTGCTGGAGCAGGAAGGCGAACTGGACAACACTCTCATCCTCTACACCTCCGACCACGGCGAACTGCTGGGCGACTACGGCAGCTATGGCAAGCGGTCCTTCCTGGATGTCGCGGCCAAGGTTCCACTGCTGGTCAGGTATCCCGCAGCCTTCGAGGCTGGCTGCCGTTGCGATCAGCCGGTGAGTCTGGTGGATGTCGGGCCGACTTTCCTGAGCGCCGCGGGGCTTGCCAGACGGCCGGAGCACTCCGGTGTCAGCCTGGCGGAGACGGCGGCAGGCGAGGCAGAGCCTGATTTTGTCATCGGTCAACTCAGCGAGGAGGAGAAAGGGCTATACATGCTGGTCACCACCGATTTCAAGTATGTTTACTCCGCCGCTGACCGCGCCGAATGGTTGTTCCACAGGCAACCGGGCACACCGGAATCATGCAACTTGGCCGGCCATGCAGCATTCGATGGTGTCCTGAAAGAATCGCGGCAACGGTTGATTGATAGGTTTCGCGAGGACGGGTACCCAACGCCTCTCGAGGGGGACACATGGAAACTCTTTCCTCCACCTCCTGAAGTTCCGGCCAATCCTGACGCGTGGTTGCTTTACCAGGATGGGCGTTCTGTTGACGATCTTTTCCCGCCGGGGTACGCTGCGCGCGTTCGACCTGCAGGCGGATTGCCGGTGAGAGGGATTTGAACCGACAAGGACGGTTTCTCATCACATTTCTTCTCGAGTTAAGGAGGCAACAGTGCCCAAACTGGATCGTGAAAGGCCCAACATACTCATCCTCATGACCGACCAGCAGCGAGGTGATTGCCTGGGGATCGAGGGGCATCCCGCGCTGATGACGCCGAACATGGATGAGATCGCCACGCAAGGCGTTCGGTTCGCTCAAGCCTACTCCACCTGCCCATCCTGCATCGCTGCGCGGCGGTCGTTGTTGTCGGGGCAGTTCCCCGCCCATCATGGAATGGTCGGTTTCCAGGCGGGAGTGGAGTGGGAGCCGCCAGCAACGTTGCCGGGGGTTTTGTCACAGGCTGGGTATCAGACGTTTCTCGTTGGACGCGACATGCACCAACATCCGCCCCGCAAACGCTTTGGGTTCGACCACATGGTCTTCCAAGGCGATTGGACGGAAGGACCGGCAGGCCCGCTGGACTACATGGGTCACGGTATCAGCGGCAACGGCTGGCTGGCTCGCCCGTGGCATCTCGACGAGAGGCAGCATCCAACCTACATCACCACCAGTGAGGCTATTCGCTTCCTGCGATCCTGGCGCGATCCCAGTTGTCCCTTCTTTCTAATCGCCTCTTATGTCGCGCCACATCCTCCCCTTTGCCCGCCAGCGTTCTACATGGAACGCTACCTGCGGATGGCGCTGCCTGAGCCTGTCATCGGTGACTGGGCCGAGCCGCCGCCCGAAGGTGAGCGCGGGTTCGACGTGAACTCTGACCGGGTCTGGCTTCGCGGTGAGGCGCTGCGCTCATGCCTGGCCGGTTACTACGGACTCATCAATCACATTGACGACCAGATCCGGCGACTGTTGGATGGTCTGGGCACAAGCCCCTTCACGGGTCACGCTGGGATGGACAACACACTGGTCATCTTCATCTCCGACCATGGCGAGATGCTGGGTGACCACTACCTCTTCCGCAAGACCTACCCCTACGACGGCTCGGCCCGCATTCCGTTTTTGATTCGCCCAACGAAGGCGATGGAGATGAAGCGAGGGCAAGTCTGCGATGCGCCGGTCTGCCTGGAGGACCTCATGCCCACCGTACTGGAGGCAGCGGGTGTGGAGGTCCCCGATTCAGTAGATGGTCGTTCACTTCTCCCCTTGATGCGTGGAGAGACGGAGAACTGGCGGCCGTTCCTGCACGGCGAACACGCAGCCTGTTATCGCCTGGAGCAGGGCAATCACTACCTGACTGACGGACGATGGAAATACGCCTGGTTCTCCCACACCGGGAGGGAGCAGTTGTTCCATCTGGCCGACGACCCTCACGAACTGCACGACTTGGCGGGGCGCGCCGAACATGCCGATGCTCTGGCGCTCTGGAGGCAGCGCCTCATTGAGCGACTGCGGGGCCGCCCCGAGGGGTTCAGCGACGGTCAGCGTCTAATTCCGGGCCGTCCCCATCTGCCGGTCACAACGCCCCTCGGCGAGGAGGTGCACACGCGATGAAGACATCCGTTGGGGGACGGACGGTTCCGTCCTACGGATCCGTAGGATTGGTTCTGTTGGCACTGTCCTGTTGTGCCAGCTTCGCGTTAGCGGCGGATTCCGCGCTGAGAATCGGCGTCTTCGATCAGCAGTCTGTCGGCGGCCAGGGAGCGAGCATCGAAGGGCTGATCCGCGGGCTGAGGAAACAAGGCTACAACGCGGAAGCCATCACCGATCTGCAAATGCTCACACTGCTTCCCTGCGACATCATCTACCTCTCGGACACACATACTCCTGGCCGTGTGCGCGACGATTGGGAGAAGACGCTGAAGGATTTCGTGGGCGCTGGTGGCAGTCTCCTCCAGACCTGGCACCATCACATCTTCAGCGAAGTAGGAGTTGGCATTCAGCGGGTTTACCGCAGCCGTCGAATGCATGTGCAGCCGGGTCATCCTGCCGTTGCGGGCGTCTCTGACTTCGATGCGTCCTTCGGCGACCACATCATCGAGCAGGTTGGCGTGAACGGAACCGTGCTTCTGAAGAACGATGCTGGCCAACCAGTCGCCGTGGCCGGCAGCCTGGGCATGGGGAAAGTCATCAGCACCGGGCTGGCGCTGGCGATTCCCGACGGTGGAAGGTCCGTCGAACCGTCGGGTAGCGAGCTTGCGCTGTTGACGGCGTTCCTGAAATGGCTGGCCCCGGAGGCTCCTCGCGGACAACGAATGGAGCGAGTTCTGAGAACCCCGCGGCTGGAAATCGCTCCGCCGGAAGCAATCACCGTCGCGGGATTCCAGGCTTCCTTTGAAGTTAAAGTCGGGCTGCCGACAGGAGGCACGGTGAAATTGGAGTGTGCTGGAGCGGAGGTGACTCGGAAAGCCACGCTACGATTGACGCAGGACTCACCCGCCATGATTGAGGTTTTCAGCCTTCTCGCGCGAACAGAATCGGGAGAGGACGTGCAGCGAGAAGGCGTTGTGCGCGCAGTTGTTGGCGATAAGTCTCTCGAAGGGAAGTTCAAAGTGACAGCGGTTTACGTTTACGGAAGACCTCCTGCCAACGAGCGCCGCGGCGTGTGGCTTCACGTTGGCGCCGACAGGGCGCCCAAGGAGGTCATGCCTGAGTTGCGGAAACTCGGCATCAACATGGTGGTACTTCGCATCGCCGGTGGAACGGCGGCCTGGTATGCCTCAAAAGTGCAGCCCGACCTTCTCGATCCCCTCGCCCCTGACGGCGACTGGCTCGCCGAGGCAGTAAAATACGCGCATCAGAACGGGATTGAGATCCATCCCTACGTCAACAATTGCCTTGTCGAGGGGCGGACCTCCGCAGCCACACTGAAACAACTCCGCGAAGAAGGCCGATTGCAGGAAGGCCCGGATGGCCGTCCCTTTGGCTGGTTCTGCCCCTCCCAGGAAGTCAACGTTGAGGCAATCGAAAAGGTGATGCTGGAGCTTGCGACTCAGTATCCGGTGGACGGCGTTCAGTATGACTTTATCCGTTACCGCGATTCCTTCGGTTGCGTCTGTGCGAAGTGCAGAGCGCTCTTCGAGAAGGAGACAGGCAAGCCGGTCGCCAACTGGCCGGGAGACGTTGTGGACGGTGAACGGAAGACGGAATGGACCGAGTTTCGTTGCCGGCGCATTTCTGCGATCGTGCAACGTGTGTCCACACGCATCCGGAAGGAGGCGCCGAAGGTCAGAATCAGCGCGGCGGTTTTTTCGAACTGGCCCCAGTGCCGGGAGCAGGTCGGTCAGGATTGGGTTCGCTGGTGCAAAGAGGGTTGGCTGGACTTCGTGTGCCCCATGACCTACACGCTCGACGCCCGACAGTTTGCTGAGCTGGCGGCAGCGCATCGCATCGCCGTGCCGCAGGGGTTCCCGATCCTCGAGGGCGTTGGCATTATGAGCCTCGCAGGAGCCATGAAGCAGCCCGACGCGCTTGCCATCCAGATCGCTCTTGCGCGCAAGAACGGCGCATCGGGTTTCATCGGATTCTGCTATACTCCGAAACACACGATCAGCCTGTTCGGACCGTTGAAGGACTGGCTGAAGGAGGAAGAATAGAATCCGACATGGAGGAGTTTGACTAATGCTCAACATGATGTTTGTTCTGCTACTTGCAGTGGTGGCGTCATCCGTCAGCCCGGCGCGTGCGGAGGACTTGCAGGCCTTTTCCTATCCCGACACCCCGACGGCTCAGCAGCGCTGGCGGCCGCAATTTGGCAGCAAGCCGGTGCGCGTGGAGAAGCTCGCAGACGGGACGACCTGTCTGGCGCTCGACGCCGAGTATGCCAAGCCGATGGACCGCGCTTGCTGGGACTGGACTGCGCCGCGCGCCGTGTCCAACGTGAGCCGCGTCGCCTTCGATGTGTCGGCAGCCAATCCGAGCGCGGTCAGCATGGTTGGTCTCTACTTTGGGACGTCCACCGGTTGGTATCCAACCTACTGGGGCGGAGCAACAGAATCCTGGACGACTAAGACATTTTCTCTCGCGAGATTCGGCGTGGAGGACAAACCCGATGGCTGGGACAAGGTGACGACCTTGCGATTCTCTCCCTGGGGCACCGGCGCGGGAAAGGTGACTTTCCGCTTGCGCAACTTTCGGACCGTCCCGAAAGACCCCGGCGAGAACTTCCTGAAGAATGGGAGTTTCGAGATCCCGGGAGTCGGCGTTCCCTACGGTTGGGGCAGCGGCCACTGGGGCGTCGGCGATCTGCCGTGGGCTACGGACATGGACCTGTGGCGCAGGCATTGGCATCTCGATACAACAGTGGCCAAGCATGGGAGCACCAGCTTGTACATCGAGAACACCCCGGAGCTGCCTCTGCTGAAGGCGGTGACCGTGTGGTTATCCCCTCCGTGGGAAGCGCAGCGCCAGAGCGTGGAGAAGTATACACTGTCTGCATGGCTCAAGTCCGACCAGGAGAAGTTGCCCGTCGCTGTGGGGCCGAAGGTGATCGAGGTCGGACAGGAGTGGGTGCAGGCTGTGGCGAAGGAGGTTCCCTTCCCGGCGGGCATGGCGGTAACCATCGCTCCCAAAGCACCGGGCAAGCTCTGGATAGACGCGGTGCAACTCCAAACTTGCGAGGAAGCCACGGCTGAGTTCCATCCCTGCTTTGATGACGAAGGTCTCATCGCCCGCGAGAAGCTGG
>Ga0100387_10005076_pt1 | contig 10727 bp, 9 predicted proteins | sample CryGeymeta201511_FD_81547 | JGI IMG/M metagenome (GOLD analysis project Ga0100387, IMG submission 81547) | Groundwater microbial communities from Crystal Geyser aquifers in Utah, USA - Crystal Geyser metaG 2015-11 | ecosystem: Environmental > Aquatic > Deep subsurface > Groundwater | place: USA... | reverse complement strand
CAATTGAGTGTACCGGGTTTCATCATCTTCGGGGATTCCGGCGAATTGAAACATTTCCGCCTGGGATAATTGAACATCCCCGCGAATCAGAACGGGAAGACCATCCATTTGAGTCAGCGTCAGTTTTTTCCGGGCAAATTCACTGGGGACATGGCGCATCAAAACATCATTTGGCTCCTGCCCAATCAATGTGGATATGAGTAATGAAAGAATGACGAAAGTGTGTTTTTTAAAGGGAATTTTTTGAGGGATGGCATTGAGCTGTCGCCACCAAACCAATAACTGAACTCGAAACATTTTTCCGGATTGCCTCAGGAGCGATTACCCCTTAAAGTCGCGGATAATTTTTTGAATTTCATCTTCCGTAATACCCGATGATCCGTACAAAATATTTTTCTGATCCGGTTCAACCGAGGTACTGACCCGAGTTGGGTTAATTAAAACTGGTGGTGCCTCAGGTTTTTCAACGGGTTGTTTACTGCCGCGTCTGCTTTGAAAAGGTCGGTCAATAGCACTGTCCGTCGAACCACTTTTATCCAGAGGTTTGGTTTCGTAAGCCAGCGTCTTCACATTGATAAAGTGTTTGGCGGAAATATTATCCATGGAAATCGAGCCTGAGCGCGTCCCGCTACCCAATGTAAATGCCGGCGAGAGTTCTGTTGTGTAGCCCACGGAACCATGTACAGAGGGCGAGTTGACAATCAACCTTCCCACTGGAAATTTGTGGGCAAATTCAAGTACCAAATCTTCATCCTGAGTGTGTAAGGAGGCCGTGTGACCGATGCCTGACATTTCGATCATGGTTAGTCCGAAATTAAACGCCTGCTTGATGCTGTTAGCCCGGAGTAGTGCCAGGACCGGAGAAAGTTTTTCCTTCGAAAATACCTCATCCGGCCCGACCGTATCAATCGGAACGATGAGTACGCGAATCTTGGAATCTACCTTAAAACCGCTGTTTTCCGCGATACGCCAGGGGTCCAGACCCACAACAGCCGGATTCAGTTTCCCATCGGCTTTGAACATCCAATTTTTCAGTTTTTGTTTTTCGGCGTCCGAAACAATGTGAACCGGCAGATTTTTAAGCGCCAGCATCACTTGTCTTTCGATCGCCCCTTCATAAATCAACGTCTGTTCCGAGGAACAAATTACGCCGTTGTCGAAGGATTTACCGGCAATAATGTCCTTCACGGCTTTGGTCACATTGGCTGAGCGTTCGATGATGGCAGGGACATTCCCCGGTCCAACGCCATAGGCTGGTTTACCGGAAGAATAGGCTGCTTTCACGATACCGCGTCCACCGGTGGCGACGATGACATTCACGTCGTCATGTGTCATCAGGTGTTGTGCCCCGACAATCGTTGGGGTCTTGATGCAGCCGATGAGACCCGCCGGCGCACCTGCTTTTTCCGCAGCCAGTCTGAGTACTTCAGCCGCTGCCATGGTACAGTTCGCGGCCTGGGGATGGGGTGAAGAGACAATGGCATTTCCACCTTTAACACCAATGATCATATTGTTCATCACGGTTGAGGTGGGGTTGGTGGTGGGTATGATAGCGGCGATTATGCCCATGGGTTCGGCAATTTTCATCGTTCGATGATGCCGATCCCGATCGATTACGCCAACGGTCTGTAAATTCTTGATCGCGTTCCAGACATCCCGGGTCGCGAACTGATTTTTGATAATTTTATCTTCAAACCGGCCAAAATGGGTGTCATCAATTGCAGCACGTGCCAGAGTTTCCGCAGCACGATAGCCGGCATCAGCCATGGCCTGCACGACACGATCCACATCGGATTGGGAAAATTTTTGGAACTCAGACTGGGCTGTTTTGGCTCGCTTTACGAGGTCTCTGACCTCTTGAATTGACTGTAAATCTTTGTCCATTTATCACCCTATAGAATTTGCGAAAGTTTAATCGTTCCGCCTGAAGTTCGCAACAGCCAACGAGAAGACTCATGTTCGATTGACACCTGGATCATTACCTGTTAGTATACGCGCAAGATTTTCCCGAGGTGAGGGTAGAACTGAAATTGTCAGGGGTCAAATTTGAAATTTTGCAGAAACATGCATACTTTTGTTAAAGACTTGCAAAATTTGACCGACATTATCATTGAAAGGTTCTGAAAATATTTTTATGGTGTCGAGAATTCTCCCCAGCAATTTATTGTGTCTATTTTCACTTTTTGTTTTTTTGATGATGCCCTGTGGACTTTCAGGGAAGACGCAGGTTATCAATACCGATAGTCTTGAACTTGAAATTTCAAAAAAATCGGGACTTGAAAAGATCCAATTCCTGAATTCCCTCTCCAATGAATATCGGACCTCACAGCCGGAAACTGCTTTCGCATTTGGAGAAAGGGCGTATCGATTCGCCACTGCGGCATCGAATGCCGTCGAGCAGGCGAATGCACTACACAATCTTGGAATGATCTTTTATTTACGCAGCGATTACAATGACGCCATGGGCTACTTTAAAAAAGCAGTCGTTATCCGGGACTCAATAAAGGACGTAAAAGGTTACTGTAATTCCCTGGCCAGTATCGCCAATATTCAAAATTTTCAGGGAAATTATTTCGCAGCCACGGATTTGTACAAAGAGGTCCTCACGCTGCGTGACCAGATTCAGGATGAGCGTGGTGTCGCCACAACCCTGGTGAATTTGGGAATGATCTATCGCGTTCAAGGCAGCCTGGACCTGGCGCTGGAAATGTACATGCTGGCGGCTGCAAAATCCGATACGATTGGATTCACGGAAGGTAAAGCCTGGGCCGTTTTTAACGTCGCAATGCTCTACAAAATGATGCAGCAGTATGACAATGCCCTTAAAGCGCTGGATCAAAGTATCGAGATATACCGGCAACTTTCGGATAATCGCAAGGGCGTAGCGCTATGCTACAATGAATTTGGAACGATTTATAACAGCATGGGTGAGGCTGACAAGGTGCTGAAATTCCACGAGCAAGCCCTTGCTATTTACGAATCACTCCATGACATGTATGGCATTGCCAGGACTTATACCGATTTCGGGAATTTTTATTTCTCTCACAATGACTTCACCAAAGCACTGGATTATTACGAAAAATCCTACGGTTTACGCATCAAGATAGATGACGCTCCCGGGCGTATCCAGACCGCTCAGGCCATCGCCGCATCCTACACTGCACTGAAAAAATATGACACCGCTCTGCGCTACTACCAGGTTGCTCAGGAGTTTGCCAGTGAAGAGAATATGCTCTCCACGATGGAAAGTAATTTCAAAGGAATGTCCGAAATCTACGCCGCTCAGCATCTTTTCCAAAAAGCATATGAATTCTCCCGGAAATACAGCGACACCAAGGACAGCCTTTTCAGTGCCCGGATTACCTCCCGACTGGCTGATCTCCAGGTGAAATATGAGACTGACGCCAACCGGCGGGAGAATGAGATCCTCAGGAAGAATAATCAGATTCAGGAATTGACCCTCTCCAAGGAGCGGATTGCCCGGTATTTCCTCATCATCGTAACCCTGGCGGTCCTGGGAATACTTCTGATTATTTATAGCCGATACCGCAATGGACGGCTTTTAAACGCCCAACTTGTTCAGCAAAAGGAACAACTCTCCTTACTGCTGGCACAATTGCAGGAACGGGAAAGCCAACTCAAAGAATTAAATGCAATGAAAGACCGGTTTTTCTCAATCGTATCCCACGACCTGAGAGGACCGTTAGGAGCATTTTATCACCTTACCGAAGCCATGGCGAAAGAAATTGATACGCTTCAGCCAGAAGAAATCAAAGAAGCGCTTGATGGTCTCAGTCAATCAGCAGATCAACTGTACAAACTGCTGGAGAATCTCCTCGAATGGGCGCGAATTCAGTCGGGCAACAAATTATTTTTACCAAGGCAGCTAAATCTGTCCCGCTGCATTCAGGAAACCGTTAACATCCTGAGTACTCAAGCCCAACTCAAGGAGATTTCCCTCAATGACAATTTCAAGGATGATTCAGTTGAGGTTCTGGCCGATCCGGACATGGTCAGCACGATTATTCGCAATCTGATTTCCAACGCCATCAAATTCACACCCCGTGGTGGAAGAGTTGACATTTCTACCCAATTGCAGGATCCAAATGTTGTGGAAATTGCAGTGACTGACACCGGCATCGGGATGGACGATGAAACCGTTGCCAATCTTTTTCAAATCGGCAATACCCAAAGCCACATTGGAACGGAAAATGAAAATGGCACCGGACTCGGTCTGATCCTGTGTAAAGATTTCGTCGAAAAACACGGTGGCACGCTCAATGTGGTGTCCGCTCCAAAAATGGGGACCACCTTTCGTTTCACATTACCCCTGGTGTGACAATTCCCCGCGCGAATCCCCCTTCGCTTTTCTCATTTATACGAATTTTGCCATTCTCAATTAGTTGAGACGGTATGGTTCCCCGACCATTTTGTACCCGATAAATATTTTTTTCGGTCGCTGCAGGACTGGTCAAACAAACCTAAACCATTGTATTTCTGAATGATCTGTAAGATCAGTTTTCTTTGTTACTTAGCAAATACTTGCTCTTGTTCAGGATTTTGGCACAAGCGTTGCAAACCTAGATTTGAAAATATAGGTTGGTATGTCAGACACTTCCGAAATAGTTGAAATCCTCACTGAAAATGATCGCCCCCAATTCTCAATTGGCGTGGTTGCCGAAATGATCGGTGTCTCCGTCCATGCGCTGAGGACTTACGAAACCGCCGGTCTGGTCTACCCTTTCCACACCAACAGCACACGCCGGATGTACTCTGAGAACGATATTAGCCGATTGCGCAACATTCGAATCATGATCGAAGATCGCGGACTCAATTTCGCTGGCATCAAGGCTTTAATGTCCCTGGCGCCTTGTTGGGACATTAAGAATTGCACCGCTTCTGAACGCGCGATTTGCCCTGCGTTCAAAGACACGGTTGAGCCCTGTTGGCTCATCGAGAATAAACCTCATTTCTGTTCCGAAGAGGAATGCAAAGAATGTCAGGTTTACAAAGAATTAACCCTGAGCAGCAATATGAAACAGTACCTTCAAAGTCACGGGAAAACCGTATGAGCAAACCTGTATCGCGTCGGGATTTCATTCGTCTGGCTGGTCTTGGAGCTGCAGGACTCACCGTTGCCAGTCCCTTTTTCGATTGGAAGCACGGGGAAATCCTGGCCAGAGACACCATGCCAGGACTTTACACCAAACGCACACCAACCTACTGCGAGGTGTGTTTTTGGATGTGTGCCGGATGGGTTCACCACAACGAAGACGGTGAAATCTGGAAAATCACGGGTAACGAAGATGACCCACATTGTAATGGCCGATTCTGTCCCAGGGGCACCGGTGGTGTCGGCATGTACTACGACGAAGACCGGTTGAAAACACCACTGATCCGAACTGAAGAGCGTGGCAAACAGGTTTTCCGGGAGGCCAGTTGGGACGAAGCTTACACTTACATCGCCGAAAAAATGAACCTGATCAAGGAAAAATGGGGTCCGGAGTGCATGGCGCTGTTCACCCATGGCTCAGGCGGACATTACCTGGGGAATCTGCTAAGGGCTTTCGGCTCCAATAATATTGCCGCGCCTTCCTATGCCCAATGCCGTGGTCCCCGTGAAGTCGGTTTCATCGGGACATTTGGTGAAGGCATTGATTCTCCGGAACGCACCGATATTCGTGATACAAAATGTCTGGTCCTCATAGGCAGCCATATTGGCGAAAATATGCACAACGGTCAGGTGCAGGAATTCAGTGATGCGGTTGACAAGGGTGCCACCATTATTACGGTGGATCCCCGGTTCTCCATCGCTGCCGGAAAATCCAAATATTGGCTGCCCATCAAACCTGCCACGGACATGGCGTTGCTACTCGCCTGGATTCATGTTCTGATTTACGATGAATTATATGATCAAAAATATGTCGAAAAATACGCTTACGGATTTGATGAACTCAAAGCCCATGTAAAGACATTTACACCGGAATGGGCTTACGGAATCACGACGATTCACCCCCATATCATCCGCGAAACCGCCAGGGAAATGGCTAATGCCTCACCGTCGGTAATTGTTCATCCCGGCCGACATGTTACCTGGTACGGTGATGACACACAGCGGGAACGGGCGATTGCGATCCTGAATGCACTTTTAGGAAGCTGGGGTCGCAGGGGTGGCTTTTATAATCCTGCGAAGCCTTCCGTGCCAACGCATCCCCATCCTCCCTATCCGAAACCCAAACGCGATTGGCGTTATGCGTTTCCGGATAAATACAAACTCGCCGGACTCGCTCTCGCTTCTGGACTTTGTGATGCAACCGTCCCAGGTGTTTCCCGTGATTGTAATGTCCGGGGTTGGATCGTGAATGGCACGAATCTGATTCAGACCCTGCCCGACCAAAAGAATACGCTGGCTGCGATTCAGGCTTTGGAACTCATCGTTGTTATAGATACGATGCCCATGGAAATCACCGGGTACGCTGATGTTATTTTGCCGGAATGTACCTACCTCGAGCGCTATGATGACCTGCGCATCAGTGCCCACCGGGAAGGCAGCATCGCGTTACGCGTGCCAGCCGCTGAGAAAAAATACAATACGAAATCCGCCTGGGAAATGGCTCGTGAGTTGGGCATGAAACTGGGTCTGGCTGACTATTTCCCGTTCAAGACACAGGAAGCCGAACTGGATTGGCAACTGAAGGAAATGGGACTTTCCCTGGATGAAATGCGGAAAATCGGTGTCAAGAAATTCCCACGACCCGCTGACGATCTTTATCCCCTGGAAGGATTGCCCGATTACGAATTTTACACCAACACGGGTAAGATTGAGCTCTACGCGACGCAATTTGAAGCCGAAGGCTACCCCGCCCTCCCGACCTACACCGCTCATGAGGAACCGCCCTACGGCTTTTACCGCCTGATTTATGGCCGTGCTCCCATGCATACCTTCAGCCGCACCGGCAATAACCCCAATCTGTTCGATCTCATGGAAGAAAATGTGGTTTGGGTGAATCCAAAAGTCGCCAAAGAATGGGGTCTCAGGAATGACCAACCTGTTTGGCTGGAAAATCAGGACGGCGTCATCAGTTCAAGCTCAATAAAAGTTCGTGTCACGGAGCGGATTCGATTTGATTCCGTGTATATGGTTCACGGTTTTGGACATACAAACGCAAAATTATCCAGAGCTTACGGGCGCGGTGCCAGTGATTCAGAACTCATCACCCGGGTTCACATTGATCCAGAAATGGGCGGTACCGGCATGCGTGGCAACTTCGTGACTTTCCGGCTGGAAGGTGCGCCTGAGGTGCAATCATGAGATACGCCATGGCCATTGATACCAAACGATGCGTGGGTTGTAGTGACTGTGTGGTAGCCTGTCAGACTGAAAACAAGGTTCCCATTGGATTTTGCCGGGACTGGATTGTGGAAACCACGACGGGTACCTATCCGCAGCTACAGATGGAAATTCGATCCGAGCGTTGCAACCATTGTACAGACGCACCGTGTGTACGGGCTTGCCCAACCAAAGCCAGCCATTATGGTGCGGGTGGGATCGTGACCGTTGATCATGAGGAATGCATCGGCTGCAAAGCGTGTATTGCATCCTGTCCTTACGATGCCCGGTATGTCCACCCGGAAGGTTATGTTGACAAATGCACATTCTGTATCCACCGCGTGGAACAGGGTGAGCATCCGGCCTGTGTCGCGGTCTGCCCGACTCACGCCATGACCTTTGGCGATATGGACGATCCCATGAGTGACATTTTTAAACTTGTATCCCGGAGAAAGTGGAAAACACTCATTCCTGAAGCTGGGACAAGACCTAACATTTACTACTTAATTTGAGGCGTCAAATGGTTGAAGAATTAATCACCAGTGGACGATTGACACCCGAAGTAGATCCGATTTTACATATCTGGGGCTGGGAAATTCCCTTGTACTTATTCCTGGGGGGATTTGCTGCAGGAATACTGTTTTTCTCGGCTCTTTTTACCCTGCAGAACAAAGAGAATCGTTATCCGATGGCAGTAAAAATATTGCCATTCGCGGTACCGGTTCTACTAGCGATAGGTCTGGGAGCTCTTTTCCTGGACCTGTCGCACAAATTTTATTTTTGGCAATTGTACACCAACATCCGTTGGGAGTCACCCATGTCCTGGGGTGCCTGGACATTACTCCTTGTTACGCCACTCTCAATTGTCTGGGCAGCCAGTTGGTTGGAAGAGGCCTTCCCAAAATTCGATCTGCGCTATAATTGGCTGAAGGAAATTCTGTCAGACCTCAAGCCCTACCGCAAACACATGGCCTGGGCACTCATCATTTTGGCGGTAATTCTCGGTATGTACACGGGCATCCTGCTTTCGGCCTTCAATGCGCGTCCATTCTGGAACAGTGCGATCATGGGACCGCTATTCCTCACTTCAGGCTTATCAACTGCGGCCGCGAGTGTAACGCTATTGACCCGGAATCATGAAGAACGCAGTGATTTTACAAAAATTGACCTCCTGCTGATTGCCATCGAGCTATTCTTCATTATTCACATGTTCATGGGATTTCTGGCCAGCACCCAGGTTCATGTTCAGGCGGCGGAGCTGTTTTTAGGTGGAAGGTTTACGGTTCCATTCTGGGTCTGGGTCGTTGGAATCGGGCTGACGATTCCGGCAATTCTGGAGATACTGGAACTACGCAAACACCATGTTCCTATTTTTGTATCAGCGGTCCTGGTGATCGCGGGTAGTGTGATGCTGCGGTTCATCGTTGTCGAGGCAGGTCAGGCCAGTCGTTGGCTGTATTAGCGCTATTGAAATTATGGGTTGACAAGAAAGGCTAATTTCTATGAAAACCAAATATATGAATCCCTATCTCGCCGGATTTTTGCTGGGATTCGTTTTACTAATGGCATTCTATTTCTCGGGTCGCGGTCTTGGGGCGAGTGGTGCTGTGAAAGATGTCCTCGTATTTTCCATGGATAAAGTTGCCCCGACTCACACTGCCGAGAATCATTATTTCGGTAAATATGTCGCCGATGGTGCCAATCCCTTGAATAACTGGCTGGTTTACGAAATGTTGGGCGTCGTTTTGGGCGGATTTATCTCCGGGGCGATTGCCGGGCGACTCAAGCTCAGGATCGAACACTTTCCCGGTATTTCAGCGAATCGGCGACTTGTATTTGCTTTAATCGGTGGTGTTCTGTTTGGATTTGGATCCCAGTTGGGACGCGGTTGCACCAGTGGTTCTGCTCTGACGGGCATGGCCGTTTTAAGTCTGGGGGGATTCATCACCATGGCAGCCATTTTCGGGACAGCATTTGCCGCAGCGTACTTTTTCAAGAAAAATTGGATCGGTTAAGGGGTGTAATAAAATGGGACCACTAATTCCAAATGAAATCATTGCAGGAAACTGGAATTTCCTGATCGCCTTCGTCATCGGTATTGGATTCGGGTTTGTTCTGGAGCAGGCTGGTTTTTCAAGCAGTCGTAAACTGGCAGGCATGTTTTATGGCTATGATACGGTGGTACTGAAAGTCTTTTTCACCGGCGCCATCACCGCCATGCTGGGACTGCTTTTCTTTAGTTTGTTCGACTGGATTGATCTGAGCCTGGTTTATGTCAATCCGACATTTCTGTGGTCAGCCATTATTGGTGGCGTCATCATGGGGCTGGGGTTTATCACGGCTGGTTTTTGCCCGGGCACGAGTGTCTGTGCGGCTGCCATCGGAAAAATTGACGCCATGATTTTCATCGTTGGTATTTTCCTTGGCATTTTCATTTTTGGAGAAAGCTTTCCATTGCTCCAAAATCTCTTTGTGGCTGGTGATATGGGGTCACCAAAATTAAACCAGGTTCTGGGAATTTCAGGCGGTGTATTAGCCCTGCTCGTCATCCTCGCCGCAGCCATCATGTTCTGGATCGGCGAATGGGCGGAGCGGAAGTTCCCCCGGGAGGAGTATTAAGATGAAACCCCGCAACCTAGCCGTCGGGATTATGATTTTACTCGGAATTGTAATCGCCATGGTGCCGGAAAATACGACCAAACCTTTCAAACTCACGGCTCAGCAAATGCTCAACGCTGTGAATGATGGCACGGAAATGGTGCATCCGGACCTTTTAGCCGACTGGTTGATCAACAAAGATCCGAGCATACAATTGATCGATGTTCGTTCATCTGACGAATTCGAGAAATTTCATCTGGACCAGGCTATTAATGTCCCACGGGCTGACATCTTAAGTCCAGACTACCGTGAAATCTGGGATCAGGGTGTAAAATTCAATGTTATCTACTCCAACGGTTCTACGACTGCGCACGATGCCTGGATGATCTTACGCCAATTGGGTTATCAAAATATTGGCGTTCTGATGGGCGGACTTAACTACTGGACCGAAGTTGTGATGAATCCAAAATCCCCTGCAGCCATCCTCCCGGATGATGAAATCGCAAAATACGAGTTTCGCAAAGGTGCCAGTCAGGCACTTGGTGGTGGAAGCGCAAGCGCACCTGCTACATCCGCAGAGATAGAAGTTCAGAAGCCAAAAATTGTCCCACGGAAAGCCAAAAAAGCACCGCAGGGTGGTTGTTAATTCGATATTCGTCATTCGTCATTCGACATTCGTCATTCGACATTGGTAGTCTGAGTCCCCTCTCGCCCCGAAGGGATCCCCATTGGAGGAGGGGTGGCCCGGCAGTCGCCGGGGGTGGGTTATTCGAGCCTCGAGCTTCGTCATTCGACATTG
>Ga0100387_10005070_pt1 | contig 10732 bp, 10 predicted proteins | sample CryGeymeta201511_FD_81547 | JGI IMG/M metagenome (GOLD analysis project Ga0100387, IMG submission 81547) | Groundwater microbial communities from Crystal Geyser aquifers in Utah, USA - Crystal Geyser metaG 2015-11 | ecosystem: Environmental > Aquatic > Deep subsurface > Groundwater | place... | reverse complement strand
TTGGCGGAAAAGATCTTGTATATGATGAGCCACTCGGAGTTATGGCCGGAATTCGGGCGATTCGGCCGCGAGCATGTGAAAAAAACTTATGATTCTATGGTTTTAATAGATAAACAAATTAAATTTTACGAACAAATATTAAATGAAAATTAGCAAGCTTTCCATCATCATCCCCGTTTATTGTGAGCGGGACGCTCACGCAAGCTATGCTTAATAATGAAGAAAAAACCATTGATAATATTTTGGTTCGGGTTGAGGCGGTTGACGATATTTGTGAATAATGTACTATGGAAGTAAGAATAATTCTTACTTCAGTGTCATATTATTATATGGATAGCTTGCTCGCTAAATTGTATCAATCTTCCAAAACCGTCCTGACGACGAAAGACTTGGCCTTGATTTGGGAAGAAACAAATTCGGCCAACCTTAAATCCAAGATCGGTTACTATATCAAGCGGGGGGCGCTGGTTCGGCTGACCCGCGGTGTTTTTGCCAAGGACAAGATCTATAATCAGAAGGAGTTGGCTACAAGCATTTATACGCCCTCTTATATCAGCTTTGAAACGGCTTTGCGGGAGTATGGCATGATTTTCCAGCACTATGACAGAATTTTTGTCGCCGGCCCGCGGTCATCGACAAAGAAAATAGACGGACGCGCGATTGTTTTTAGAAAACTTAAAGATGAAGTCTTGCACGGCCCGGCTGGGATAAAGAACGAAAATAATTATAGCATTGCCACGCCGGAGCGGGCGTTTTTGGACATGATTTATCTGTTTCCGAATTATTATTTCGATAACCTGAAACCCATTGATTGGGAGAAGTGTTTTGAATTGGCGAAAATTTATGACAACCAGCAGCTAATTAAAAGGCTTAAAAAATATCAAAAAAATGCTAAATAAAGAAAAACACCAGTTGATTATGGGGCGGATTTTGAAAGATATTTATGCCGACGTCTCTATTTCTTCATTGGTCGGCTTTAAGGGTGGCACCTGCGCTTACTTTTTCTACGGCCTGCCGCGCTTTTCTGTGGACCTGGATTTTGACTTGCTGACTATTGATAAAGAGGAGCGGAATCTGGTGTTTGAGAGAGCGGGGAAAATACTGGAGAAATATGGCACGATCAAGGACAGCCATATCAAGCGGAACACAATTCTTTTCTGGCTTTCCTACGGCGATACAGACCACAATGTCAAAATCGAAATTAATACTAGAATGATTTTGCCGAACATCAAAGAACATTTTGAGGTTAAAGAATATCTCGGTATTTCCATGCTGGTCGCCCAAAAGGATTATCTGTTTGCCGGCAAGCTGGTCGCGCTGACGCTAAGGAGTGAAATGGCCGCGCGCGATATTTATGATATTTGGTATTTCGCTAAAAACAGCTGGGACGTCGACGCCGAAATCGTGAAGACGCTGACGGGTAAAACCATCAAGGAATATCTAACTGACTGCGTTCAGGTTATCGAAAAAAATAAGGACAACAGGATTCTTCAGGGGTTGGGTGAGCTTTTGAATGAGAAAGAAAAAATCTGGGCCAAAAATAATTTGCGGAAAGAAACGATATTTTTGCTTAAGAACTACCAATTTGCGTTAAAATAATTTGTTAGTCTGCATGAAGTTCAATAAGCTTTCCATCATCATTCCGGTCTATAACGAAGAAAAAACTGTTAATGACATTCTGGCTCGGGTTGAGGCGGTTGATTTAGGAAATCTACAAAAGGAAATTATTATGGTTGATGATTTCTCAACCGATAAGACACGGGAGATTTTGAAGAAATATGAGCCGAAATACAAGATTATTTATCACGATAAGAATAAGGGCAAGGGAGCGGCTTTGCGCGCCGGCTTTAAAGAGGCGACTGGTGATATTATTTTGATCCAGGACGCGGATTTGGAATATGATCCTCGGGATTACCCGACCCTGATCGGCTCTATTCTTAGCGGGGCTGCCGATGTGGTTTACGGCTCGCGGATAATGACCAACCAGCCGCATCGGGTTTTGTTTTTTTGGCATTCTCTGGGCAATAAATGTTTGACCCTGTTCTCGAATATTTTGACCAATCTGACCTTAACCGACATGGAAACCTGCTATAAGGTTTTTACCAAAGATGTTCTGGATACGATTTTGCCCGAATTGAAATCAAGCCGCTTCGGCATTGAGCCGGAATTAACGGCCCAATTCGCCAAGAATAAATTTAGGATCTACGAGGTCGGAATTTCATACTCCGGCCGTACTTACCAGGAGGGAAAGAAAATCAGCTGGAAAGACGGCCTAGCGGCCATTTGGCATATCATTAGATTTAATTTGCTTAAGTAAAAATCAATACTTGTCCTACCGATAAATGTTTAACGGTGTTAATCCAAAAATTTCCACTAAATATTTTACCTATCTGCTTGTTTTTGCGGCAGTCAACGCGCTATTGGTTTGTTTGTTGTTTTCACATTTTGGCGCAAGATTTGGTTCGGATTCGGAAGAATACTTGACGACGGCTAAATATTTCTCCGGCCAGGGAGCTCTTGGTGGCAGTGACATGATTAAGCTTTTCGGGCGCCTGCTTAAGCCCGCTTTTCCTCTTTTGGTTGGACTTCTTTCACCACTTTTTGGCTTCAAGCTGCCGTTCATTCTTATCAACGTTGTTTTTTATCTCTCGATAGGATTTGTTGTTTTTAAAATCGTTAAGCTTTTGTTCAATGATGAAAATCAGGCCTTGGTAGCGGCGATGCTTTTTTTAACCGCCTATCCTATGTTGGAATACGGTATAAATTATTATACTGATCTAGCGGGGTGGTTCTTTTTCGTTCTCTCCGTCTATTTAACTCTTCTTTTTGGGCAGAAACCATCGTATAAGCTCGTTGTCTGGAATGGCATTATCTCGGTCATCGGATTTTTGACGAAAGAAAGTGGGGGAGTAGGAACCCTTTTTTTTGTTCTTTTCCTGTTCTTTGTCTACAAAGACAGCTTTATCAATAAGCTAAAATATCTTCTAACTATCGCCGTTGTTTTCTGGTTGCCGGTTATTTCATGGCAGGTATTTGTTTATTTTAAATACGCCTATTCCTACTACGATTGGTATATGCTTTGTCGGCGGGGTGATGAAGCTTTCGTGCGGGATTATTTTAAAATCATTCCAAAGAGCCTGGTCGCCACTTTTTTCTTAGGCTGGTCGTTTGTTCTGTTGGGTTTAGTGAGGGTTAGGAAGGCGGCGCCAGAGGTAAAAAAAGTGGCTCTGGCTCTTATCTTGCCATCGTTCTCTTTTTTGATTTGGTTCGGCGCGTCGTCAAGGATTTTCTATATCATTGGCTTGCTTTTGTCTATTCTGGCCGGCTGGGGGTTTGTTTATTTGATTAATAACTATCGGAGGACGTATGCGTATTCTTTATTGGCTATGGCTATTGCTGGTAACTATTTTTGGTTTATTTTTGACGACAGATTGAGAGTTTTGGTCAACGCCGTTTTAAATATTCACTATTAAGCCCATGTTCGATAATTCAACTTCTAATAAAGAGCCGCTTCTCGAACCATTATTGTATAAGCTAAGGGTTAGAAAGGTGGTCGGTAATATTCCACGAGGCGGGAAAGTTTGCGATATTTGCTGTGACGCAAACGGCCGATTTCTTTTTGGGATCAAAGACATTATCGGAGAGGGCGTTGGCATTGATAAGGATGTCAAGGCTTTGTCTGACGGAAATATCTCGTTGCGTCGCGTAGAGCTTGAGAAAACCATTGAACTGAAGTCGGAATCTTTTGACTGCATTACCTTATTGGCGGCAATTGAACACCTTTCTTATCAGCAGGAAATTATAAGAGAGTGTTTTAGGATCCTAAAACCAGGGGGGATATTGCTGATCACCACTCCCTCGCCGGCAGCCAAAAAAGTTCTGGAGTTCCTTGCTTTCAAATTGGGCATTGTTTCGTCGAAAGGAGTGAGGGAGCATAAGCGCTACTACGACAAAAAATCATTGAGAGAATTGTGCATTCGGGCGGGATTCGACGATAATAAGATTGTGGTTGAGGGTTTCGAACTCGGCTATAATATTTTCTTGCGCGCCGTTAAAAAATGAATCTCCCTCGAGCTGACGCTCGGACGATCTTCTTGCTTCATCTCGCGGCGCTTGGCGTCCACCGTAGTGCTGCGGGGATAAGTCTCCTTTAGCGGGAGAGGTATCAAGGCTTGAGGCAATAAATAATTAAAAGAGGCTATGAGTTTTAATTCGCGAAATTTTGTAAAACGTTACAAGTGGTGGATCGTGATTTGGTCCGCCTTTTTATTGGAAAGAATTGTTATTTTTGCTACCTTCTGGCAGGCAAGTTTGGATAAGGGCGGGTGGCAGAATTTTTACGGCCAAACCCAGTCGGCCGCGGCAGTTTTTTTGATGAAGTTTCATGAAATCTGCGATTGGCACCCGCCGCTTTATTATTTTTTCACCTCCGTTCTTTTGTTCTTTTTCAAAAGCCAGTGGGCGATATATTTTGTCCAGATAATTTTGGCGGCGGTTACGGTTTTCCTCGCCTACAAAATCGCGCGCTTGTTTTTTTCGGAAAGAATCGCTCTGGTTTCGGCTTTCTTGCTGGCCATCGAACCTTTTTGGGCCTGGCATAATATTCTTTTGTGGAGCGAAAATTTGTCGATTCCTCTTACGCTGGTCAGCCTTTATTACTTTCTGAAATTCGTGAAAAGCGGCGGGCTTAAAAACATTTATCTGGCGGCTATTTTTACCGGATTGGACGTTTTGACCCGTCCCAACACGCTATTGTTGCTGACCTTTTTGTTTTTTTGGCTGATTGTTGTTTTTCTTTTTAGAAATCGGCTCGGCATAGAAAAATTATTTTGGTTTAACGCCAGACAAATTTTAATTAGTTTTTTGATTTTCCTTTCAGCATTTTTCGTCGTTCTTGCGCCATGGATGATTCGTAACAAAATTGTTTATAACCGTTTTACTCTGGCCAACATCCTGTCAACCAATATTTACTTTTATAATCTGCCCCCGTTTATCGCCATGCAGAAGAATATTTCTTATGGCGATGCCTATTGTCAGATCCAAAATACCGCGGCGAATAATTTGGGCGAAAATGTCGATGACCAGGGAGATTGCCGGAAGTTTACCAAAGAAGAGTTTGGCCAGCAGTTGGATTTTTACCAGTCATATTCAAGGCAATATATTCTGGCCAATTTTTTCCCTTATCTGAAAATGCATTTGATAAAATCACTGGCCTTTCCGGTTCAGCCGGGGTATTTTGAAATGTGGTCCGGATATACCGGAGAATTTTCCAAGCCGGATGTAACCGGCTTGATTACCAAAGGAGATTGGCGCGGTATCGGCGAATTTTTAGGCGCGGTCAGCCCCAAGCTGATTGTCTATCTTCTGGGCATAATTCTATGGGTTTTTGCTTCGCTGGCGCTTCTGGCCGCCTGTATTTACTCTTATTTCCAAGCGAAGCGAGAAAACAAGGTTCTGCGAGTGGAGCGAGCAGGTTCTTATTTTAAGGATAAGGATAAGTTTTTGTTTTTTTGGCTTTCACTAGGTATCGTTGTTTATAACATGCTGTTTCTATCGCCAGTTGTTATCGCCAGATACCGATTACCGTTTTACATTTTCTTTTTTGTGCCGCTGGTGTATGTGATAAATTTGATTTATCATTTGATAAGAGGCGAGGATTAACGTTATCATGCTGACTAAATTTAAAAAAAATATCAGAAAGATTCCCGTTGTTTCCGGTCTGGCCAAGTTGGTTTATGATTGGCGGCAAGAAAAAAGGCTTCGCAAAAAAGTCGCTGGTTTTTTGGCTGCCGGCTCTCTGCCGTACGCAAGCATTGCGCCGCCGCAATACACTGTTGGCTACGAGCCGACTATCAGGTGTAATCTAAGGTGTAAAATGTGCTATCAGGGGCAGACCCGGGCTTTGCGGAGAAGCGAGTTGGGCACTGACGAGGTTATGGAGATTTTCGAAAAATTAAAGAGAAAAACTGCCGCGATCAAATTGGTGGGCGGCGAGCCGATGGTCAGGGATGATATTCTGAAACTGCTTAATTTTTGGTATAAAAATAATACTCGGACCATTCTGCAAACAAACTGTACTCTGATTAACGCTAATAATATAAAAACCATAAAACAGCTGACCAATATTACGGATGTTTTAACTTCGCTTGACGGGCCGCCGGAGCTTCATGATGTTATCCGGGGGGTGCCGGGAGCTTTTGATAAGCTGAAGCAAGCCATCGAACTTCTTAAGAAGAGTAGGCCCGATATTCCCATTACCGTTTTTGCCACTATCTTGCCTTGGGATAATTTAGACGATCTTTTGCGATTAATTGATGTCGTTAAGGGATTGGGTCTGGGGACGCTGAATCTCATTTTTGAACAGGTTTATTCGGCGGAAGAAGTTAGGGCGGCTAAAAACGTTTTTACTAATATTTTCGGCTGGTCGGAGGACAACTATCGGCTCAATACTCAAGTCAAGGAAAGTTTTTTCCCCGTCGGCTTTAGCGCCGCGAAGTTTAAAAATAAATTGAAGGAAGCGAGATTTTACGGATTGAAAAAGGGCTGTTTTGTCAACTTTGTTCCGTTTAATTATTATCGTCAGCCCGCTAAATATCTCAATGGTGGTCCGGGTCGGCCATTTTGTTTGAAGCTACTTGCGCCGGAGTTAAGGGTAAATCAGACCGGAGATGTCATTTGGTGTGATGTGATCGAGAAATCATTTGGCAACCTACTGGAAAAAACGCCAGATCAAATCTGGTTGTCGGATGAGTACCAAAAATTTCGCAATTATCTCTACAAGAATTCTTTGCCTATTTGCCGTCGTTGCTGCAAGGCAATGTATGTCTAAACAAAAAATCTAAAAAACCAAACACGGGAGAACGGTTCTCCTCGGGGAGAACCGTTCTCCAAAAATCAAAAAAACGACATTAGAAATTAGGTAATTAGGTGAATTACCACCCTTCGGGTGGTCGCCCGTAGGGTGAGAAATTTACACTCCCCTCCGGCTCAGGATAATTTTAATCGTTTTAAGGAGAATCGACAGGTCAAGCAGGAATGACCTGTTTTTTAAGTAGTAGAAATCATATTGGAGCTTCTGGAGGGTGTCGGCATAGGAAGCGCCATATTCGTAGTTAATCTGCGCCCAGCCGGTTAAGCCGGGTTTAACCAGATGCCTAACCTGATAGAAGGGTACCTCTTTTTGCATGGTGGTGCCGAAAACGAACTCCGGCCGTTCTGGCCGCGGACCGACAAATGCCATCTCTCCCCGCAAGACATTTAAAAGCTGGGGAAGTTCGTCGAGTCGCGTTTTTCGCAGGGCATTACCCACGCGCGTTATGCGCGGATCAAGCTTATTTTTCGCGGCCCATTGAGCGCCGTTTTTTTCTGCCCCCTGAATCATGGAGCGGAATTTTATTATTTCAAAGATGCGGTTGTCTTGGCCGACCCGCTTCTGCCGGTAAAAAATCGGACCCAGACTATTCAGTTTGATTGCTATGGCAATAAGAGGAAAGAGAATTATGGCAATAATTCCCAAAAGTAGCGCAAAAATTATATCAAAGCCGCGCTTCGCCGCGTCATAAATGCTTTTTTGGCTGCTCATTAGATTCTCTAAAAACCAAACCTCTTCGATAACCGAAACCGGTATTTTGTCCATCAGGATCTCGTAGAATTTAGGCAAGTCGAAAAGGTTGACCTTTAGGGGTAGGCAGTGATAGAGATTTTTTATCAGTACGCCGTCTTGTCTGGGATCGGCTATTGTTACGATGGTTTGAATTTTTTCCTTGACGACGGTTTCTACCAGGTCAGAAACTAACCTTGTTTCCTTTTCGGTTATCATTTTTTTGATACGGTAGCCGAGTTGCGGGTTGTCCTTGATGTAGCGAATAATTTGGTCGGCTTCTTTGTCGTAACCGATGATCAAAACATTGTTAAGCAGACCGGGTGATTTGATGAGCCGATTAAAAGCCTGTCGCCACAGATAAATCAGGATGGTGACGATGGCGAGATCCATGGCCAAGTTGGTTTTTGGCGAAATTCCAAAAGAGGGGAATAAATAGAAAAAGAGGACGGCGATGGCGGCGTTGATGACGATAGCCTTTAGGAGGGCGGAATAAAAAAGCAGAGTATTTTTCGCCGAATCGAGTTCGTATAGTCCGGTAATATGAAAGACGACAAGCCAAATAGCGTATATAATACTAAAAGGCAGGAGATGTTGTTGCCAGTCACCCATGGTGTGACTTGGCCAATATCTCAGATAAAGGGTGATGATTAGGCTGAGATAGAGAATAATTACATCGCCAAAAAATAGTATTGCCTTTTTAAATTGAATTGAGGTATCATTCATATATTAGCTCGTTTGTTGTGTATTGTTGCGCATCTATAATCTTTGGCGCAGTCACTTATTGTTATTGTAATAAAATAACGCTGAAAAATCAACGCAATGAGAAATAATCGTCTAAATGGGCTTATCCCCGGAGGGATAAATGGGCTTATCCCCGGAGGGATAAATGGGCTTATCCCCGGAGGGATAAACGGAAAACATCGAGCGTTGGTCCTCATCTTGGCCTGGGGACTGTTTTTAGTTATCGGCTTTGGCCGGCCCGCTTTGGCCGATTCTCTGGGCGATGCGAAAAGCTTTTCCGTTGATCCCACCTATGATTCCAGCGGCCGCGTGAGTGTTTCCGCTACCTTGCGTTCCGTGGGCGCCAACGCCTATTTTTATGTGGAAAATGCCTGGTGGAGCCGCCTTACGTTCGCTCAGCAAAATTCTTTGGCGGTTGCTTTGAGCGGTTTGAGTGTGGAGTTTGATAATGTAATTTATCCGCGAATGATCGCTGTCTATGGTTCGGAATGGAAGCCGGGTATCGACAACGATAACCGGATGACTATTTTAGTCACAGAAATAGTCGAAGACGCCGGCGGCTATTTCAAGCTGGATGACGAGTACTTTAAATCGCAGAGAGCCAATTCTAACGAGCGCGAGATGCTTTATCTGAACGGTCTTTATGTTGGGAGCGCGCTTGGTAAAACATTTTTGGCTCACGAATTTCAGCATCTAATTACTTTTTATCAGAAAACGGTGCGTTACGGACTCGAGGAAGATATCTGGCTTAACGAAGCGCGTTCTGAGTATGCTTCTACCTTGCTTGGTTATGATAGACAGTACGAACTTAGCAATCTGAAAATGAGGGTCGATAAATTTTTATCCAGCCCGTCCGATCCATTGGGCGAATGGCAAGATCGGAGCAGTGATTATGGGGTAGCCAATCTTTTTATGCAATATTTGGTTGACCATTACGGAACAAGAATTATTACCCTAATGATGCAAAACAGCTTAGTTGGCATTAGCAGTATTAATGCCGCGCTTCGAGTGATGGGACAAACTGGCACTTTTACCGCTATTTTTAACAATTGGGCTTTGGCTAACTATTTAAATAATTGTTCGGTTGGCTCGGCGAAAAGTTATTGTTATTCCAATTCTGGCTTGGGATATGGAAATCTCCATGTTTTTCCCACCGCGAATTATGTTTTGGGCGATGGTTCACTGGAATTAGCTTCTTGGATAAAAGATTGGTCGCCTCGATGGTACAAAATAAGCAGTGGCGATAGCCGGTCGAAGACTCTCAAAATTGACTTTGAGGGCTATGGAGCGAGTAGTAATTTTGAGATTTCTTATATTCTTCGGGAGGGCGCGGAGGACAGGGCGTATACTATGAATCTTAACGGGGATCAGAGGGGGACTCTTCTTGTTCCGGAATTCGGTTCGCGGATTCAATCAGCTCTTCTCGTACCGGTTAATACTAAAGAGAGAAACAGCTTTTCTAATAGTGATCCCAACACACCCTTTTCTTTTAAGATCTCGGCTTCAGCCAACTTTCCTTCTCTTTTGCCGGACGGTTCTTTGGTGAAGTCCGATAATGATCAGAAAGTTTATCAAATTGATAACGCGTCAAAGAGGTGGATCGCTAGCGCTGATATTTTTCTCGCGCGGGGATTGAGGTGGTCAGATATAAAGATGTTGTCGGCTTCGGATCTAGCCGTTTATCCGGAAGGCAGAATTGTTGGTTGGCCGGATGGAACTTTAGTTAAGTCGTCGGACAGCCAAACTGTTTACGTGGTTTCTTCGGAAAAAAAGAGGCCATTTTCTTCGGCGGCAATCTTTGTCGGCCTAAGGTATCAATGGGGAGGCATTAAAACAATTTCCCAAAGCGACCTCGTTCAATATGAGCTGGGCGTACCAGTCGACAGTTTGTCTTACCCCGAAGGCGCCTTGATAAAATTTTCCGACAGTCCGAATATCTACTTGGTTGAAAGTGGCGCGAGAAGGTTAATTCCTTCTCTTGATGTTTTTTCGCGGCACGGCTTTAACTTTGATTCGGTTTTGACGGCGGACCCAGGCTTTAGAACAAAATATCCGGAAGGGGGAGTAGTTTTATAAAATCCGGAACAATGTATTTCGACAGATAGCGCGGAACGCTAGCTGTTTTGTAATTAAAGTCTGTGCCGGATTGACATAATTTAGTGGATATGATAAAAAGCGGAAAGTACTTAAAAAAGAAAAAATGGAGGTGTGGCCGGGAAAAATTTCCGGGCGAGAGACCTTAAAAAGCAATAAAAGAATAAATAACCGACCTTGAATTACGAAATAGTCAAAATCTTCAAAATGGTGTAAAATGGCCATACATAGAAGAATTAACAATTTTACACCATTATGAAAACCGCAATTCAGTTATACGACAATCTAAAGCAG
>Ga0100387_10005038_pt1 | contig 10770 bp, 10 predicted proteins | sample CryGeymeta201511_FD_81547 | JGI IMG/M metagenome (GOLD analysis project Ga0100387, IMG submission 81547) | Groundwater microbial communities from Crystal Geyser aquifers in Utah, USA - Crystal Geyser metaG 2015-11 | ecosystem: Environmental > Aquatic > Deep subsurface > Groundwater | place... | reverse complement strand
TATGTGCCGTAAATCACTGAGGCTGAGCCGGCTGTTTTCAGAGTGTTTACCCAGGGTATTCAATCTGCGGTGCACAGATATTTAGCAATATGACAAATACACGAAACATATGAGCTACCAGGTTTTTTCCCGAAAATTCAGACCACAAAAATTTGAAGAGGTGATTGGCCAGGTTCATGTATCCAAAACCTTGAAAAACGCCATTAAACTGGGGCGAGTCGCTCATGGTTACATATTTTCAGGACCGAGAGGTGTCGGAAAAACCACCACTGCAAGAATCCTTGCAAAGGCGATTAATTGTACTGAACCCATTGATTTCAATCCGTGTGGTAGATGCTCCAGTTGTATTTCAATTACGGAAGGCCGGAATATTGATATTCTTGAAATTGATGGCGCATCAAACCGGGGCATCGACGATATCCGTGATTTACGTGAAAATGCAAAATACCCACCAACATCAGGGAAATATCGAGTATATATTATCGATGAAGTTCATATGCTAACAAAAGAAGCATTCAATGCTTTGCTCAAAACACTTGAAGAGCCTCCGCCGTTTGTCGTTTTTATTCTGGCAACGACTGATCCGCATAAAATTCCCGCTACCATTTTATCCCGAACGCAAAAATTTGACTTTAAACGTATCTCAATATCAGATATTATCAATCAGTTAAAATTAATTTTAACTGAAGAAAATTTGGATTATGATGATGACAGCCTGAATTTAATCGCCGTCAAGGCGGATGGTGGTTTGAGAGATGCACTCAGTATGCTGGATCAGATCATTGCATTTACAGAATCCAGAATTGATCTTGAGATGGTCATGTCACTGTTGGGGATGGTTCACCATTCCGTATATCAGGAGATCACCGGCAATCTTCTCAAAAGCGATATCGCCAAAGTGCTTAAAGTTCTCGATCAGACGTTATCTTCCGGAATCGCAATTTCTGATTTCATCAATGGTTTTAATGACTTTGTGAGGAATTGTATGATTTGTATTGCGGGTGGAGTCAATTCAATTCGTCTTGATGAATCTACATTGTCCTGGATAAATCAACACCGTTCCATATTAAATATTACTGATTTGATGAGAATCCTTGATCTGTCTTTAAAATATGAGTCAGGGTTAAAATATTTGCAACATCCCAGAATTGGATTAGAAACACTTCTCATGAAAATTGCATCAATGGATTCAGCCATTGAATTATCAGACCTGGTAAAAAAATTATCAGAACCCGGGAAATTTTTGAATATACCGGCAGTTCAGTATAAAAAAAAATACAATAACCTAGATGAAGAACCCAAGCATGTTAAGACCAAAGAAATATCGGAACCGATCCCACCTCAAAAAATTGAAGAGAGCCACCATGTAGAGTTACCTGAACTCTCCATTGAGATTATCCAATCACAATGGAAAGAGGTTATTTTACATATGGAAGCTGTCAATGCAAGAATATCCACTCTTTTTGAAGAAAGTACAGTTTCTGACTTTGATGGGAAAACAATAAGTGTGCAGATCCCGGCGAAGGACAATGGGTTTAACATTAAAAATATTGAGAAAAACAGAAAGATTGTGGAGAAAGTATTGAGAACCATATTTCATCAATCGCTGAGCGTCCGGTTTTACAGTAACGGCTCTCGTTCAAAGGATGAAGTAACATCCCCGCAAAAAATGAAGGGGGTTCAGGAACATCCACTATCGTTGCATTTGATTGAAAAATTTGAAGGCGAATTAATAAGGTAGGAGGTAGAATGTTTCAAAAAGGCGGCATGTCGGGTATGATGAAGCAAGCCCAGCTCATGCAGGAAAAAATGGTAAAAGTGCAGGAAGAACTTGCAGAATTAAAAGTTGAGGGTCAGGCTGGGGGTGGAATGGTGACCGTCACGTCGAATGGACAAAAAGAAATTATATCCATCAAAATTGAACCGGAAGTCCTGGAGGACGATAAAGAACTCCTTGAGGATCTGTTGGTTATCGCGGTGAACCAGGCGCTTCAAAATGCATCCAGATTATCAGAGGAAAAGATGAACAATATCACCGGCGGTTTGTTAGGAAAGATGAAAATCCCGGGGATGTAATGACGGGACTTCCGCCAACCATCGAAAAAATCATTGACTCTTTTTCACGATTCCCAGGAATTGGAAAAAAAACAGCTCAGCGGTTAGCTCTGCATGTCATGAAAGCGGATAAAGATAGTATTCTGCAATTTGCGGGAGCTTTAATTGACGCAAAGGAGAAAGTTTCTCATTGTGGTATTTGTTATAATTATTCTGAAGAAGATATCTGCTCAATCTGTTTAAATCCAATGCGGGATCGAGCCTTGATATGTGTTGTGGAGGAACCGGCGGATGTGATCCTGTTTGAGAAAGCAGGATTTAAAGGATATTATCACGTTTTAGGCGGAGCATTATCGCCGTTGGATGGCATAGGTCCTGATGACTTGAATATCAATCCACTCTTCCAAAGATTATCAGGAGTTACAGAAATTATTCTTGCAACCAATATGAGTGTTGAGGGTGATACGACCACTTTATATCTATCAAAATTATTATCTGATTATCACCTAAAAATCACCAGGCTCGCCCGGGGAGTGCCTGTGGGGAGTCATCTTGAATATGTTGATGAAGCAACGTTAAGCAGATCTCTATCCGAAAGGGTGTTAATTCACAATGAGTAAAAAGTACATTCCAAATATACTAACAATCGGAAGAATATGTTTGACTCCGCTGTTTTTATATTTCATGTTTGCAAATTTACCTCACAGTAAACTGATAGCGCTGATCATATTTATCGGAGCCTCACTGACGGACCTGTTCGATGGAAAATTTGCGCGTAAACATGGTTTAGTCACAAAACTGGGTATTTTTCTCGATCCCCTTGCAGACAAGTTTTTGGTGCTGTCCGCCTTCATTTCATTTTGGATTACCGGTGAAGTTAAATTGTGGATGTTATTGATGATTGCGTTTCGAGATGTGTTGGTTACAATGCTCAGAATGGTAATGCAATATAGGGGAATTACCATGATCACAAGCAAATTAGGAAAATGGAAAACAGGTATTCAGATTACAGTGATCATTATCATTTTGTTATACCTGATATTTAAGAGTTATAATTTTGGGTCATACATTTCCTTTTTATCAGAATTCAGGATCATTTACATTCTTATGGCATTTACGTCATTTATCACGGCGTATACAGGAGTCCATTATTTCTTTTTTAATTTTCATAGCTTAAAATTGCTGTTCAATAAAAAATGAACCTGTTTATCCGTTCTTTTGCGACAGGACTTTTCACTGGATATTTACCAAAAATGCCAGGAACTTGGGGAAGTATTGCTGCTGCAGTTTTTTGGTGGTTCATCCCCGTTAACGTTTACCTGCAATCCACTCTGATCGTTACCGTATTTCTGATTGGAGTGGTAACGTCCGCAGGATATGCACGTGTTTTGGGTACCCATGACCCTGCCTTTGTAGTTATCGACGAATGGGTTGGTATGTGGATCGCCCTTTTTATCCTTCCACATCAAATTTATTATTTTATCATTGGAATTATTCTATTCCGGTTTTTCGATATTACAAAACCGTTACTCATCCATCATGCTGAAAAACTACCCAATGGATGGGGAATTATGACGGATGATGTGATGGCAGGCGTGTATTCCCGCATAATCCTTTTGTTTGGTGTAACACTATACGGAGGAGTATCGTCTTGAATGCGTGTATCATCACCATCGGTGACGAGCTTCTTCAGGGATTTACCCGGGACAAAAATTCAGAATGGCTATCTCAACGACTGATCAAATATGATGTACATGTGGAATCTAAAGTAACCGTACCTGATGAAAAGTCTAAAATTATCCTCATTTTAAAGCGAATCATCTCCGATCAGTACGATTATGTGTTTATCACTGGAGGTTTGGGCCCCACTCACGATGACATTACCCGAATTTCACTTCAATCCTACTTTGAGGTCTCAACCGAAATCATTCAGGAACACCATCTCCGTTTGATCGCATGGTATCAACAACGCAATATTAATCCGCCGGAGAATCTGGACTCTCAATCAACCATATTAAGTGGAAGCACACCGATTCCTAATGCTGTTGGATCCGCTTTGGGGATGGCGATAAAATTTCAAGGTGTTCAAATTTTTATCCTTCCCGGTGTCCCTGCGGAAATGACCGATATGATGGAGAACACCGTTTTTCCTCAATATTTTCAAAGGTCTGAGATTCAACGCTTTATCACCTTAAAAACAATGGGGAAGGGTGAGAGTAAAATCGCCGAAGATATCAAGGATTTAATCGTCCAGTATCAACAGGATGTCAAGATCGCCTTTCTCCCTCATCCCACGGGAGTGAATATCCGGTTAAAACAAATATCAAATAAACAAGATTTAGTACGGACTGTTGCGAATCGAATCGTCAAGCGTCTGAATCATTTAGTGTATAGCCTTAATGATCAGACCCTTGAGGAAGTTATCGGTAAATTGCTCAGAACCTCCGGTCTTACCATTTCGATTGCCGAGTCATGTACTGGGGGCTGGTTGGCCAAACGATTGACTGACAACCCGGGAAGTTCCGGGTACTTTTTGGGCAGTATTACCGCATACCATGATAATCTAAAAAAAACAGTCTTGAACATCCCTGAAAATATTCTTAAAAAGTATGGTGCGGTGAGTGAACAAACTGCCCGGCTCATGGCTGAATCGGTGAGTAGATTGACGGGATCCTCGATAGGAGTCAGCACAACCGGGATATCTGGACCTTCCGGAGGAACTCAGATAAAACCGGTGGGGATAGTGTTTATTGGTATTTCCTATAATGGTCATACCTCGGTAAACCAATTTAATTTTAATATGAACCGTAATTTACACCGGGAAATGACCTGCACAACCGCGCTGAATATGGTGAGACTTTTATTATTGGAAAAGTTCTCTCATACCCGTTAGAATATTGCATTGATTTTAATTTTATTACATAAATTTCAAAAGGCCACTAATGCCAAACCAGAATAATATTGAATCTAAACGAATCTTCGTGGGAATACCTGTCCCACGGGAAATTGCGACCAGAATCCAAATGTTGAAAACATTAGTCCTTGCATCTGAAGACAACATCAGATGGGTATCCGGCACAAACTTACATATTACATTATTATTTCTCGGAGATATACCGGAGTTTAAACTTGATTCCATCAACGCTGCTTTACAAATTGTTTCCGATATCCCCGGATTTACACTATCTGTTGAGAGATCCGGTGTATTCCCAAATATTGAAAAACCAAGGATATTTTGGATGGATATTGTCAATGGTCGTGACGATTTAATTTGTCTGCAGTCAAAAATCCAGCATGCAGCATCGAACTTTCAGCAAATGCAGGACGATCAATCTTACGTCCCTCATTTGACGATCGGCAGAACCAATAGAAAAGCAAAATTATGGAAAATTGACATAAATGCCTTTTTAAACGTGGTTTACGAACCTTTGGTATTTGAGGTTGGAAAATATTATCTTTATAAAAGTGAATTACTTCCAACCGGTCCCCGATACACAATATTAAAAGAATATTCCCTGAAAACAGCAGGATTGTCATCATTTGAATCTGCAAATTAGAAAGGTTGAAGATGGAAAAAGATCAGCGTAAGCAAAACAGTGTGGATTTAGCTATCACCCAAATTGAACGTCAATTTGGGAAAGGCGCTATTATGCGTATGGGGGAGAACACTGTAAATAAGATCAGTGCGATCTCTACCGGATCCATATCCCTCGATGCGGCAATTGGTATCGGGGGTGTGCCTCGTGGCAGGGTGATCGAAATTTTCGGACCTGAATCCTCCGGTAAAACGACACTTGCATTACATGTTATTGCCCAGGCGCAAAAGAAAAATGGATACGCCGCTTTCATTGATGCCGAACACGCCATGGATCCACAGTATGCGAAAAAATTAGGCGTAGATATTGAAAATCTCCTTATATCTCAACCGGATACAGGTGAACAGGCGCTGGAAATCACCGAAACGTTGGTTCGGAGCGGAGCCATGGATGTGATTGTTGTGGACTCCGTTGCCGCGTTAGTGCCCAAAGCTGAGTTAGATGGCGATATGGGGGACTCCCATATGGGATTACAGGCAAGATTGATGTCACAAGCACTCCGAAAGCTCACCGGGACCGTATCTAAATCCCATACGTGTGTCATTTTTATTAATCAGCTCAGGCAGAAAATCGGAATTGTGTTTGGCAATCCCGAGACAACCACAGGCGGCAATGCCCTTAAATTCTATTCATCACTCAGACTCGATATTCGACGGATCAGCCAAATCAAAGAACACGAAAATATGATTGGTAACCGGGTGAAAGTAAAAATCGTTAAAAATAAAATGGCGCCTCCCTTCCGCACGACCGAATTCGATATCATGTACGGAGAAGGTATTTCCTATGAAGGAGATCTTCTGGACCTTGCTGTAACCGGGGATATTGTCAAGAAAACCGGCGCTTGGTATTCCTTTGAAGAAAATAAAATTGGTCAGGGTCGTGAAAATGCGAAACAATTTTTTAAAGACAATGCTGAAGTTACAAAAAGAGTAGAAACCAGCGTTCGTGCATTTTTAGGTATGGAGCCTGACGCTTAGGGAAATTCAATATTCCAGCTTTCCTCTAACCTGGTCGGATCGCCGTTAATTTTCAATATTATAGAGTCGGTGTTCTACCGTACCGATCAATGATCTTTTCGATTTTTCCGATAAAATGTAAAAATATTTTGACATTATAATTGTATTTCTAAGTAATCCATTGTAATTTCGAATTAGAAATCAACTTCCTTTTAAGGGTCTGATTCGTATCAAGAATTACCGCCACTAATTTAAGGAATCTAAATTATGACTAAATATTTTATGCAGTATATTACAAGTGTGAATACGCGAAACGGATTTGTATTCGCAATTTCTTTGTTTAATGTTTCAGTTATATTTGGTTTGATTGTCATATTTTTGATGAATTCCGTAAATGTGCAGACATCCATCGGTGGTCAGAACTTTGGGCATAAAGCCGCCTATTGGACCGCAATTTCAAAAATTGGTATGTTGGAGCAACTCATCAAAGATTACGGTATCGAGACAGTCGCTGCCGGAGGGGTCATAGGAAATGTCACATTTGATTATATTGATGAATGTCACCGAAAAGTGAGAAGCGAAATTAATCATGGAGTATATAAACAATCCATCGAAGGTATGCTTGAAAATGTCAATTGTGATGAGGTTAGTGAATTTCCCAATTACTCAATGATCTATAAAGTTGAAGAAACGGTAAGGCAGGGTAGAGGATATGACCATGGTTGGCGGCATCAGTCAGATGATCCGAATCCACATTCCTGGGGTTGGAGACAAGGCAGAGGTGAATGCGAGGATGTCTGGGGTTGGAATTATCTCTTTCCATGTGAACAGGATACCCTTACAGATTCATTGGTGTACTATAATAATTATGGTGAGTTTTTAGTAACCGGTGACCAGGGAACCCTGGATGGAACCTTGTACGTTGGTGCAGACATCGTTTTTGATTACGTATTCACGAACTCAATCCCCCATATTGGTGAGAATGAAAATTATCAAACACACCTGAAGGTACCGGAATCCTCTGCCGTAGTCCCCACAAATCCGATTGATCAAAATCATTATACCTGGGAAACCGTATCTGCCCTAGACCTGCCTGATTTTGATCATCACGATTACGACAGTCTGCTTGCCATCGCCCAAACAATCTCTCACGACCCCGTTCTGGGTAGATTCGTGGGAGATGTAGACTGGCCATACGACGGGCAATGGGGGGAAACAGACAGGTTCCATTTGCAAAATTATGTGAACAGGACACTGATTGTCAACGGTAACTGTCTGATTAAATATTGCAAATTAGAAAATATTGGGGGGAGTGCGACTGAACCGGGAATCATCGTCGCAACAGGCGACATCATCATTGACGATCCCGACGTTGACTTTATCCCCGACAACATTATCTTAATCGCCGGAGGGGATGTTTCCATAACATCGGCAAATTTTGGATCAGCGATGGATGATGCATACTGGGGGTCTGTTGTAAATGAAATATACTCTCGGGGAGTGGTGACTCTGAATGGTGAAGTTGGCAGAGACAGAGTTTTTTCTCAAATTTATGCCTTCGGATCCGATAACCACAGGATGAGTGTCGAAATCCATTCGACCAACTTTTATGGTTTATTATATGCTCCAAACCTGAGGAGTATGGTCAGTCTTGAATCAAATCAGACATTCATGGGTGCGATGTATGTAAACCAAATTACCAATGATCGCCTTGATAATAATTATATTTTACTAAATTATCGTTTCCCGACACATTATTTCGCCGGCGGTATGGTTGGCATTTATCAGGACACGGAAAACTGGGTTCTGGTGAAAGGATCTATCCGGGAAATATAAACTTCCAACAATCTCAATCAACAAACATCGAATTGTTTATTTCACATTCTGTTTGTGTGATGAATATCAATAGTCCATTGGTGTGTGATTTCTCTGAAAATGTCAGACAAATTTCATGAAATCTTATATTGTAAAACCCACTCCAAATTAATCCCGTATCCGACATATTGTCATTGGAACACCCGGAAGAAGGAAAATAAATTTTACATTAAAATTTTATCAAAAAATAGGAAATTCCAATGAAGAAATTTTTATTTATAACCCTGAATAGTCTTATTCTAATATCGATATGTATCCCCCAAGATAATGAGTCCGGGAGAATGTCCGGCAGCATCGGTTCTGTCACGTTCGGAGGTAAGGTCTATAATCAGGTTTCATTCAGACCTGAAATTCCCATTGGATCGAAGATGGCAATCGGACTGGATATTTATCTTTATATTGATGGAGATGGCAACCTCTATAAAGATGCATGGAATTTCCAGGATGGGAAATCCACATTACGGACGCTCATGGATAAAGTATATTATTTTCGATATGGCCGGCCGCAGGAAAATTTTTATATCCGTGCAGGTGCAATCCCATCTGCAACTCTGGGTCAGGGGATCTTGGTCGATGGATATTCCAACATCGTCGAATACCCTTACGTCCGGCAGATCGGCGCAAATGTAAAGGTTAAAAAGGATGTTCTGGGATTTGAAGCGATTGTCAGTAATTTAAAGCGGGTGCCCGGCGTATTAGGGTTACGGACATCATTTGAATACATCCCAAAGTTAGATATTGGTATTTCCTTTGTAACGGATTTAGACCAAAATGCCGGACTCAAAGATCGCGATTCGGATGGATATCCTGATGTATTTGATGATTATCCTGATGATAAAAACGAGTATGACCAGGTTATTGCAAACCGTGATAGCTGGTATAATTTTTATCACGAACTCGTTCCGGATGGATCTTTGGACGACTTCGAAATCTGGTTTGCCAACAGTCCCAATCTACCCAGAAATACCTATAATCCGGACGAAGCCCGGAAAGATCAGGTCTCCGGAGTTGCCTTTGATGTAACCTATCAATTGTCGAACCGCATCAAATTATATTCACAGTTCGCACAACTGTTTGGCGATACCCGGAATGTAAATGTAAACAATAACACATCTCTGGGATTTGGATTTGTTCCCCTTGGTATCTCTTCTCAATGGGGACCTGTCAATTTCAGAGCAGAATATCGACAAAATAGCCGAAAATTTTTGTTCAATTATTGGAATGGAAGTTATGATATCACCCGGGCGACCTATGATGTTGAGACTGAAAAAATTCTCACCCGGGAATATTACTTGTACAGGTACGGTGAATTAAAAGGGTTTTTTCTACAGGCGGATGCCTCTGTCCTCGACCTGGTAAAGGTTCAGTTGGGATATCAGGATATGAGCGGTGAGGTGTTTGATGAGACCCCCAAGGACTACGTGAACGACAATAATAAGTTATTTCGAACAAGCCTGAAAATAAACGCCAATAAAATCCCAAAGATTAAATTGGCAGAAGTATTTTACGAACAAAGCGATGTTGTCAATCCATTTAAATTTGACCCTACCCCTTCAACTGTTCTCGGATACGATGTTGGATTAGAAATTTCAAGCGGTGTGATTCTCGTCTATAAAGCCAGACGGACCTATCATTTTACCGGGGGTGGCGCGCTGGAACCATCTAATTCAATTCAGTTTGAAACCCAAATGACGTTCTAATCCTGTAGTAAGGGAACGCTCCTATTATTTCATTTATGAAATCTTCTCTAGACATCCGCAGTGAGTTTATCCGGTTTTTCGAATCCAGAGACCATCAATTTGTACGAAGTTCTCCGGTAGTACCCATCGATGATCCAACATTGTTATTTACAAATGCGGGGATGAACCAATTCAAGCCTATTTTTCTCGGTCAAAAAATCCCCACATATCGCAGGGTGGTAAATAGCCAGAAATGTATCCGCGTGAGTGGAAAGCATAATGACCTTGAAGAAGTGGGGGTAGACGATTACCATCACACCTTTTTTGAAATGCTGGGGAATTGGTCTTTTGGAGATTACTACAAGGAAGATGCCATTCGGTGGGCATGGGAATTGCTGACGGAAATCTGGAAAATAGAAAAAAACCGGCTATGGATTACTATTTATAAAGAAGATGACGAAGCTGGTGAAATTTGGAAAAAAGTGACCGATGTCGGCCATGATCGTATTCTGAAATTTGGGGCGAAAGATAATTTCTGGGAAATGGGCGAAACGGGACCCTGCGGACCCTGCAGTGAAATCCATTATTATACCGGCGATTTGAAAAATC
>Ga0100387_10005036_pt1 | contig 10775 bp, 8 predicted proteins | sample CryGeymeta201511_FD_81547 | JGI IMG/M metagenome (GOLD analysis project Ga0100387, IMG submission 81547) | Groundwater microbial communities from Crystal Geyser aquifers in Utah, USA - Crystal Geyser metaG 2015-11 | ecosystem: Environmental > Aquatic > Deep subsurface > Groundwater | place: USA... | reverse complement strand
GTTGAAAACGGCAATCTTGACAAGTGGACCAACCCTTATCAGGAAGCCATTGAAGAGGCGTTGGCCCTGGCAGACGGCCAGGCGGGAACCATACAGTTACTGGCTTATACCAGCGCAGACCCCCCTCCTGGCGGTTCTTCTGTTCCCGAGCCCATGACAGTGCTCCTGCTCGGATTAGGGCTTCTTGGAATCGCTATCCTGACCACAAGGAAATCAGGCCTTTTTTCTCGAAACTAACCCTCATGCCCTTTAGGGGCACAATGATAGATGAAAATCGTCCCCCTCCCTCACCCATCTAGGGGGGGGGAGGGACAAAGGGAAGGGGCATTTTCATTTAATACCGCCAGCAGGGAGTCGGAAAATTTCGCCGAGACCTTCCAGTCCCCTGTTTTGAACCCCCTCAATCAGTCCTTTCAGGCTTTTGACAGCCCCGGGTATATAGGCCTCAAAATAGGTCTTTTCCCGAACTTTTGAAAGAAATGCAAAGGCCCCCAGGATCTGGAGGTTTCTCTGGAGGGCAAGATAGGGATAGGTCTTGTCAAGCTCTGAGGCAAGGAGTGGATTTTTCTTCTCAAGGCGGAGGCGATAGTATTCATATAGGTTCAGCCTCAGGTCTTCACCGAGGGCCGTGTAGGGATCAATAAGCAGGGAGGCAAGATCATAGCCGAGAGGCCCCATGCGGCCTCCCTGCCAGTCAACGATCCCGATCCCTCCTTCACTTATGATGATGTTTCGCGACTGAAAGTCCCTGTGCATGAAATGGCCGCAACCGGCACTGGATGCACGCTCAGCAATATAGTCAAAGGCGGAATCAAGGAAACCAAGGTCCCCGCTCATGCCCAGATAGCCCCTCAGAAACGCGCTTCTGAAATAGTCCGACTCATATCGCCTCATCACCTCCCGGTCATAAACCTTTGTCTGGCAGCACCACTCCATATCAAATCCGACAGAACCATCTGTTTGAAGCCTTAGAAGCACATCCAGCACCTGCTCATAGAGCCCTTTAGGATCGCCTCCCTTAACGATCATATCCTGGAGGCTCTTTTCACCCAGATCCTCCATGAAGAACAGGCCTGATTCAAGATCGGCCCCGTATATCTCAGGGACAGGGATACCTCTTGCCTTGAGGTGCCTGCCTATCAAGAGATATGCCCTGTTCTCCCTTTCGGCCGCCCCATCCAGGGGTTCATTTAGCATGGCTACCCCCAGGGAAAAACCATCTGCTGAAAGAACCCTGAAAAACCTCCGCACAGAGCCATCCGCAGCCATGGGCACGATGGTAATTGCCGATTCAAGGCACTTTTTCCTTCTGAGAAAGCCCCTTATAAATTTCTCAAGTCCGCCGTAATCGTCCGTCTCTTTCAATCTGCTTCCGCCTTATCTAGTGCCTATCCGGAAATGAGATAGTTTCGTCGAGTTCAAGGCGGGTGATAATTTTAACCACATGAATACATTGACGTATTTCGAGGATTAAAATTTGAGCCCAACGCCGAAATCGGTGAAAATAGCCATTTCCGGATGGACACTATCTAAACAGGCCCTTTAAAAATCCAAGTCTGCCAAGCTTTTCTCATCTTTTGTCCTTTGGACGCACTCATTTCCTACGAATTATTTCCCGGGACTTGTCCTCGCATATCGTTTTACGCCATACCCTTTGGCCGGGTTTCCTTGAGCGCAGGCCTTGCATCCGGCCATCTTTCCCTGAGTCTGTAAAGAGCATCTCTTAAACACGCTGTTGAGCACCTTATAAAAGCACACCCTGAAGGTCTTTCCCTATGGTTTTACGCTTGCTCACAACGCTGTCTGCTATCCTCACCCCTGCCCCCACCCTTACCCCGTCCCAAAGCACTGAACGGCCAACAAGAGTTCCCTCACCCAGCTCCACTCCATCCCCCAGCACTGCCCAGTCAAGAAGCCTTGCAGAGGGATGGATCAGGCAGCCTGAACCAAAAACAAATCTGTCCGAAGGAGGCCTTTTCAAGCATAACTCCTCATGCACCCTGATGTAGCTCTTAAGGGTTCCCACATCATGCCAATAGTGCCCTTTTGAGATAAATGCTGCCGGGGGGCTTCCTGCCCTTATGAGATCCCTGTAGCAGTCAATGATATCGGAAAAGACACCGGGTCGGATAAAGTCAAGCAGGGCGGGCTCTATCACGTGGATTCCCGTAAAGGCAAGCCTTCCTGGCTTGACATCCCGGCTTATGTCCTTGATAAGCCCCTTCTGATCCAGTTCTATCTTGCTGAAAGAAGGCATCTCATGCACAATCAGGGTTGCAAGGCCCCCTGAATCCCTGTGTATCTTGAGGGCTGCGGCAAGATCAATGTCGGTAAGGATGTCCGCGTTTATTGCGACAAAGGGCCCGCTATCCCAGAAATCCTTTGTGTTCCTGATGCCCCCCCCTGTGCCAAGTATCTCAGGCTCGTATCGTGTCGTTATCCCGACTCCGAAGCCGGAGCCGTTCCCAAGGTAATCCTCTAATATCTTTGCGTGATGGTGCGCGTTGACTATAATCCGGTCGAAACCGTGGGACTTGAGATGATCAATAACCCAGGCTATCATGGGGCGATTCATGACCGGGATAAGGGCCTTGGGGATGCTTTCGGTCAGGGTACGGAGCCTTGTTCCCAGGCCCGCTGCAAGGATCATTGCCTTCATTGTTTCTGCTTTGCCTGTAATTGTTTTCTTGCCAAGTTCTACTTTGAAGGTTTAGGCTCTGTCAACCTATTTGACTAACTGCCATGCCCTGAAAGGGGCACAACGAAAGATGAAAATTACCCCCATCCCTCCCTCCCCCGTCGAGGGGGAGGAAAAAAGGGAAGGGCCATATTTCGTCATTCTCCGACTTGATCGGAGAATCCAATATATCATTGAATCAATGCGTTATGGATTTCGGCTTTTGCCGGAATGACGAGTAGTCATGGTTTTGCAATTGGCTCTTTTGTCTATGATATCGAATCAATGAAGCAAAGCCTTCTGACGCTAATGGAGAAACGATGAGTCATTCAACCCTTGAATTATCAGAGCTTCACTCCAGGATCGGACAGCTTTTCATGGCTGGGATGCCTGGGACCGAGATGGATGCGACCACTGAGTGCCTTATTTCCGAATACGGCCTCGGAGGGGTAATCCTTTTCAAGAGAAACATAGAAGACCCGCTTCAGCTTGCAAGGCTATGCAACCGCCTCCAGAAGACCGCCATGAAAAAGCGGGGTCTTCCGCTTTTCCTCGCCATTGACCAGGAGGGGGGAAGGGTCGCCCGCCTCTCCGAGCCTTTCACGCGCTTTCCCGGTAACGCCTCAATCGGCGAATCCGCCGATCCCCTTGAAGAGGCCCGCGAGTTTGCCGAAAAGACAGCTCAGGAAATGAGGCTCGTAGGTTTAAATATGGATCTTGCGCCTGTTGTTGATGTAGCGAGAGACCTGGTTGAGGCACACCTAGAAGGCCGAATATTTTCAAGAGATCCCGAGATGGTTGCCAGACTTGGGGCGGTTGTTGTAAATGGGCTTCAGGATAAAGGTGTCATGGCGGTCGCAAAGCACTTTCCGGGCCTTGGAGCGGCAGGCCTCGATCCCCACCACAGGCTCCCTTCCATCAATATTGAAGAAAAAGAACTTACAAAGACAGACCTGCGTCCATTTGCTGCCGCAGCGGCGGCGGACGTATCAGGCATTATGACATCCCACGCAGTCTATCCCGCCCTCGACCCAGGCGTTCCCGCCACCATGAGCCATAGGATCATAACTGGAATCCTGCGCGATGAACTGGGATATCAGGGCCTTGTGATTACAGACGACCTCGAGATGGGCGCAATAGCGGGAGATAGAGGCATCTCGGAAGCGGCATTGGCGGCCTTTATGGCAGGGGCGGACATCCTTCTTATCTGCAAGGATCAAAACAAGGTGCTTGAGGCCATGCACGCACTGAGGGATGCGGTACTCAGGGACGAGCGGCTTGTATCGAGGGTCAATCGGTCGGTTGCCAGGGTCGAAGGAGCAAAGGCAAGGCTTATGGAATCAACCATATTTGCCTCCATTGAGGATGTCTCGGAGTATTTTGGAATGGCTTGATGGATCTCGGGTCTAGGCTTTGATCCAGGCATTGGCTGTTATTCATGGGAAAGCACCTTACTTTGTCACACGAGGTCTGATCTGATAAATAAAACGGAAAAATAGCCGGTTAGGGTGCCTTCCCTGGTCTGACAATGGATACACCGAAATGACGGCGCAGTTACACGCCTTCAATCCTGGAAGGACATCAGCCCTTGCAGCGAGACCCGCGGCTGAAAATATCTCCGTTAAGCCTGCATAGTATTTCCTGGAAGGAAAGGATGGTTTTACAGTGTTAGATTCTGTCGTTGTAGCTTTATATTTTGCCTTCATGCTCTTCCTGGGCTGGAGGAGCAGACGTCAGGATGCACAGTCCTACTGGGTTGCAAAGAGGAGTTACTCAACACCAAGGATCGCTATGAGCCTGGTGGCTACGGTCTTCGGCGCTTCATCTACGATGGGCATAATCGGCATGGGCTACCAGCGGGGACTGACGGCAGCATGGTGGGCACTGATAGGAGGAATGGCACTTATCCCGTGCGCTTTTTTTCTGGCCGAGCGGATAAGACGGCAAAAGGCCATGACCCTTCCCGACATCCTGAGAGAGGCATACGGAGACAGGGTTTCGGTCCTTGCAGGAATAATGATCGCCATTGCATGGTGCGGGGTAATAGCAGCTCAGATCATAGCCGGAGGGCGGCTCATTTCTGGATTTTTCGGCATGGATATGGGTCTTGCAATAGCAGGCGTAGCTGTGGTCTTTACGATCTACACCTTCTGGGGAGGGCAGCTCTCTGTAATCAAGACAGATTTCTGGCAGCTATTTCTTTTCATTGGTGGTCTCCTTGTTGCCCTTGGCTTTCTTTGGTCTGGTGGCAATTCTTTTCAAATGGGTGCCAGCGGCCTTCCCGAAGGACACCTTGACTTTCCGGTGACAAAGACCTTCGGATGGTATGAGGTGATGATCTTCTATCCCCTGATCGTGGGATTCCCCTATCTTGTTGGTCCAGACATCTATTCGCGGATATTCTGCGCCAAGGACGGCCTTACCGCCAGAAAGGCTGTTTTTGCCTCCGCCTTGGTCATAGTGCCCATCGCCTTTCTCCTCGCATTCTTCGGGGTCATGGCCAGGGCGGCCCTTCCGGGGATCGCGCCGGAAGCGGCCCTGCCTCAGGCAATATCCTCCTTCGTCCCGGTAGGGCTCAAGGGAATAATACTGGCCGGGTTTCTGGCCGCAGTCATGTCCTCGGCAGATACCTGCCTCATATCCGCCTCGACAATCATAAGTTTAAACGTTGTCAGGCCATTTAAGGATCTGGGCGAGGAAGGACATTACCGCATTACCCGCGTTCTTGTGCTTGTCCTCGGCGTCATATCCTGGCTGATTGCAAGCCGGCAGGCGGGAATCATCGCCTCGCTTCTGCTCGCTTACTCGGTCTTTGTAGGAGGGGTTGTTTTTCCGACTCTCTGCGCCCTCTTTAAGGATCGAATCAGGGTGAGCAGCACCGCGGCCCTTTTTTCGATTATAGCTGGCGGCGGACTCGCGCTCCTTGGAAAATTTGAGGGCGGAATCATCGTCAAGATTTTTATTACGGAACATGGCCAGGCTCTTCTCCAATCAACCTTTGGTCCCCAGTACCTTGCGATCCTGCCACTCATTGTCTCAGCCGCGATACTAGGGGGACGCCCTTTACTTTTGCAGATTTCTAACCGTTCCCAGAAAAAGCATACCGGAATCGAAAATAACTTATCTTTTTGACTATGGTTTTAAAATTTCCTTTTTTAAGTTCACATAGATCTTGAAGTCACTAAAGGGTGGTGCTTAATAATGAGTATTGAATGAAGTCAGGAATATTGTTGAAGATGATTAGCCGACAAGGAGCGTGGAGGAGGAGCCTGTATGATTGCACCGGCTGACCTTTTTGAAATGGATGGTTTCGGCCATAAGGGATTTTTTGAAGGAGTTGATTATGTATGGGAGGCGCTTTCCAGACTGAAAGGCTATCTCAAGGACAAAATCTCACCTAACGTGGGGGCGGCCAAAAATGCAATGATATCAAAAACCCTCATCCTGCATCAGGGAAAAGTCCTTAAGGATAATGCCGAGATTGACGCTGGCGACGCGACTAAAGGAGACTTGAGGGTAATTGTTGACGGCGAACTGCTGGAAGGCGCATCCGTAATATTCGCCGGGGCCTTCCTGTTCGGCGATGATATACAGCTCGGGAAAGGTACCGTGGTCGAGCCAGGCGCCCTTCTAAGAGGCCCAACTATAATAGGCGATTGCACTGAGGTAAGGCAGGGGGCCTATGTGCGCGGGACATGCCTTGTGGGCGACAGGTGCGTGGTAGGGCATACAACAGAACTCAAGGCAGCCATCATGCTTAACGGAGCCAAGGCAGGTCACTTCGCCTATGTTGGAGACAGCATACTCGGAAACGACGTAAACCTCGGCGCCGGAACAAAACTTGCCAACCTGAAGATCATAACCCAGGACATAACCATAAGGATTGAAGGCAAGCTATTTCACACTGGCCTGCGAAAGATGGGCGCTATCCTGGGGGATAGGGCCGAGCTCGGGTGCAACTCCGTCACCAACCCCGGCGTTATCCTCGGAAAGGGTTCGCTGGTCTATCCTTGCGTTGGCGTGCCACCCGGCTTTTATCCGGCCAAGACAGTTATCTCCATGAGGCCGAAGGATGTACTTTCCATCCGAACGCAGGGAATCTTCTGAGGCTTCTCGTAGAGCAGAATGCTAAGCTCGCTCTCGCTTTGGCATACAAGGGATATGTATTAGAAACAGGGACCATTGTCCTCGCCGGTGAAGCAAAAAAGTTGCTGGAAAACCAAACTGTCAGAAGCGCCTATCTCGGAGTGTGATGATCTCTCCAGTAAGTATTCCCCGGAACAGCAAGACGGTTCTATCAAGGAGGAAACGAAGCAATTTGGGATCTTCCGAAAGCATCGTCGTCAGATTGTCAGATGGCTGAAAAGCCTTGATGTGAAACAGATTGGCCGCCTGAAGGAACGATGCAGCCGGAGCGCTCGCCATTTTGAGATCATTGTTGAGAAAAATGACAAAGACCGCGCAACCTCTCTTTCATGGAGTTTGAAAGGAGACTGCGCTTCCATACAAGGGAGCTGCAATCACTCTCTGTGCTGTAAAGCGATTTCTGAAGAGCGTAGTGCGGGAAATCCGCACGCTACTTTGCGAGAGAGCCGGAGGCGGGCGACCGCCTATGGCGACCTGGTGAGGGAGGGGGAATTTTTTTCCTATCCGATTATGGGTTTTTGCTTTGCATTCTTGGCTCATATAATTTGATCGGCAATACAGATGCATAGGACTCAAAGTCTTTGTCAATTGTGAAAATTGACATTTTATGACTGTATGCCAAAGAACAAATTATGAAATCAGTATTCGAACCTTGAGTTCCTTTGCTTCTAGCCAAATTAAAAAATTCGGCAGCTAACTCAAAATCGCTTGAAAGAAGCGGTAAGTCAGGAAATGCGGAAAGATGGTATCAGCTCAATAAATAGGGGAAGAGGGGGAGGTATCAACCTCAGAGTAGGGTAGCATCTGGTTTTGCGTCAGTGGATGTGTAGGGCCTGGGACTGTGCAGTCACCCCCGTTGGGGGGTTCTTTTTAAGGCAGACCACCGGGTCGGAGAAAAGATTGGAGTTATAGACCAGGCTCCGTGAAGGGGTAATATATCCGGATAGTAGTGCGAAATACCCTCCCTTGAAAGGTCCCCCGTAATGTGCCGGAGGGGGTAAATTTTCACGGTAAAATTATAAAAGGTCTGCCCCGCTATGGCGGTTCCCACAAGAAAGCCCAGCGCCACTGCTATCCCGAAGTTGATGGGGATGCCGGTGTTCTTCATGTAGAAGTCGTATGTGAGGTCCTTGAACTGCTGGGCCGTATAGGCGGCAAGACCGGTTCTAGCCCTTATGCGGCCGCAGAGTTTCTCAAGGTCCTCTCTTTCCTCGGCCTTTACAAGCACAAAGGAGAGGAGTTTTCTTTCCCTAGGAGCAAAGGAGATCGCCCTTGTGTAGGTTGTAAAAATGACAGGCTGGGACTGGAATGTCCTTGATACCCTGCAGATCCCCACCACAATAGCCCTCTTGTCGTTTATCTCAAGGACATCGCCTACCTGCAGGGGAATCTTCCTCCCTCCAGGTTCCCTTGGAGGTCTGGCGAGCCTAGTGGCGGCACCCACATCGTTTACAATGATGGAGTCCTGCCTGCGCAAATCGCTCAGGCTCCCTTCTATCATCATGGGAGGGCCCCCTGTGAGGGTTGCGTCATCCAGGCCAAGGACATTACATATCTGAAAGTTACCGTTGTCGAGCCTTGCCTTGAGGAGACCCTTGTAAAGAGGCACCGCCCATTTTACCCCCTTGACACCCCGCACCCTGAAAAGCCCCGTGTCCTGGAGTGGTTTCACATCGTCAATGAACTGCACCTTGGGATCCATGACCCATATTCCCGGGAGGGAGAGATCCGTTATGGTGCCGTAGGTCCTTGTCATAAGGCCTGTGAAGATGGATGACTGCTGGGTAATAAGTAGGGAGGCAAAGGTTAAACCCATGATGATGCCAAGGTACTTTCCCCTGTCTCCTATGAGCATCTTGAGGGCTGAGGTCCGTCGAGCCGGAGTTTGTAGATAGTGCCCCATGGATTCCAGGCCAATCCGGTCGCTGCCTGAGCAGTGATGTCGATTTCGCGGGCATTGCCCTTCAATCGGATCACCTCCGAGTAACCCGCTGTCTTCTTACCAGATTTCCACGACTTCTGTTGTCCTCCCTCCTTCCAGTTCATATAGAACTTCGCAACGTAGGCGCCGGAGTGCTTGAAGCCTATCCAGCCATGCGGGTGGCGTTCATAGACTAATTCAGTGTAATTAGTGGCGTATCCAATCTTCGCTAGGCGACCATCCTTCAGGAAGCGGACCGTATAAGCGATCGGTTGGCCTGGGTTGTTCTTGGAATACAGCGCGTTCTTACCTTGGATCACCTCGTGAAGGTCCTCAATACGGCTTGCATCCACAGCTCTAGTGTTCACCTCCGCATTGCCTCCTATAGTGATCAGGGTAATCTTGCTCTTCTCAAGAGTCTTTGAATGGGCGGCGGAGGCCTTCACCTGGCCGCCCAGATATTTCAGCGCCCCTTCGATCTCCGAGTGCCGAGTATCGTTGCTGGTCTCTATGCGCAACATGATGATGCGGCCGTAGTCCACACTGCTGACATAAGCGGGAGGGGATTCTCTGCTCGTCTGGTTACGCACCTCGTTGAGCGTGACGCTGGGGTGGAAGACAGCGCCGGCATGTGGAGGAGGATCAAATGAAATAGTATAAAAGACCTGCTTGAAAAGAACCATCGCCACCGTACGCTCCCTCGAAGTAGCCGTCTGGAATTGTGTGGACAGGCTGCCCTTGAGAGCGGGGTAGTTCACTCCGAGAGAGGCTGCGAGCTGCTCGGCGCTGTAAACGAAGGTTGAGGTGTACTTGGAGCGCGATTTGCTGACGTATCCTTCTCGGTACTGGTGGTCGTTCCAGTAGTCTAGCGCCCTGTCTATAGCGGCCTGCACCGTACCGAAACTCGGATCCTCGACGGCGAACACACCATCACCGCCTATGCCGGGAAGGTCCACGCTGAGCCACATGGGAGCACGGCGGCACTGAATCGGAGTGGGAGTTCCCCTCACGAGATCCGGGTCGGCCTTGATGAGCGCTCCGGGCCAGATCACCGAATGGGTGGGGCTGAGGATTAAGAGATCGTCTAGATTTCCGTTGAGTTGATGCTTCACCTGCTTGAGAATGACGATTGCGTTACCGTCGTCTTGCTCCTCGTCTGGAAGCGCCTTGGCGGGTAGCACCGATTCGCCAACCTGTTCTGAAAGGATCTGATGGGGATCGTAGCTCAGACCGGCCAGGTAGTCATTTATGTCATGATTATATACTGCCTCGGGCCGGGCCGGCACAGGACTAAGGTCTTTGCTGGGACCTGAGCTAGGTACGGAACGGTTTGTGCAAGAGCCGATAATGACTGATATTGTAATCAGGATTGCTATGAAGCTATTTTTTTTATCATGCGTTGCCACCTTTTCTGGTTCCCAAGGCTTTTTGGGTCTGTATTTAGTTTGTAAGCTTGCGAGCAGCCTCCTTTTCATAGCACAATAATAAATGATAATGCCACTGGAAGATTAGAAGTTTCTCGTATTCATCTCCTCTTCCTGTTTTCCCATGACAAGTTATGTACAGAATGAAGTCTCTAACTGATCTTCTACAGTTGCCGAAAAATAGTTAGTGCCCATCCGGAAATGGCTATTTTCACCGATTTCGGCGTTGGGCTCAAATTTTAATCCTCGAAATACGTCAATGTATTCCTGTGGTTAAAATTGTCGCCCGCCTTGAACTCGACGAAACTATCTCATTTCCGGATGGACACTAATTAGGCTATTTCAGATAGATGTCTGCCTTGAAAAAGTTCTTGGCACCACAGACTGCTCCTTGACAACATGTTTTGAGTCATGCCATCTCCCTGATAGTCTGTGGGACGGCAACGCTGACCGCTTGGTAAATCTTCCCGCAGGTCCCGAGGCATTCACTCCTTATGGCGAGCCTCTTTCCCCGGTCTTCAATCTTGATCTCCTGCAGTGACCCCCACAACCATCTGATGGAGGTCGGGGCGGTGATCCTTGCTGTGGCCCAACTTCCCGATAGTCT
>Ga0100387_10005024_pt1 | contig 10793 bp, 5 predicted proteins | sample CryGeymeta201511_FD_81547 | JGI IMG/M metagenome (GOLD analysis project Ga0100387, IMG submission 81547) | Groundwater microbial communities from Crystal Geyser aquifers in Utah, USA - Crystal Geyser metaG 2015-11 | ecosystem: Environmental > Aquatic > Deep subsurface > Groundwater | place: USA... | reverse complement strand
TGGGATGTAGAAAGGGGAGATACTGTCAACACGGTTGTTGTGGCTGTGATAGACACCGGGGTTGATACGGATCATGCCGATCTTGTCGGCAATCTTATACTTCCCGGGCAGGACGTTGTCAACGGGGATTCTGTGCCTGACGACGGGTACGGGCACGGCACCCACGTTGCGGGCATAATCGCGGCAGTAACAAATAATGTTATAGGTGTTGCTGGAGTTTCCTGGTACGCGAAGATCCTGCCGGTGAAAGTGTTGGATGACGACGGGTTGGGTGACAATTTCCACGTAGCGGAAGGCATGGAATGGGCCGCAGACAACGGCGCCAGGATCCTGAACCTTAGCCTCGGGGGTTCAGAAGATTATTCATCACTGCTGCAGACAGCAGTTAAATACGCAAGGGGCAAGAACTGCGTGGTTATCGCGGCCGCCGGGAATGACGGAGTAAGCCAGGCGAATTATCCTGCCGCGTGCATCGGGGCGATTGCTGTCGGAGCGACGGACGAACTGGACAACCTGGCTTCCTTTTCTAATTACGGCACATGGATCTCAGTAGTCGCTCCCGGTGTAAGCATAGTTTCAACCTATCCCAATCATGCCCACACGCTTTACCCCGCAACCTCTAACTCCGCCGTTCTACAGGGCACTTCAATGGCTGCTCCTTTCGTCTCGGGTGTTGCAGCCCTTATAATCGCCGGGAATCCGGCGATCACGGGTCCACAGATCGAGAGCAGGATAATCAGGGGGGGTGATGATTTAGGGATCGTTGGCAAGGATTATTTGTTCGGTTACGGCAGGATAAACGCGATGAAGGCATTCGGGGATTTTCTCTCGGCGGTTGACGCGGCTAAAATCTTTGTTTTTCCCAATCCTTTCAGGCTTCCCGCAGTAACAAAGATCACCGTGATGAATGTCCCAATCGTAAGCAAGCTGAGCATGAGGATCCACAGCATAGCCGGAGAGCTTATCCGGTTATTCACAGACAGAGAAATAATGGTCCGGCTGGACCCCGATGAAGCGTATGTTGAGTGGGACGGAAAGAATAACAGCGGGCAGGCGGTTGTTCCTGGGGTGTACCTGTTCGTTCTGAACGATGGCACGGTTTCCGCGGCCAAGAAGATCATGCTTTTAAGATAACGTTCGTCGTGCTTCGTGCATCGTTCATCGAAAAAGAGTTTGACGACCTACGACGCACGACGTACGAACTAAGTGGGCGTGCGGCGCAGCATGAAAGTCCCGGTTGCAAGGCAGATGATATTAGGCAGGGATGTTGCGAAATAGGGCGGAAGGATCAGTTCTTTTCCCCAGGCGATCGCAAGTGACATTACCGTCCAGTAAAGAAAGCTTATTATAATGCTCACTCCGAAACCGGTTGCCACCCCGCTGCGCTTTGAGCGCAGGGCAAACGGGATGCCCACCACCGCAAGGAAAAAGCTTGCGAAAGGGAAGGACAATTTCTGGAACAGGTCAACGTAAAGGCGTGCGTCGTAGTTCCCGCTTTCCTTCAGGGATTTAAGATAGCGGCTGAAGCTTATAAATCCCATTTCTTCATGATTCTTTTTTTCTTTAAAATCTTCCGGCGAGTAGCGCAGAACAAGCGTTTTCCCGGGCATCTCCTTTCTATCTTTCAATTCACCTGCGGCGTCAAAATTCCATTCCACCACTTCATTGAGTTCCCATTCGTATTCCCCTGATCCTTTCCTGCTCCAGATGCCGTAACCGGCATCCGTTCTTTTGAACACGCTTTTGGCTTTATCCGATCTCCGCTCTATTATCCGGATGTCTTTCATCTGCCTGCCGGAGGAGTTGTAGGATTTTATGTAAAAAAACACGTTGTCCTCGTTGAAGGAAATGTCGCTGAAGAAGTTCGTAATGCCTCTTTTTTCTATCTGCGAGGACCTGATCAGCTTCGCCTGCCTGGCGCTTGAAGGAACAACAAATTCGTTCAGCAGCAGCACGCCGACGCTTATGGCCAGGGAAACAACGAGAAGAGGTGTTATTATCCGGTAGATGCTCAGGCCGGTCGCTTTCATGATAGTAAGCTCCCGGAACCTGTTCAACTGGTTCAGGCAGAATATGGCGCCAAGCAGCACCGCGATCGGTATCACCTGGACAAGCATTACCGTTGTATTGCATAGCAGGTACTGGGAAGTCACGCCCGCGGGCACTCTGTTGCCCAGTATAGTTTTCAGCATCTGGAAAAGGTCTGAAAGAAGCAGTATGCCCAGGAACGCGGCAGTAGCCCACGCGAAAAGGTAGAAAAACTGTTTCAATATGTACCGGTTCAATATATTCATGTTTTTTCCATAGTTACTTTACGGATTTTACGAGGAGATAAATGCCCAGAGCGCTGAACAAAATGTTCGGCGCCCACATCGTAAGCAGGGGAGACGCTGATCCCCTGCTTCCAATTGTTTCGGCACCCACCAGAAAAATGTAATAGCTGAAAATAACCGCGACGCTCACCCCGAAGCTTATTGATTTGCTGCGCCGTCTTGCCTTTAGCCCGAGCGGTATGCCAAGCAGCGTGAAAGAAAGGCAGGCAAACGGAAGGCTGGCTCTCCTGTAGAGTTCCACGAGGAGCGGGTTGATGTTCGTCCCGGTGCTCCTGTATATTTCGATCTCCTTCCTGAGCTCGGTGTTGGACATTTCGTCCAGCCCTTTTTCCCGGTGGAACGTATCGGCCTGCGGCAGTTTTACCGTAATGTTGTGCACGTTGAAATTGAGCGCCTGGTACCTGCTTTTATCGGTTTCGTCTGTCTGGTGGATGGTGCCGTTCGTAAGCTGAAGCGTTACCTTGGAACCGCCCGGGTGCATTATTACTATTCCTTCCTGGGCTGTTATGAACCTGGAAGAGCCGGGTTTGTTTTCCGATATTATAAGTTCCTCAAGCTTGTTGGTTTTCTGGCTGATCTTGTTGATATAGATGCGGATGTCCCCCAGGTTGTTGAAAGCCCTTTCCTGCAGTTCCAGCACGGGCTTCTTGTGCACTATCTCGTACACCTGCTCAACAAACCTGTAGTTGCAGTATGGCAGGAACCTGTCATACGAGAAGGCCATCAGCATCGACACAAGTATGCCGATGGCAAGGACCGGGACCAGAACGCGCGTTATGTTTATCCCGCTCGCTTTTATAGCCGTCATTTCATTATCCGCCGAAAGCCTGCTGATGCTCAGCAGGCACGCCAGGAGCACCGCCATCGGGATGGTGAGCAGGAGCATTGACGGAAGGGAGAATATCAGCAGTTTAAAAACAGAGATCACGCCTACACCCTTATTAATCACCAGGTTGGTAAGGTATACCATCTTGCTTGCTATAAAAATGAACGTGAAAATGGCTATGCCGAAAAGAAACGGCGGCACGTATTCCCTAATAGTGTAATTTCTCAATATATTCATATTTTTCGAAATTTGATTACACCGATTTCAAAAAAGTGATTACACCGATTGTAAACAATGGTTATTATGGTAATAAATTTTTACCTTAATCTGTGTAATCATATTATACTCAGATTTGTTTTTTTTTCAAGTAAATATGAAAACGGGGATTGTTTCATGAAATTTAAAGTGTTAATAATTTTTATCCTGTTTTTGCTGATCACTGTCCACTGTCCACTGTCCACTGTCTGTCGCGCCGCCGACACCCAGACCCCCGGCCTGGGGGACCAGATAGTCAGGGAAGTGCAGTCCCGCATAGCTGCTTCCGGGAGGAAGATGTGGGAAGTGAAATACACGTGGTCTCACTACCTGGATCCCCGCATAAACAGCGATTTCGAGAACAGTTTCGCGATGTACCAGGAGCTGCAGTTCCGCCTCAGCGGGAAGGTTGGTGACAGGATCACGGTGAATGTCGAATACGACGATACCCAGCAGAAGAAACAGAAAATATCGGTCATTTACACCGGAGAGGGAAGGGAAGCCACCGGGATACAGGAAGTAAACTTCGGCGACCAGGTCCTTTCGCTTCCGGGCACCGAGTTCGTCGCGTATAACAAGCAGCTTTTTGGGTTGAGCGTGAAGGGCCAGTACGAGAAATTCAGGTATTATTTCGTCGGCAGTCAGACAAAAGGTTATTCGGAGACCAGGGAATTCAGGGGGAAGAGTGAGTTCAAGGTTGTGGACATAAGGGATATCTCTTACTACACGAGGAAGTATTACATACTCAGGCACATAAATCAGGGCAGGGAAAAGGTTTACATAGACGACAGGAACGCCTCAAATAACACCGCCAACACATTCTATTTTCAGGGTTTAGACATGGTTACAAACCCGGTTTCACCTGACACAATTTCCGGTTACTTCGACCCGGCTTTTTCCGGAGTCGACTATGTCATAGATTACGGAACAGCCGCATCCGACAGCACCGTGATATCATTTTCAAAGGGCATAGACCAGAATTTCGTCCTGCTTGTTTATGACATGGACCTTAACAATACGTTCGCCATAAAAGACGATCTCGGCACTGAGACAAGGACTTCCAGGTACGAACTGAAGAACTACTATTACCTTGGGTACCGCAAGATCATACAGAACGACCCCAATTTCATCCTGGAGGTCTGGGATTCGGATAAGGCAAGGCATCCGGTTTACCTGTGGCCGAATACCGCTCCGGCAGGCGAATCATACACCGCGAAGATAGATTACGATTTCGGTATAATACATTTCGTGGATTCAACCGGAAGGGACGTTCGGCCGTTCGCCCCCGAAGTCTACCTGCCTTCAAACCCGGTGACGACCCGCGAGATACACGCGGAATTTAAATATTCCATACAGGCGCTGATACTGCGCCCCTACCTTGTTGAGGGAAGCGAGCGCGTGTACCTGAACGGCAGCCTTCTGAGGAAGGATTCGGATTACACGATAGACTACGATAGCGGCTGGCTTTCATTCCTGCGCGAGGAAATGATCACAGAGGACAGCGTTATCAAGGTGGACTACGAATACATGCCGTTCGGCGGCCAGTACGTGGAAACCCTTTTAGGTATGAGGGGCGAGTTGCCGCTTTCTCCGGATTTTTCCATCGGCACAACATACCTGTACAGCGGCACGCCTTCGCCCAACGAAATACCCAGCGTAAGGTCCACGCCTAAAAGCCACCAGGTAGTGGACGTTGACATGCAGCTTGACCCCAAATCGCTGATCTCAAGGATTATCCCGGGCCTGGAAAAGGTCCCGTTTTCCACAAGCATGAATTTTGAGGGCGCGTACAGCTGGAAAGACCCGAATACTTTCAAGAAGGCCATGGTGGACGATATGGAAGGCGCAAAACTGCAGGTCAGCGTGCCGATGACAGATACCAACTCATGGAGGATCTCTTCGGCTCCAACAGGCGAATCACTCGGGCTGAGGGGACTTATAGGCGGGGGGGTGTTCAATCTCAGGGGAGCTGAAGAGGGCCATGACCCTAACCTGACCACCCCGAAGTCCATAGTGCTGGATTATTCCCTTGCGGACAGCAACTGGGTCGCGATCTGCTACCCGATCTCAAAATATTCGCAGGACTACTCTCAGTATAACAATATTGAGTTCTGGGTCAAGGATCCCGTACCGAATGTGAAGGTCTTCTTTGAGCTGGGAATGATAAGCGAGGATGTTGACGGCAGGGGAGGTTTTGACACCGATGTCTATTCCGGTTCGGCAAAGCTGTGGAGCAAGGGCCAGCCCAAAACAGAGGATACCAAAATGGCGGACGGCAAGCTCAATCCGGATGAAGACGCCGGCTGGACGTTCTACAGTCCGGGCGGAAGCTCTGCCCAGATAGGGGCGAATAACGGCAGGCTGGACGGAGAGGACCTTGACGGGGACGGGCAGCTCAACGCATTCAACCAGAAAATACACACGTTGGGAGGGTATTTTGCGGAATTCGATTCTTCCGGATATAAGATAGGCGAATCCGGCAGCTGGAAGCTTTACAGGATCCCGTTCTCGCGCCAGGTTTCCGGAGATACTGACTGGGCCATGGTGAAGAATATACGGATCTGGGTAAAGAACGAATCCGGCGGCGCGAAGTCCGGGTCGCTTCAGATGGACAGCCTTTCAGTGGTAGGCAGCAAGTGGACCAACGTTGCCGTGGGAGGGCTTGCCGGCATTAATACCTTTTCCGCTGAATCGAGGAACTCGGTTGACAATATCAGTGGGGACAGCCTGTCCTATTATAAAGACCCCAGGTATTACGTGCCGGATTCGTCCTACGACGAGGATGAGGACGGCCTGAACGATTATTTCGAAGAGCTGCACCCCAACCTTGAGGAAGACCTGCGCCTGGTCGTCGCTTCCCAGATACCCAAGGAACAGTCAATGGCGCTGGTCTACCGGTTCAGCGAGGAGTGCACGGGTTCCGTGACCCAGAAATTCACAACAGCGCTGAATTTTACCGACTACAAAAGGATGAAATTCTGGCTTTTCGTGACTTCCGGCAGTTCCGGCGGCACGTTCTTCATTAGGTTCGGCATGGACGACAACAACTACTACCAGCAGAATTTCGCCCTGTCTTCGGAAAAAGACTGGGAGATCAAATCAGTGGAGCTGGGTGACGTTACAACGCTGGTTAGGTCCGCGACAATGACCGTGACAGAGCCGCTGGACATACTGTATAATATCAAACAGATAACGCTGGGTGTGTATGACACCAACACCTTCGGCAGGAAAAAGGAGATCTGGATAAACGAGCTGTATCTGGACGAGTCCGGGATAAAGGAGGGTTACGCCCTAAAGGCCGGGCTTAACGTGAATATTGACAACGGATTCGTGGGGTTGGGCGCAAGTTACAGGAAGCTCTCACACACGTTTGAAACCCTGGGCGTTGCGTCAGCCGCGGAGGACAACGAATCTTTCGGAGGCAGCTGGAGCGTTCTGCTATCAAGGCTTATACCGTCCGGCTGGGGGATCAGCCTGCCTTATTCAGGCGCATGGTCACAGACGCGCACCCAGCTTGACCCCAATACCGCAAAGGATGTCCCGCGGTACAGGCTGGGCCTCAGGAATGTGATCGCGCAGAGCCATTTTCTTAATTTCGGGCAGACATATTTGCCTTCGATCACCGGCAGTTATACCCACGCGAAGATAGACAGCGATTTTAAAGGTTCTGAGGCAAAAGAAATACAGCAGAGCTATTCGGCAAGCATGATTTACAGCTATGCCTTCCCGCGCTGGTTGTGGTACGCGCTTTCCGTTAAACCTTCCTATTCCTATTCGAGTTCTTTGCGCGAGGTAAGCATTGGCCCGGCTTTTGTGGATACGAACAATACATGCGATCATGCAAGCGATTTCCTTGTTTCAATGGGTTTTCAGCCTGTCGCGCAGGTAAACATCATACCGCAGTATAAGCTGCGAAACACGGGCCAGCAGGCAAGCGTCAACGCGCCACTGGGGGATATGAGGCCTTTGAGCAGGAACCAGAACCTCGGTATTTCAACTTCCACGACGTATTTTAAGGGTGTAAGCCCGTCCGCGTCTCTCAGCGAGGTCATCGACGAGAATTATTTCATAAGCGTCACGGATACTAAAAAGAACGCAAGCGGCAGCGCGACCGTTGATTTTAACGCAAGCGTTTCACCCAGAGAATGGTTCAGCGTAATGAAATTCGTTAATTTCTATTACAGCTTCCGGATGAACGCGAACGTTTCGTATGAAAGCCTTGATAAAACAATAGAGCCCGGGGATATAAACATGGACATCTGGCAGGCCCTTGTGAACCTGAGAGACACGTTTACGTTCACCCTGATGCGGAAGGCGTCATCCAACCAGAAAAACCACACGCTCAGCGCTAATTTTTACCTGTGGGACCCGCTCAGCGCGAGCGCGAATATGTCTTTCGGCACGGACGAAAGCCAGAACCAGGGTTCTTTCAACACTGTCAATAACCTGGGTTACGGCGGCAGCGCCCGCCTGGACATTAACCAGGCGTTCCCGGAACTGAAGAAATCCATGGAATCTTCGAACCTTATGGGCAGTTTCAACCACAGGATCTCGGAAACCCTGGGTTCGTCAAAAACCTCCACCATGACACCCAACTTCAACTGGCAGGTAAGGTGGACCTCAGCCGTAAACCAGAATTATTCATTTAACTGGAACATGGAGACCACCCAGACCGGCGCATACACCAGGTTCACAAACACCATGGCTCCTTCTGTGAGGACGGATTATACCGCCGATTTCCCGCTTGTCCTCGCTATACCGTTTTTCAAGGAATGGAAGCTTGCGAACCGCTTTGACCTCAACAATACCACGAGCCATGAATTCAGGAGCGTGGAAGAAGACGTATTAAAGCTGGAATCGACAAATAAGTTTTCGACCACCACCGGGCTTTCGTATAACGCGGCTGAGAACCTCCGCCTTACGTTCGGCCACACTTTTATCTGGTACGCGAACGCCCAGGTCCCGACCCAGGATTATATTTCGCACAGCATAGCGTTCCGCGGCGAGATCCGCTTTTAGAGGCAGTCATGAGTCATGTGTCATGAGTCATGTGTTTAGCTCGTAACATCGTGCATCGTTCATCGTGCATCGTAAATAATTCTCTGTGTCTCCGTGCCTCCGTGGTTAATTTTATAATCACCGTAATCGCAGATAAATATCACCGTAATCAGGATTTTATAGTGAAGTTCGGGATATGCAACGAAATTTTCAAGGGCTGGGAATGGGCCAGGGTGGCTGGATACGTTTCATCGCTGGGTTACGCCGGTATTGAGCTTGCCCCGTTTATTTTTGCCGGATCGGTTGAACAGGTAAGCGCCGGCAAAAGGAAAGAGATCGCGGATATTGCCGGTGCGAACGGCCTTGAAATAACCGGCCTTCACTGGCTGCTGGCGTCCCCGAAGGGCTTGAGCCTGAGTTCTCCGGATAGGTCGATCCGTGAAAGATCAACTGAATACCTTAAAGCCCTGGCGCGCTTCTGCGGCGATGTAGGCGGGAAAGTAATGGTGTTCGGCTCTCCGAAGGCAAGGGATATCCCTCCTTCATCCGGTTTTGGCGAAACATACGAACGCGTTAAGGATTGTTTCTTTTCAATCCTTCCGGTCCTGAAAGAAAGGGGTGTTATCCTTGCGCTTGAACCTCTTACCCAGAAAGAAACAAACTTTATAAATTCAGCGAAGGAAGCCATCCGGATGATAGAGGAGATAGGCCATCCAAATTTTAAACTCAACCTCGACGTGAAAGCTATGTCCGCGGAGAACAGGCCGATACCCGAAGTCCTTGAGGGATCCGGCAGGCACCTTGTCCATGTGCACGTAAACGATCCCAGCCTGCTGGGCCCGGGTTCCGGTGAAGTTGATTACGCGCCTATCAGGGAGGCATTGCAAAAAATCGGATATGAAGGTTACCTTTCTGTGGAAGTTTTTGATTTCAGCCCCGGACCCGAATCCATCGCTTCCACCAGTATTGAATATTTGAAAAAAATATTTGACACTGATATTCGCTGATTTTCACAGTGTAAATCTGTGTCAAAAATTTGACAACTGGGTTTTGTAACTCAGGGCTTTAGCCCTGAAAGGAATAAAATGCAAAAACGAATAATTGTAAAGGCTGGATTTCATGAAAGGAACAACCGTCCGGTAAGCTGCAATATCGAAGAAGGCTTAAAAAGCGTTAAACTTACCGATGCGAAGGAAGATATAGAGATACCGTGCCAGCTTGAGGGCGGCAGGCTTTGCTGGGTCGTGAATAACCTGGAGAGCGGGAAGGAAAAAGAATACCTGGTTACAGGCAAAGCGGGCAGGCCCTTCGGTAATATTGATCTTGATGAAAAGCCGGGTATAATTGACATACGCACAGGCAAAGGCCTTTTCGCTTCTTACCATTTCGGCAATGTGGTCCGCCCTTTCCTTAACCCGGTCATGGGCCCCGATAACAAAAGCGTGCTGAGGGAAATAGTTGAGAAAGAAGACTCCCCCGAGCACGACCATAGGCACCAGAGGGGAATACTTGTCGCGCACGGCGACGTCAACGGGGTTGATGACTGGAGCGAGGAGGAAGGCCACGGTTCGATACGCCATGATGCTTTCAGGGAAATAGTTTCAGGGCCTGTTTGCGCGAAAATAACGGCTGAGAATTCCTGGCTCTCCAGGGAAGGGACAAAGGTCCTGTCTGAAACAAGGGAAATGAGATTTTACAGCCTTGCCGAAGCGGGGATCATCGATTTCATTATAACATTCAGGGCCGCTGAAGGCAGGGTTGTTTTCGGCGACACAAAGGAGGGCGGCATAATCTCCGTGCGTGTCGCGACTACTCTGCGGGGTGACAGGCAGGGGAAGATAGAGACAAGCTCAGGCGGGATAGGCGAGAAAGAATCCTGGGGCAAAAGGGCGCACTGGTGCGATTATTCGGGGAAGCTGGGTTCGGGTACAGCTGGCCTTGCTGTTTTTGACAATCCCGCTAACTTCAGATATCCGGGCTACTGGCACGTAAGGGATTACGGCCTGATGACCGCTAATCCTTTCGCGCTTTCCTACTATTACGACGACAAGAACAGGAACGGCTCGCACGCGGTTGAAGCCGGGCAGGATCTCATATTCCGGTACAGGGTTTTCATACACAAAGGGGACACAAAGGAAGCCGGAGTTGCCGGTGCTTTCAATAATTATATCAATCCCCCGGAAATTATAATAAAGGCAGATTGAGATTTAGATTGTAGTGGTGCGGCGTTTCGTCACACAGTTTGTAGCCGCAACCTTTTCGAAGACCCGCCTCCGCCTTAAGAATTGGCGGATGCGCCAATATTTAAGGTGCAAATCTTTAAGGAGGGAGGTTGCGATTATGTAGGGGCGCAATTTATTGCGCCCAAAATGTAGCTCAGG
>Ga0100387_10005021_pt1 | contig 10795 bp, 9 predicted proteins | sample CryGeymeta201511_FD_81547 | JGI IMG/M metagenome (GOLD analysis project Ga0100387, IMG submission 81547) | Groundwater microbial communities from Crystal Geyser aquifers in Utah, USA - Crystal Geyser metaG 2015-11 | ecosystem: Environmental > Aquatic > Deep subsurface > Groundwater | place: USA... | reverse complement strand
TTTTAAGACAAAACGATTTTATTGAAAAAATAAAATAAAAAAAGGGGATCTGGATCAGTCCCCAGCCAAACTTTCGGTAATGGAGATATTCATTATCATTGCTGAATAATAGGCTGTCCAGTAACCGTCTTTCTTTACGAAACTAACGACAACATAAGTCATTATTACTCCTCCTTGTTTGGTTTAATTTAAACAATAATAATATAAACTAACATATAATAAATAATAAGTTAATAAAACATATGCCAAAAATATTAGGAATCGATTTAGGTACTACTAATAGTGCCATGGCTGTTATGGAAGGCGGACAGCCAAAAATTTTAGAGAATAAAGAAGGAAATAGAACTACACCTTCCATGATTGCTATTTCTAAAAATGGAGAAAGACTAGTTGGACAACTAGCTAAACGCCAAGCTGTGACTAACCCAGCTAATACCTTGTTTAGTATTAAACGCTTAATAGGTAGACACTATAACTCTGACGAAATACAAAAAGACATTAAGACTATGCCATTTAAAATTATTCAGGCTGGACAAGGGGTTAAAGTTAAAATGGGTGATAAAGATCATACACCACAAGAAATATCAGCTTTGATTTTACAGAAATTAAAAGCTGATGCTGAAGAAAAGTTAGGTGAAAAGATTGAAGAAGCTATCATAACTGTGCCAGCATATTTTGATGATTCACAAAGACAAGCTACTAAAGATGCTGGTGAAATTGCTGGTTTTAAAGTTAGGCGTATTATTAATGAACCAACAGCGGCCGCTTTAGCTTATGGTTTTGATAAAAAGAAAGATCAACAAATTGCTGTTTATGACTTAGGTGGTGGTACCTTTGATATTTCCATACTTGATGTTTCGGCCGATACTGTTGAAGTAAAATCAACTAACGGTGATACTCATTTAGGTGGTGATGATTTTGATCAAAAGATAATTAATTGGATTATTGAAGAATTTAAGAAAGATCAAGGTATTGATTTAACTACTGATATTATGGCTTTGCAAAGAGTAAAAGAATCTGCGGAGAAAGCTAAAATTGAGTTATCTACTTCCACGGAAACTGAAATAAATCAACCCTTCATTACTACGGATAGTTCTGGACCTAAGCACTTAGTTATGAAGTTAACTAGAGCTAAGTTAGAAGATTTGGTTGGTGATTTAGTTAAAGCTACTTTTAAATCAGTTGATCAAGCTATTAAAGATTCAGGTTTTAAGAAAGAAGCCATTGATGAAATAATTATGGTTGGTGGTATGACTAGAATGCCCTATGTTCAAAAGAAAGTAGAAGAATACTTTAGTAAGAAACTTAATGTTACCGTTAATCCCGATGAAGTAGTTGCTCTAGGGGCTGCTGTGCAAGCCGGTGTTTTGCAAGGTGACGTTAAAGACGTTTTACTTTTGGATGTTACACCTCTTACTCTTGGTATTGAAACTTTAGGTGGCGTTAGTACTCCATTAATTGAAAAGAATACAACTATTCCTACTTCTAAGTCTCAGATTTTCTCCACAGCTGCTGATAGTCAAACTTCCGTAGAAATTCATGTCTTACAAGGTGAGCGGGAAATGGTGGAAGGTAACAAAACTCTAGGAAGATTCATATTATCTGGTATTCCACCTGCTCCAAGGGGCGTACCTCAAGTCGAAGTAACTTTTGATATTGATGCTAATGGTATTTTAAACGTTAAGGCTCAAGATAAAGCAACAGGAGCTGTTCAATCTATAACTATAACTGCTTCTTCTGGTTTGTCCAAAGATGAAGTTGAAAAAATGAAGAAAGAAGCAGAATTACATGCCGATGAAGACAAAAAGAAGAAAGAATTGATTGAAGTTAAGAATAATGCTGATTCTGTCATCTATCAAACTGAAAAACTCTTAAAGGATAATGGTGATAAAGTACCAGAAGATGTTAAAAAAGAAGTTACTGATAAAATGGAAGAACTTAAAAAAGTAAAAGACGGTGAAGATGTTGAAGCTATTAGAAAAGCTTTAGAAGAGGCAAATCAAACTATCCAGAAAATAGGTCAAGCTATGTATAAGGAACAACAACAAGAAACTCCTCCAGCCAGTGCTGAAAGTACTGAAACTAAAGAAGAAGGTCCAGTTGAAGGTGAATATGAAGAAGTAAAAGAAGAACCCAAAGAAGAAGCTAAATAATTAAAATAAAACAATATGAAAATCTATATCGGCTCAGACCATGCTGGTTATGAGTTAAAGCACTATTTAATGGATAATTTTAAAGATGCAGAATTTCATGATATTGGCTTTATTGAATTTAATAAAGATGATGATTATCCTAAAATTGCGCATGATTTAAGTAATAGAGTATTAAGTGAAAAAGGTCTTGGTATCTTAATTTGTGGTACTGGCCTTGGGATGTGTATGGGTGCAAATAGACATAAAGGTATTAGAGCAGCTAATTGTTTAACGCCTGAAATGGCAGAGCTGACCAGAAAGCATAATAATGCTAATATACTTTGTTTAAGTGCTAGATTAATTAAAAAGGAAGATACTCTAGAAATATTAAAAACCTTCTTAGAGACTGAATTTGAAGGTAGTCGACACGAGAAAAGAGTTGAGATGTTAGATAATTAAATGAAATTAGATAAGATAAAACAAATTGTTAAAGATAAATACCATAATCTTGCTTCAGGTGAAGCTAGTTGTAATTGTAGTTGTCAGAGTAAAAAAATATCAGAGAGTATTGGATATACCAAGGATGAATTAGCCAATGTTGGTAAGGCTAATATGGGTTTAGGTTGTGGTAATCCAGTAGCAATTAGTAATATTTCAGAAGGTGAGACAGTAGTTGATCTTGGTAGTGGTGGTGGTATTGATTGTATTTTAGCTGCTCAAAAAGTAGGACCTCAAGGTAAAGTGATTGGTATAGATTTTACTCAAGCCATGATTGATATTGCTTTGAGTAATGTGAAAAAGACTAATCATATTAATATTAAATTTAAACTTGCTGATATTGAGAATTTGCCCTTAGAAGATGAATCAGTTGATAAGATAATAAGTAATTGTGTAATTAATTTAGCTCCAGATAAAAGAGCTGTCTTTCAAGAAGCTAGGCGTGTCTTAAAAGATACGGGTAAAATGTATATTTCAGATATTGTCTTGCTTGAAGAATTAAGTAAAGAGCAAAAGAGTAATAAAGAACTAATATCTAGTTGTGTAGCCGGTGCTTTGCTTAAAGAAGATTATATTAACTTAATTAAAGAGTCAGGTTTTAAAGTAAATATATTAAATGAGAATAAGGCTATAAGTAAAGAACAATATAATGGGATTAATTTAGAAAGTATGGCTTTAGAAATAATGAAGAATTAGATGAGTAAAGATTACTATAAAATCATCGGTGTTGATAAAAAAGCAACACCAGATGAAATAAAAAAAGCTTTTCGCAAAAAAGCTCATGAACACCACCCTGATAAAGGTAATGGTAATGCTGATAAGTTTAAAGAATTAAATGAAGCCTATCAAATTCTTGGAAATGCTGAAAAAAGAAAACAGTATGATCAATTTGGCACGACTTTTAATGGGGCAGGTGGTGGTGCTCAAGGTGGAGTAAATTGGAATGATTTTGCGGGAGGCTTTAATACTGGAGGTACGCGCGTAGACATTGATGATCTAGGTGATATTTTTGGTGATTTTTTTGGGGGTGGACGTAGTAGATCGCGAAGTCAAAGAACTAGTCGAGGTTCGGATATTGAAGCAAGATTCACTATTTCTTTTGAAGAAGCTGTTTTTGGTGCAGAAAAAGTAATTGAATTATCTAAATATGTAATTTGTAGTAGATGCCAAGGTAATGGTGCCGAACTAGGAGCTTCAATAAATACCTGTACTAAATGCCAAGGTACTGGACAAATACAAACTACTCAACAAACCTTTTTCGGCGCTTTTAGATCTATAGCAACGTGCCCTGATTGTGAGGGACAGGGTAAAACAGCTAGTCAGAAATGTACTAAATGCTATGGTCAAGGTAGGCATAAGGAAAATGAAAGGATTAAAATAAAGATACCTAAAGGTATTGATAATAATGAAACTATTAAATTATCTGGTAAAGGTGAGGCAGGGGAAAAGGGAAGTTATTCTGGAGATCTATATATTCATATTCAAGTAATACCTTCTAAGGAATTTAAAAGAGAAGGATATAATATATATTCTAACAACTTAATTCCTTTTAGCTTAGCTACACTTGGTGGTAAAACTAAAGTAAAAACTTTACATGGTGAGATTAGCTTAAAAATACCAACTGGTACTTCGTCTGGTAAAGAGTTTGTTTTAAAAAGTAAAGGTGTGCCTAAACTTCGTGGTAGAGGTACTGGTGATCATTATGTTAAAGTAAAGGTAGCGGTACCAAAGACTTTAAATAGAGAACAAAAGAAGTTATTGAATCAATTAGAAAGAGAAGGCTTATAATTTATTTTATAAACTATACTATCTTCTGTTTCAATCATTAACTCAAAATAATTAGAATTATTTTTTAAGAAATCACTTAAATCTAAGTAATACTTATTATTCTTAGGAAGCCAAATATATTCAGTGTTGAAATTATTTACTATACTTTCAGCTATAGCTTTAGCTGTTTTTTTGTTTTCGGGACATTCATTTATTTTAATATTTTCTGCACAAATATTTAATGATATATTTTCCCAAAGATAATACAATTCTTTATTATATTTAAATAAGAAAACAGGGTCCAAACCAATAATATAATAATTATGATGATTAAAAAAGAATAATCTGGTAAAAGAATCCCAGGCAACATTAAAAATTATGGAATTTTTAGGGGTATTATTCTTTAACCAAAGGGCAGTTTCTTTGAAGGTATCAATTGACTGCGCTTGATTATAACTAGTAGATATTTGTTTAATCGGTGAATAGATTAAGGAAATAATGGTTAAAGCAATTAAAATTTTAAATGGTAATTTATTTAATTTAATGAAGATGACTTCTGATAATGATATAAATTCAGATTTAGCCTCAAATAAATTATACGAATAAGCGGTAAATAATATTATGATCGGTGCTAAATATTCAATAAACCTATAAAATATTAAAGTTAAGATTAGAAAGATTATGGATAATAAAAAAAGAAAATAATAATTTTTCTTTTTTTCTAAATCAATGTCTGTTTTAAGAAGTAAATTAATTAAGCAGATTAGGAATGAAAAGAAAAGTAAGAGAACTAATGGTAAAGATGTAATTATAAATGAAATTAAATTGTAATTATTAAGTTCCGCCGGAGTTAATTTAATGTTTTCAGTTAGTGATAATAAACCAGAACTATAATTAGTAAATATAATATTAAGAAAATTAAATAGTTGAGGATGAATAATTAGACCTAATATTATGCCTATTAAAACAATAATAAAAATTAACCAATCAAATTTTTTAAGTATTAATAATTTTATTAATAAATAAGAGAATAAAATAATTAAAATTATTAGGATAGAGCCATAAGAAGATAGGATGAAAATAATTGGCCAAAACAAAAGGAACCATTTCTTTTCTTTCATTAATAAATAAATACCGATTAAAGAAAGAGAGATGGTAAATAATAGGGGGCGACCTAGTTGTAATCTAAAAATAAATAGATTTGAAGAAAATATTAAAATAAAAAGCCAGAGTTCTGGCTTTTTAATATCCATTTTATTTAAGATAAAATAAAATAAAGTAAAAAATAAAGCACTGAATAAACTAATAAATATTTTTAAACTGTAAGGAAAAGCAAAATATGTAAAGGGGTGTAAGATTAAATGGAATAAATAGCGTTGATCAGAGAAATTAGTATTAAAATCAGTATAATATAACCAAGGGAAATTACTTGAAATATTTTCTTCAAACATAATTTGCACAAATTTATAATGAAAAAAAGCATCAACCCCAAATACCTTATTAGAAAATAATTGAAGACTAAAGGTAAATATAAATAAAATAACAAATAAATATATTAATTTTTTCTTCATATTATGTATTTTATCACGTTTTTAAATAAAAAAAAGTGGGTGAAGCTAAATAAATTAGCTCACCCACATGAGGTTTAGATAATCAGGGAATCTGTGGTACGAGTTTAATTCGTACCATATAATTCCCGGAGTTATCATGTATCCAACCCTCCTTAATTCTTCCATGGCTGTCTTTGCAATCATCATTGACACCCATGAAAAGAAGTAAAGGTTGATTGGTATGATTGGTGAACGGAGTTCCATCCACCCTTATTAAGGTCCATGACGGGTCAGTAACGAACCTGGCATAAACTGCTCCCAGCTTTTTTTGTTGGAGGGAAACCCGGTTGTTGGTATATGGCCAGGAACCTAAAGAGGTTCTATTCTCATTGTTCCAAGAAGCCAAATATCCTTCGGGTCCAGTATCACGGTTTGCCGGATCACAGCTTGAGCCAGATGGCCCAATGTTGACGTTACCATATGGGGTAATCATATATGTTTCGCCAGGCTGTACTAGGATCGTGGTATTACCGTTTATGACGTCGCCAGGAAGTCTCACCATGTAAGCATCATTGTCTCCACTCACATCCAGTTCTACTTCTGGAATGGGGAAGGGAATTAGTGGTAGAGAAGTTACAGTTTTTACAGCTGTAATTATTGTTACTGGAGTAACAGGTTCAGGCTCAACCTTTTTCTGTGGCTGATTCAAAGCCAGATTCTCGTATTGTGACTTCAAATCTATATCCTTGATTGAAACCCAACCTATTGTTTCTCTGTCAGACAAACGAACCTTGACATAGGCTTCACCGATATTATCCGACTGAGTCTCGTTAACAACAACTGTTACTTCTGTATCTTTCAGTAGCATTTGTTTTGCTTTACCGCAGGGTTCACCATTATTGAAAAGATAAAGGCCAGTACTGTCTGAAGAAACGACTTGTTGTGATATCCGATCCTTCATCTCTCTTCTTATTTGGTTCAACCTGATTTCCTCCCGGATTTTGCTGTGCGTTAGCTGATTTTTCGAATAATACCACCCCAGGTAGGTATTGGACCAATCACGGTAACCTTTCCAGCCATAGTTGAGTAGTCCAGTTGGTGACATCAAACCAATCATAATACCAAGGCAGGCCATGAAGGCAGCTAGACGAGCTGAGTTTCTCCAGGAATCTTTCGGTTTTTTAATCACAGCGTAAGCAAACATCAGAAGCAGTGCTGTAATAATGAACATTACCAAGAAAGTTCCAGGAGTCTGATTTTTGAGGAGTAACCACGCCATCAGCATAAAGATGATGATATTGGCTTGGTAACAGATCATTCTTCCAGTAGTATAAAGAGCGCTACCTTTTGAATTGTCCTCTGAATCAGGATTACCCATCTTTTTTAAGCCCGATCCAATTATTTTGTAAGGTACAAAAATCATGACTGTGCCCACAATAGTCAGGAAGAACCCTTTTCCCATAAAGTCCATGTAGATCATGAACATTGCTGTTACTACGTAGATAACAGAGAACGCGATGAAATAGTACCGATGTATTGAGTTGGTATATTCATCGAGCTTTCGCATCATCCCGTTGATAACAGTAAAGCTTAGATCACTAAGTTCAGCATTGTCAGTTACGCTGAGTTTGAACTTGTTGACCAGGTACTGTAGTTTTTGGTTGAGTTTTGTAGTTCCGGCCATACTCAGTTCAGCACTTCCTTTGAGAATATTGCCGATAGTATTTTTCAGATCTGCTATGGCTTTAGTTATCCATTCAGGCTGTAGCCCGAAGATTAGAAGAGCTATGCTGATTGAAGGCCAGGGTGTTTTGAACCACTCGGAAAAACCTGAAGAGACTTCACTCAGTTCCTTCCTTAATTCTCCGAATTCCTTGATTATTTCTTTGACATCAGAGAGACGTGTTTTTTCAGTCCCTTCTGTTTTATCATTAATTTCTTCTACCATCGTTATTATCTCCTTACTTTACGTTGTATTTTTTTTGACCACTTTAAGAAATCACCTGTCAGACATTTTTTTGGATTCGTATTCATGTTGCTGAAAGCAGTTCTATGTTTTTGCTCCAATCCCTTAATAGCAGAATGAATTATCCGCAAAAACATATCACTATTGATTTCAGGCTGAGCCATCATCCCCAAATAGGCCTCAAGCCTTGCTTCGTCGTTAGGCAATTCAATGAAGTGCCTGATGGCTTGTTCGGCTTTTTCATAGCTTTTATTGGCCATATCTTTAACCATATCGATAAACGGGATAGCTAACCATTGAGTGGCTTCTGCTTCCTGTTGTGGTATAGAGATATGGTGAGCAGCTATTTGGAGACTTCCGGTGGCTCGTTTAATTATCTTATGAATCAAACCTTCTATATTTTTGTCTTTCTCTTCATCAAGACCTTTTTGAAACAGGAACTTGAGGAAGTTAGACCAGATTAATAGCGGTGAAGTTGGATTATCAAGAATCAAATCAATATTCACTAGGTACTGATCATAGAAAGTTAAACGTGTCTCGTCTGTGTCAAGTTCAACAAAACTTTTGACCAAACGTTTAGCTTCTTCAGCTGAAGAACCATGCATCCCTACCACTTTCTCCATGAAGAAGAAAGCTAAAAGATACTTAACCCAGGAAACCATCTTTTTTTTGACAATATTTGACGAATTGTCAGTTTTAGGAAAGTTTCGAGGGTATCTGGTTTTAATCCATTTTTTCAGATCCTTGATCATCCGGGTACGGCTGTACTTCAGATACAGGTAATCAATGAACTGCCAGAAGACCTTCGCTGATTTTCCAGGTTTCATCTTGAATTCTTGATCGGTCTCAAAGAGAATGGTCGAGAATTTTTCCAAGATGGATCTGTTTTTCTGATTAAATGGATTATAGACCCGATTGCTTTCAGCAACATCAGCCAGTAGTGAAAAGAAGATCGCATTATCTTCATATGATTTGACATTGATTGCAGCATCTTTACCACCACCACCAGCTTTTCGGCGTCCAGACCAGACTATGTCTGATATTTTTTCACTGAAAACATGATTTAACATGTCCTCAATTCGATCAATTATTTTGGTCATCACCTTCTTCCTCCAAATTAAGATATTTAAGCTTTTGGTCAGCAGTTAAGTCCAAGAGACCAAGAAGCAAGTAACGAGACCTCATTCCATCGAGTGGAGCCAGAGTAAACGTTACCTCTTGCATTTGCTTTGGGGTAAGTCCTCGGTACCAATCTTTTAATTTATTTAACTTTTCAGCTTGATTATTATCAGCCTGACTTTGTTTAATCATTTGTTCGATAAGAATACCGAATTTTTGATCAGCTCTAGCTGGTAGATCGTTTCGAAAGTGAGGGAATAAGCCTAATTCCTGAGCCTTAGCTGTAATAGCCTTAGGGTCAAGAACGGCAAGATCCTTCAACTTTTTAAGCAGATCATTTTTTTCAAGTTGAGATGCTTTCATGACGAAAAACATCCTTTGGAATGGAGTCAATCCTTTCAACCAATTACGAATTTTTTGCTCAGGTTCATTATGCTCAGAACTTAGGTTGTAGGGTAATATTTCTATTACCTTTTGAACCTTACGTTCATCATTATCGTTGTATACTGGAACCCAGAATTTTTCGCAATTGAATCTATTTCCTGTATTTCTTTTTCTTTGTACCATTTTAACCTCTCTTTATTTGCATTCAAGGTCGAATCTAGCATCCGTACCATGTAAATAAACAGTCCGGATTGAATCGCAGGAATTTTTAGGCAGGATTCGGAGGGAATAGGTAAAGTCTGAAACCAGTTCTGTTTCACCAACCTGAATGATATCAGCAGGGAACATGAAGTAATGTTCCCGCATGAGTTTCAGGGGTCGGTTGGTGGTGATAATAAGTTCAGCCAGTTTACCAGGTTTGATTTCCTTCTGGAGGCAACTTGCTGTGTAAGTATCTGGTTCGGTTAAATTGATGATAAATACCATCAAACTAATAACCATCAGAGTTATCACAGAAATGGCTAACTTGTGAATCAGTCTTTTACGCTGGTAAGTTGACCGCTGTTTTTTGACAACCTCGATCTCACCTGATTTTTTTTCAGAATTAGTTAAACCAGGTACTCTGTATTTCAGCTTGATCTTACCGGGTGATGTTGAACTAATTGAAATATATGCCAAATTATCACTGAGGATATTCCAGTTTTCAATTTTAGCTTCATCTTTAATTACTTCAATATCGAATTGACCTTCATCCAACAGATTGGTTCCACGAACAGTTACAACTTGACGGAAGCCAAGTGGAATATTCTTGGGCCATTCAGTGATTTCAGGTGTTGGTGGATTTATTACATTAACTGTAACTGTATGCTCATTTCCTTCATTATCGATGACAGTAAAGGAAATAGTACCAGTTTCAGGAGCATTAACGATGATCGTATAAATTGGATCAACGTATGCCTGGGTTGTGATGTGGACAGACGAGCTAGTAGCTGTAACTTCAGCTATCATGTCCAGGTTTTTGCCATAAAGATTAACTTTACGGTTATTACCACAGACAATACTCGGTGTTATCGGGTTTATTTTTACTCTTCTCATTTTTCATTCCTTTCGTTTTTTTCTTTTCTTTATGTTTGCTCTGTCTGGCCACAAAAGGACCAGGCAATTCTAACGAACTGGCATATTAAATCACCAATTATTTGTCAAAATTCATCTGTTTCCTAAGGATTAGGAAAAATATGAATGTAGCATATTTTAGTGTTTTTGTCAATAATTTGTGGTAATGTCTACATACATATGGCGGTTTTCCAAGATAATAGTTATCATGGATAAATGTGTATCAATATGTCAAATTCAATCAAAGAGGAGAGATTGAGATGGGT
>Ga0100387_10004996_pt1 | contig 10822 bp, 9 predicted proteins | sample CryGeymeta201511_FD_81547 | JGI IMG/M metagenome (GOLD analysis project Ga0100387, IMG submission 81547) | Groundwater microbial communities from Crystal Geyser aquifers in Utah, USA - Crystal Geyser metaG 2015-11 | ecosystem: Environmental > Aquatic > Deep subsurface > Groundwater | place: USA... | reverse complement strand
TAAATGAACTCATCAGAATGGGACGGTAGTAGGGTGCGTTTACCGTGCTGTCCAGGGATCCCGTAAACAGTGCAGGCAGATTCGATATGTGTTCGAGCCAGTCCATTTTTTTTACAAATAATTCGTAATCATCGAGAGGAGAGAGTGAAAATCCCAAGGTATGCCCATAGAAAATGAATCCCGCGGCAATCAGTATAAAGATATAAAATGAGGTAGCTTTAACGAGTTTCAATTTTCAATCTATTGAAAACGGTGTATTCAGTCTAATCATTGAATCCGCAATACCGCTTTATAAATTGCCGTAAAACCGTTTGGATATAGTCCAACATCTCATCGGTAATGCCAAGGTAAACGCCAAGCCAAAAGACTCGTTCGGTGATTTCATTAGTAACCTCCAAACCCCCTGAGACCCGGTGATTGATATACTGATATGCAGGCTGACGAAGAAGATTCCCACCAAATAGAAACCGCGTATCGATTTTATGGTCATTCAGATACCGAACCATGTCATCCCGGGTAAACGGGGCGGCAGATCGAACCCCGACCGGGAAACCGAACCATGCCGGATCGGTGTTTTCCGTTGCATGAGGAAGCTGGAAATATTCCTGATATACGGAAAAAATTTGTTCCAACCGGTTAAAATTGTATTTTCTTTTTTTGATGAAATTCGGCAGTTTATTCAGTTGCGACAATCCCACCGCTGCCTGCATATCGGTTATTTTCAAATTGTACCCGATATTGGAAAAAATATACTTGTGGTCAAATCCGTGGGGCAGATCGCCCAATTGCCAGTTAAATCGTTTTCCACACGTGTTGTTTTTACCCGGCTCACACCAACAATCCTTACCCCAGTCCCGGAACGAGCAGATGAGTTTATGAAGTTGAGAGGAATTCGTTACCACGCAACCGCCCTCACCCATGGTGATATGATGGGCAGGATAAAAGCTAAACGTGGCTATATCTCCAAAAGAACCGACCAATTGACCTCCGTATGTAGAACCCAGAGCGTCGCAGCAGTCCTCAATAAACCAGAGGCGATGAATTTTTGTCATGCGGGAAATTCTGGAAAGATCAACCGGATTTCCCAGTGTATGTGCAACGAAAACAGCCTTTGTCTTGTCCGTGATTGCAGCGTCTAACCGGTCAGGATCTAAATTATAATTACCGGGTAAAACGTCCACAAAAACGGGAATAAGTCCATTTTGAATAATCGGGTTTACCGTCGTGGGAAATCCGGCCGCAACGGTGATCACCTCATCACCTTTGTGAAGTTGGCGATCTCCCAACATGGGAGATGTTAATGCGGTTAAAGCCAGCAAATTTGCAGAAGAACCGGAATTCACAAGACTGGCATGCCGGACACCCAATAACTTTGAGAACTTTTGCTCAAATTCTGAAGCGAATCTTCCCGATGTCAACCAGAAATCAAGGGCGGCATCCACGAGGTAGCGAATGTCCTCCGCGTCAAATACCCTGCCAGAAGTGTGGATCTGCGTTTTTCCGGGTATGAACGGTTTGACCGTATGTTCTTCACGGTAAAACATGGCGATTTGATCCAGTATGCGTTTTCGGTGTTCCAGGGATATCCCTAATTGTTAGATGTGACCAGAGCGTTGTATTTTTCGATTTGGGATTCAGAAAATTTCCTAATATCAGAAGACGAGGAGTGGGTATACCATTCAATCGTTTCACAGATCGCTGTTTCAAAATCCCAAACCGGCTTCCACCGTAGCATTCTTTTAGCCTTTGAATTATCCAGTGTCAATATGTTTGTTTCATGGAACGGTGGGTGGGTGTCCATGTTCTGCCAGCTTCCTGAACCGTAGTGGTGGATGACAGACATGACCACATCCTTCACTGATTTGACTTCACCTGAATCAGGTCCAAAATTCCATGCTCCGCTAAAAATATCAGGTTCATGATGTAATCGTTCAGCCAGTTTTAAACAGCCTGAAACCAGTTCAAATACGTGTTGCCAGGGTCGAACAGCACTTGGATTTCGAATCTCAATCGGCATCTTTTTTTCAAGGAACCGAATGCAGTCCGGGATCAGCCGATGGACCTGCCAATCACCTCCACCCAATACATTTCCGGCCCGGGCCGTTGATAGAGACTTCTTAAATGGATTATTTCTGTGTCCAAAAAAAGACTGTCGGTAGGCATGAGATACAATTTCTGCCGCCCCTTTGCTGGCACTATACGGGTCGAATCCACCCAAGGGATCACCCTCCCGATAAGCACCTGCGGTATTTTGATTATCGTAACATTTATCAGACGTCACGATCACCACCGTCACCTTTTTTTGGATCAATCTGCAGCATTCCAGTATGTTCAGAGTTCCCATCACGTTGGTGTTAATGGTATTGAAAGGTTCCTGATATCCCAGACTAACAATGGGCTGTGCGGCGAGGTGGAAAATAATATCCGGCTGGGAATGGGTAAACGTATGCAATGTTGCTTCAAAATTTCGAATATCCTGTTGATGATGTTCAACTTCATTTTTGAGATGACACCTGACAAAGTGATCACGCTCCGTATGGGGTTCGAGAGATAGCCCGGTAATTTTTACTCCCATCCGCAACAACCACAAGGTCAGCCAGGACCCAATAAAGCCGGTGTGACCGGTGATCAAAACTTTTTTACCCCGGTAAAAAAATGTCAGATCAGTCATCAAAACAGAACCATGGTGCCGGAGTTTCAGACGCTAAAGTATTCAGGTAAAGATAATCACGATACGTATCCATCGCTGCCCAAAACCCGTCGTGATGATACAGCATTAGTTCCCCTGATTGTGCCAATTTACTCAATGGCGCATGCTCAAAAACACAGGATTCATCTCTGGAAAGGAGCTTAAAAACCTCACGGTTGAAGATCATAAATCCGCCGCTAATATTCGCCGTTGATCCGGATGATTTCGGTTTTTCCGTAAAGCTGATGATCCGGTCTCCCTCGGTTTTCAGCTCTCCCCAGCGGCTGGTGGGACTAACCCCGGTGATCGTACCCATCCGTCCGTGGGACTTATGAAATTCAAGCAATTTTCTAATATTGATATTGGAAACTCCATCTCCATAAGTCACCATCATAATATCATCGTCAATGTATTCTTCACATTGTTTGATCCGTGAACCGGTGAGATTATTTTCTCCGGTTTCCACCATGGTGATCCGCCAGCCCTGATCAGAATGGGGAGAATGAACCTCGATTTTTTTTCGAACCCCTAACTTGATTGTAAAATTTCCGGCGTACAAATCATAATTTAAAAAGTAATCGCGAATCGCATTTCCTTTATATCCCAGAGCCAAAACAAAATCTAAAAATCCATAATGAGCATAAATTTTCATAATATGCCACAGGATTGGTTTGCCTCCGATATTTACCATCGGTTTGGGTTTATACTCGGTTTCCTGTCGAAGCCGTGTTCCCTGACCTCCGCATAAAATAATTGTTTTCAATGCCATTTAATTCCCCGATATTTATCATTTTGGAATGATAGAAGATGCTTTTCCTGTGAAAAAAAATCATGTAAAAGTAACAATATTATGATGCTCCATGCAATACAGCTAAGTATAATCCCTGATTTGAGGAAAGGCGGAAAATAGTCAATGGAGATTGAATACTCCCCTTCAGTAAGGGGTATCCCCATAAATCCGAAATTAACCCGGTAGATGTGGCGTTTCGCGCCATTGACAGTGATCCTCCAGCCGGCATCGTATGGAATCGACAAGAAAAGGATCTTTGGATAGGAAAGCACAAGCGTCCCCTCAATATGATTCTCTGAGAAGGATGCAATCATGAGAGTATCTTCCCGGAGAGAAAGGACATCAGTGAAGAAAATCTCTTCAGGATAATCCTGCATGGAGAATTCTGACCAATGAACATAATTTCCGCTGAAGTCGGATGAATCTGCATCAGAAATAATGCAATATTTCATGATGGCATTCTCTATTTCAACGGAAGTCTTCACGGAAAGCGCCCGTTCCGTGATCCACCGGCGGTAGGTGGAGCCAAGGGGGACACAAGCGGTATTTTTGTAAATGCCAATATTCTCAACAGTATGAATTTTTTCAAAATACTCTGGAATCGGATTTTTCAGCGCTTCGATGTAAAATCCATATTTTTGAGTTAATAAAGATAGAATTTTAGGGTGGTGAAGGGGACCGTCGATCCAAATTGTCGGCATGGGATCATGGATATTTATCAACCTCATTTTTGTTAAAAACCGCACATATCCCGGTTGATTAAAGGAGTGATATGAAGAAAAACCATAATAGCCCTGTACCTTTGCATCGTTCAAACCAGTCAGTGTGGGGCTGGAGTAATAATATTTTAGTATTCTGTAGAATGTGGTGTCGATCTCTCTAATGTACTGTATTGCATCGGGAGTATAGTCACGGTAATCGGCTCTGAGATTGAAGGTCGATCGATTCAAGCTCTCACGGCTGTTTACGGTGATATTGGTCATTGCAATTGCTTCAATGGTAAAGACGGATAGGAGTAAGAGTCCCCAGGTTATCCGTGATATTTTTTTAAAAAGGAGAAATAAAATTCCATACATAATGATAAACACCAGGATCAATATGATGATGGAATGGACCGCGTGTATACGGGAGTATCCGGATACCGCCAGCAATGATCCGGACAGAACCACGACCGTTATCAAAAATATTCTGGTACTCAAAGCTCCATTTCGAATCATATTTTCGACTGATATTGCGCTGGCAATGATAATCAGAATCGAAATGAGAAATGAAAAGGTACGATAATAGTCTCCGCTGAATAGCCAGATTGCATAACGGAAGTAGGGAAAAATTACCGGAAGAATTATGATAATACTGATTAATAATGCTGGTTTTCTATATTTAGGTATAATTAAAATTTGAGGAGCAGAAATAAGGCTGATCAATCCACAATACACCATTGGAGACTCAAGATAGTTTTCCCAGCCGGTATAGGCAAACCCAGATTGAAGAATATCATTTGAAAACAGGCGGGAAATAAAGGACATAAACTGAAACCAGGAAACCGGCTTAAAAACCGGCTGACCAGAAAAATAATCAATCATTGAAGCAGTACCGGCTACCCGCGAGCTATGCCACATCTGATCAAGATTGGGGAGAAGCAGTATCCCCATTGCAGCTGCGCCTAAAATTGCATAACCCGCCAGACCCGCCAGGTGTCTCACAAGCCATCGAAAGGATTGTTTCCCTCCGTTTCTCACTATGGCGTAACTAAAAATAAAAATGCCATAAAAATACAGATTAAATGGCTGGTATGCAGCAATCAGGGCAAAGGGCAGAAGTATCCAACCCCATTTTTTTTCCTGAAGAAATTTTTCGTATGCCCACAGAAGTAATGAGGCGTAAACGGCTTCGGTAGAAAAAATATACCAGCTTCCTCCCAGAATCATATAACTGCAAAAGGTAAACGCCAATGCGCCAATAATCCTTGCAATTCCCCTTATATGCAGTTTTTTTAAAAAATGGTAAAATAATAATCCCCCAATGAAGATTTTCAGCAATTCAATAAAAATAATACCCAGATGGAGATAATTCTGACCCAGGAGAATTAAAATATCCTCAAATGGATTACCCAGAGAAAGGGGGAAAATATTCTGACCCATCCCCTGCGAAAATGACCAGAAGGGTAACCCGATTTCATGGATATACCGACTGAGTAAAATCCAGTGTGGATATGAATAATTAATAGTATCCGAACCAATATCCACGAACAGGTACAATTGATGAAGGGTAATAAACTCCCAAAAAACCACAATAGAGATGAACGCTTGTATCGTTAAAAAAACTCGAAGGGTCACCCTGTCATTAAATGAAACAGGGAGATCAGAAAAGAAAGAGGAGTTAAATGTTTTCACAACCGTTCTTTTTAGCTAACGGGCACCACCTGTGCCAAAAAATTCTGCGGGTGAAAAATCCGGTTGTAATTTTTTCACGTAGTCTATATCTTTTTGAGCAAGGTTATCCAGTTTTAATTTCAGGTAGATTTTTGCCCGTCCGATCACAGGCGAAAGATAGAGTGGATTTAATTCTATTGCACGGTTAAAATCATGAATTGCCCGTTCCAGTTGATCGAGATCAAGGTAGATTTGTCCCCGGTTATTAAATGCGAACTCAAGTTGATCATTTAATTCAATAGCAGTGTCAAAGCAGTCCAGTGCTTCAGTAATTTTTCCCATTCGATAATAATTCAGCCCTTTATTATTATAGGCTTTATCATTCTTTGGATCATTTGCGATGACGAAATCGAAATCTGCCTTTGCTTTGATCGGTTGACCCAGATTGCCAAATATGATTCCCCTGTTGTTATAAGCTTCAAAATAGACTGGTTTAATATTAATAGCATGTGTATAATCCGCAATCGCTTTCTGAAAATCCCCCAATTGAAAAAGGGATGATCCACGGTTATAATATGACGCCTCGTCATCCGGATTCAGCAGGATAGAATGGTCGAAATTAATAACAGCTTCCTCATATCTGCCCTCTTCTGCGAGTGCTGTTCCCAATAATTTATAGCTTCTGGCGTGGGTAGGTGATTCTTTTACACACGCTTCTGCGAATGTCAATTTATCGGCATATAACTGACTTCTGCTGTTTGTGAGACCGATAAAAATCAACAATGTGATCACACCGGTAACCACCGGGAGTACCGTATTCACTTTCAATGAGATTTTTCGAACTGAGATTGTGGAGACCATGATCAGTAGCCCAATCAATGGCAGGTATAGCCTGTGTTCGTAATATTCTCCGATTTTATCGATGGAACTCCAAAGGGATGGAATAATCAGAAATAATATGTACCAGACCAAACCAAACAGGAATAATCGTCTTCGATACACACCGAAATAGAGCACGATCGATATAAAGAAAATAATCACCCACAGGTAAGGAAAAACAGGGGTGTCGGTTGTTGTAGGTAGGAGCGCTTGACGGAACGGGAAGATCATCTTTCCGGTATTAAAAATCCATGCCTGAAAAAAACGGATGATACTGGCTCCCGGATGACTAAAATCGGTCACTGAGAACTCGTTTACCAATGATCTTTGAATGATGAACCAGACGCCTGTCAGAATTCCCCATGCAGCTAAAATCCACCTGGAAACTCTGCGATTAAAATAATCAGATAACATGGCATATAAGAATACAGGGATGATTATGGCATTCTCCTTTGTGAATAAGGCACAGCCATAGGTCAGCAGATGCGCATAAAACCAGGACCGGTTGTGGGTTTTGCGGAACTGAAACAAGATGAGAATTGTCCCGATAGTGAAAATTGCCAGCAGGGAGTCATTCCGACCCGGAATCCAGGCAATAGTTTGAATGTTAACGGGATGAACGAGAAAGATCAGACTTAAAAAAAAAGATGTGAATTTTGAGATATCCAGACGAAGCAGTAACTGAAACAACATAATAGAAGCGATGATATGGAAAGTCAGATTTGTGAGATGAAATGGGAGGGGGGAGCCAGACCCTGTGAGGGCATCCGGGAAGAATGAGAGAAATAACACAGGTCTGTAAAATCCTGCGATTGAAGTCGTGAAAACAGAGAGGATATTTTTAAATTGCATAAACCACCGAAGATTATCCAAGTATAAATAATTGTCGTCGAGCGGAGAAAATCCAAAATTTAACGTGTGGAGATACAGGGTGATCCCAAATAAACACAACCAAAGTGAGGGACTATTTGAGGTGAGAAAAATGTTGTTGAATATTTGGGAGACGTGGGATTTATCCATTTGAGCGAATCAGTTTCCTCAATAAATATGTTAAAGCGGTTATCACGGTGCCAATACCATACTCCAAACTTCGTTTAAAATTGATACTGGATGCTTCCTGAAAATATCGAACGGGTACGGGTATCTCGCCAATAATAAATCCTTTCTCCACAATTTTAAATAGTGCCTGGGAGTCGAAAACAAAATCGTTTGAAAAGGTTTTATATTCGATGGCTTCAAGTACATTCCGGCGATAAGCGCGCATACCGGTATGCCATTCTGAAAGATTTTGACCCGTGACGATATTTTCGAATATTGACAGGGCGCGGTTTGCGAGATATTTATAGACAGGCATCCCTCCGCGTAATGTTTCTTTTCGCGATCGAATTCTGGAACCGAGGACCACATCGAAATAACCATCGCGAATCAGCCCGACAAAGTAACTGATCAGTCTGGCATCATACTGATAGTCTGGATGGAGCATGATGATAATATCCGCTCCTCTTTCTAAGGCAATAGAATAGCAGGTCTTCTGATTGCCACCGTACCCAAGATTGAATTTGTGCCCGTAAACAAACATGCCCAGATCATGCGCCAGTTTAACTGTATTATCATTACTGCAATCATCTACAAGGATGATCTCATCCACAATATCCCTGGGGATATCATCAAAAGTCATTTTAAGAGTTCCTTCTGCATTATAAGCGGGCAGAACAACAGACACCTTTAGTTTTTTTTCATGATGAGTTTTCATTGGATTTCCAACCTGTTGAAGTGTTCACGGATTATTGATAAAGTCATAAAGTATCACTGTAATATGGGATTAAATTAAAAGTTATTTAGTAATAAAATAGAATTGAATGACAGAGTAAAATCATGTTTTTCCTAAACATAGAGATCTTCAACTTCACTGACCTATTCATAAGTGTATTATTATTCGGTTGAAATTGGAATCTATTAATTGATACATACAGCATGAATGAGCGGATTTAAAGGATTACAAGAAGATATGCCGTAAAGTTCAACCGGTATCGAGGAGAATAAAATCCTGCAATGTCACCTATTTAAGGATGACAAACCAATATTTAATTCGAACCATAGACGAATATTTTATCTCCACCATTCTATACCGGAAATTTTCAGTATGTGCTATTTTGATAGCCTCATTTTTCTACCCAGAACAAGAAATTTCATAAACTCAATGACGAGCGCCATGATCGAAACAAATGTCAACCTTACGGAATAGCGTTTGCCGTCGAAGTTGATTTGATGATTATGCTTCAACCGGACTAATCTCATTTGAATAATGAATTTTGAATTATAATTTATCAGGAGATCTTCAAAGGATAGCCCATCCGAAGCATGGTCTAACTCCTGCAATAATCGAATTCTGATCGCAGTGACACTTGTGTTAATAAAAGCAAAATAACAATATGACAAAAATGAGTAAGTCAGAATGTCTACAATCAGGATAGAGAAAAAATCCGCAGTCGACTGAAAGTATGGGGGATGCATACATGAAAGCGATATCAGAAGGACAAACAAAAATCCGGTAACAAAACCAAGAATAATTGATTTAAAATATCCGGTACAATGGATGTAGCGGACACTCAATATCTGAATGAGAATATTCAACCCCAGCGCAAAAACAGATTGGAAACTATACACGAGGAATGTCATCCTTTTACACTATCCTGTTTCATGAGTTTTATCAGAAATAAAAATAATTTTAAAATGGATTTTCCTTTCTTTGAGATGGAATATCGTCCGTTTTCCAAAACCGCTAATTTTTCAATGACAAGATACTCAATACGGTTTTTAAAAAACACTTCATCCGGCATGAGGTCAACCAGTTCTTCGACGGTCATGCCCTTGTTGTGGGAATTCCATATATTAAGAACAATAAAAAGCGATGGACTATCATCCTCAAAACCATGGTAGATAAAACAATACGTAAAGGTCCAGGCCAGATAGAGGAGGAAAATTCGGAGGATATCCCACATCGAATGTAACCCGAACCATTCAATTTTGCTGGCTTCATAATTATTCAGTAATACCGCAGTACCAGCGATAAAAGTCATAAAAAAAATGATCAGAATTGCCCTAACCGGACTTTTAGGATGTCTGATCCTCCATAAAATCAGATGCATCAAAAATGCGGTAAGAAATAGGCTGATACAGGTAATTAACACATTCAAGGCAGACTCATAAATTTAAATTTTGTATGTTTTCATTAGCAGGGAATTCTGATATGTTATTTTAAATACATTCTGACCGGTTTGTGATTATATTTTTCCCGGTTAACAATTAACATATCAAAGATCAATCTCACAAAAGAAACACAAACTTCCCAGAAATTTTTTAATTTGACGGCTGAACTTCCATCCGTGCCTCGTTCCATGAAGGATGGATATTCATGATATGTACAACCGGTTCGCAATAATTTTACGGTCACTTCTGCAACAATAGCAAACCTTGTGGATTTCAGGTCAAGTTGTTTCAACTTGTCCATGGGATAAACACATGCTGCGTTAATGTATTGGATATGGATGTTGAAAAATAGGACATACATCAAATCATAGACAATTGAAAGTATATTTCGAAATCTGCTTCGCTTTTCTTTATTTAGATAATATATCGATGTAATTTCAGCCTGATTCATGTGTTTAAAAAGAGTAGATATACCATCTTCTGACAGATCCCCATCACCCCCGACAATTAAAAATTTATCTCCTACCCCAACCTTTAATGCCGATTTCAGACTCACCCCGATACCTAAATTTTTTCCATGACTAATGCATCGAATAAAGGCGTGCTCGGTTACCAATTCCGTGATAATATCTTGAGTCCGGTCAGTGCTGCCATCATTGATAATAATAACATCCAAATCAACATTATGTTTTTTTGCAGATTGAATGAGACTCTCGACTGTGTTTCTGATGTAGGCTTCCTCATTAAATGCAGGCACCATGACTGTGACCATTAAAACATCTCCGTTTATCTAATTAAGTAAGAAAGATCGCATTTTTGACCTGTGACTTATGATTTTTTATCCAACACATTTTCGCAATCTCATAGTAAAGACATATTGAT
>Ga0100387_10004993_pt1 | contig 10825 bp, 9 predicted proteins | sample CryGeymeta201511_FD_81547 | JGI IMG/M metagenome (GOLD analysis project Ga0100387, IMG submission 81547) | Groundwater microbial communities from Crystal Geyser aquifers in Utah, USA - Crystal Geyser metaG 2015-11 | ecosystem: Environmental > Aquatic > Deep subsurface > Groundwater | place: USA... | reverse complement strand
TAGATGCATATTTGTGGCTTGGAGAGAAAAGGTATCCAATAAAAGATGCCAAAAAGCTCATGAAAGCGGCAAAAATTACTCCAATTGTAGATGGCAGCGGTCTTAAGAATACTTTGGAGAAAAGAGCGATCTTCCTTTTTGATATGGAGCTGGCGAAAAAGCAGAATAAAAAGTTAGTAGGTAAAAAAGTTTTAATGGTTTCGGCAGTTGACAGGTATGGAATGGCGGAAGCATTTTATTCATCTGGCTGTAAAATTTTATATGGCGATTTAATTTTTGGTTTAAATATTCCTTTACCAATAAGAAGCTATAAGAATTTTGTGAGGATCGCAAGGCTTGTTTTGCCAATTGTTACAAATCTGCCGTTCGAGATTCTTTATCCAACTGGAGAAAAGAAGGATAAGGAACCGTCCGAGAAATATACAAAGTATTATGAGGAAGCGGATATTATCGCCGGCGATTTTCATCTTATCAAGAAATATATGCCCAAGGATATGACTGGAAAATGGGTTATAACCAATACTACAACGGCTAGTGATGTGGAAGATATGAAGAATCGAAACGTTAATATTTTGGTTACAACGACGCCAAATCTCGAAGGGCGATCTTTCGGTACCAATGTTATGGAGGCAGCTTTTTTTGCTCACATAAAAAGCAAAAATCCGCATATAACATGGGATCAAGTTCTTTCCAGTCATATGTATTTCGATTTGCTTAATGAAATCAATTATTTTCCAAGAATCGAGGAATTAAATAGGTTGATGATAAAAATTGACTTTGATTGATTCGAACAAGATAATCAACTCTAGATGTTTGACATTGAAGTAAAAAAATTCTAAGCGGGTAATAAAAAGTTGCCCGCTTTTTTTGTTTCCTGTTTCCGGGCTTGCCCATCTGTAGCTTTAGCGAAGGAGGGTTTCATGGTTCCTGAATTCTCTGTTGAGAAAAATATAAAAAAAGACTATATTATTTATAATGAGTTTCAAAATTTTTAAAAAATTTCTATTATTGTCGTTCGTCTTTTTGTTTATTCCCGTCGTTGCTTTTGCATTGGATAATAGCTTAAAAAAACGAGGACAAAGTGACTATGATCAAACTCAGGTTTTTAGGAAAGATTTCTTAAATAATAAAAAGGCTTCCAATGAATCAGTTTTAAATAAAATTGTAGAAGAGGAAGAATTTTTTTCGGAATCAAAAGATTTTTATGAAAAAGCTAAAGGAGACGAAAAAATTTTGCCGGATGCAACTAAGATGCAGCAAATAGCAGATAATGTCTTAAGGGCTTTGGGAAAATACAAACAATCTTTTGATCCAACCGAAGATTCAAAAAAACGGGAAAACATAAGGAAAGAAGCCGACGATATATTAAGCGGCGCTAATTTGGATTATTATAAAATTTTGGGATTAAGACCGATTGACTGGTATTTTAAATTTTTTGTTTTGCTTGCATTCGCGGTATTTGCATCCGCAATTTATTTCATTTCAAGCTATTTTTCATCGAAAAAAATGGGATTGCCGGTGATGATGCAACTCAAATTAGGAATTTTAAAAAGTTCCTTTATTGTCATTTTCGGCCCTATAATTTCAGCCGTTTGGTACTTTTTCTCTTATCCTGACAGCAATAAATTTTTATTTTTAATACCTATCGTTTTAAGTGTAGCATATTATGGAAGGGTGTTATTTATTTTTTTTGGTAACTTAAAAGATGCCAGTTACGGTGTCGATTATTCATCATACAGTCAAAATAGAATGGTTCCGGGAACGAAAAAGGAATATGTAAAGCCTGAAGAGCCGGCCGAAGAACCAATCAGAGATGAAAAAATTGTTGTGGAAGAACGGCAGGAAATGCAGGACTTACCGATAGAACAGGCGGGGGAGAAAAAAGAAAAAGTTGATTTGGTTAAGGCCGAAGACATGGATAAACCGGAAACAAAAGATGACGACAATACCCCAAAAGTATCTCATTCGTATTAAAATTTACAAAAAATGACATTCATTTTACAGACCCAATATTTTCTTCCACGTTTTTTAAAACCGTTTATTCGAGATATAACCCCAAAGAATGTTAACAGATATTGAACGATCGTCTTAATATTGTTAACATTCTTTTGATGTCATTTTAAACAAGCGCCAATATTTCAATAATCCAAAATTAACGGGATTTTTTTTATCTAGAGTCTTGTTAATTCGCCTATAAATTTTTCCTCTCGTTTTAGTTATTCTTGGATTAAGTTTGATTTTAGTTTTTATAAGCTAAATAAGACTAAAGAATAATTATTAAAACGAAAGGAGGAAAAGTGAAACTTTTTCTTAAAAGAAAAGCTGGTTATGCAGTAGCAACCGTTGCAGGACTGGCACTACTTAGCGGCAACATTTTTGCAGCTAAATGGTCAGCAGGGAATGACACCACGGGTGCCAATTCTGAGAACGATGCAATTATTAATGTCAAGAACGATGCAAAAATCGAGAACAAAAATCGAAATGACGTTGATAATGACGCGAAGGTGAGGGCAAACACCGGAGACAATGAAGCCAATCGAAATACGGGAAATGGTTCAGTGAGGTCGGGAGATATTGATCTTGCATATGACATTGCTACCATGATTGGTTTTGAAGACATGGAAATGAACATGGGCGGCGGAACTTGGTCAGTAAGTGTTGGCAATAAGACAACCGGTTACAATTCCGATAACGATGCCAATGTCGATATTAAAAATAAATTTAGACTAGAGAACAAAAACAGAACTGATATCGATAATTACATCAATGCATGTTTAAACACAGGCGACAACGAAGCCAACTATAACACCGGCAACGGTTCAGTAACTAGCGGCGACCTTAGTTTCAAAACCAAGCTAGCTAGCCAAGTATCTTTGGGTTCCGGCGGTTCGCTAGCAATGCCAACAATGGGTGATGTTTCGGCAAGTAACAACAAGACAGGGGCCAATTCTGAGAACGATGCAATAGTTAAAGTTGAAAACGAAATGACAATCAAAAATGAGAACAACACATCGATTGATAACAAGCTTTGCATCAACGCAAACACAGGCGACAATGAAGCCAACAGAAATACCGGCAACGGTTCAGTAACTAGCGGCGATATCAACGGCAGTGTTGCTGTAACAAGCACTGTAAAGTAATAACTAAAGATTGTTTGGAGGGGCTGATATTAGCAAGCCCCTCCAAAATGCGGAGATAAAAATGAAAATAAGTTTACACAAGCTTATATATAAGATGACAGCAATGATTAGTATTTTTTTGATGATTTTTGTAAATTCCGGATTGGCTATTGCCGAAGTAACAACTGAAGCGCCCACGCCAACTCCAACTCCGGCAGCAGTTAATACGGAATCTACTCTGCAAGAAGATGCAGTAACAATTACTCCTACCCCGTCTCCAACATTAGCGTCCGCGCCTGAGATCTCTAACACTCAGACCGAGCCAAAGAAAGAATGCGGCACCAATGCAGCAACGGGAACCATTGGCGATATCGGCAATAAAGAAGTTGTAAAAGTTGATCAAAATAATCAAAATTCAACTGATACAAATGTTAGCGCGGGGATTATTTCCGGCAAAAACGATGTCGATTATAATTCCGGAAATGGTACGGTTGGCGCCGGCAATGTTCAAGGTTCATTAGATTTAATTAATTCAGATGACAGTAATATTGAAGGGCCCGTGCAAACCGGAGTTTTGGTAACAAAAGATCTAACGGGGACGTTAAGTATTGGCGACTTTCTGGCGTATTTGGACGCTAATTCCAAAAATTCGACTACAGGCCAAAATTCAGAAAATACGGCGCTTGTTGATTTAATAAATACTGTGATTTTTAATGATAATTCGTCAAATAACATTAATAATAATTTACCAATTAATATTGATACTGGTAACAATTCCGCAAATTACAATACCGGCAACGGATCTGTGGTAAGCGGCAATGTGGACTTGGCAGCTAATATTTTAAATTTAATTAATAGCTCGTTTGTTGGTAAAGTAACCGTGGGCATGTTAAATATTTTCGGAAACTACTTGGGAGATATTCTTCTTCCCAAGAGTAATGATCCAAATAACTCCGGTGGGATTGTTGCAGTATCTGCGGGTAATAGCAATACAGGTTCAAATTCGGATAATACTGCGGTCGCCGATAATACTTACAAATATATTTTTGTGAGTAACCTAACAAATTCTATCCAAAATACCTTGCCGGTTAATGTAAGTACCGGTAATAATAGTGCTGACTATAACACCGGAAATGGCAGCGTTCAGTCCGGCAGCATTGATGTAAAATCCAACACAACGTCTATTGTTGGCGCAATTTTTGATGGTAATAAATGGTACTTGCTTTTAATAAATGTATTAGGTGATTGGTTTGGTGGAAGCAATGCGGAAAATAGCCAAAATGTTGTTTCAGGTAGTGGCGGAGGAAATTCAAATATTGTCGCCAGTAACGATACTACAGGTCAGAATTCCGATAATGACGCCTCGTCAAGTAATCAAAATAATATTGAAGTAACAGATAATTCCAAAAATACAATCGAAAATAATATGCCTATTAATATAAATACCGGCAATAATAATGCCAGCTACAATACCGGAAATGGCAATGTGAAATCGGGCGATGTTAGCCTAATTCTCAACTTTGTAAATTTCATAAATTCTAAAATAAAAGCCAGCAATATTGGTATTTTGTTTGTGAATATATTTGGGAACTGGAAGGGAAGCGTTAAGTATGAGGATAAAAAGGTTGTGAAGGTAGATACTACGCAAGAAAGTTCTCAAAAAATAACCGTAGAGAAGACTGTCTCGGGAAGTAGCGTTGTAGATGAAAGCAAATCGGATTTGAGTGTCAAAAACGATAGTTCTGCTAGTTCAGAAAATATGGCAATAACAGAAAAATCAGAAGTAAAGTCAGATAATAATTCTTCTGATGTAGCATCATTTAACAGCTCCGGCGGTGATAAAAACGGCAATAATGATTCTAGACTTGCTTTAGCCAGATTAAGTTTGTCATCCGCTTTAGCATTAATAATAATTTTAGCGGTCGCTTATCAAATAATATTAAATAAAAGGTTAATTAAAGGGGGAAAAAGATGAAAAAGGCTATATATCTTATGTTCGGGTTGTGTTTGTTATTCTTTGCTTCCGGGGTAAAAGCTGAGTCCGTTATAAATTCTAATACCGGTGAGGATAGCGAGAATAAGGTAGAGATCAACGTGGAAAATTCCTTTTCTGTAGAGAATGAGGATGAGACAATAGTAGATAATCACAGCCAAATGGAATTAAAAACCGGCGAGAATGAAGCAGAAGAAAATACCGGCAATGGATCTGTTATCTCTGGAGATATTACAGTAAATGAGAAGATATCCAACAAGATCGAAAATTCAACTCATGTTGTTTTTGTATCTCCAACTCCAAGTCCAACAGTTGTTCCAATTCCCACACTTACCATTGAAGGCGGTGTTGGTGGATTTCCTGAAACTCTGGCTACAATTGAGGGTGGCGTTGGCGGAGCTCCGGAAGAGTTACCCGGTGCCGGAAGCCAGATGGGATTATTGTCACTCCTTGCATCATTTGCAGGCGCAATGGTTTATGCAATTTTCAGATATAAAAAACTAGCTTAAAATAGCTACGAATAAATCGAGAGTAATCGTTTTGCCATTTTGCTCTTGATTTATTTTGCAATTTATGATATGATTTCTCGATTTATTGAAAATATTAATAAAAGGGAGAAAAGCAATGAAGAAAGCCGTAATGGTTTTGGTTGTTTTGTTTTTTCTTGGGGCACCTGCCTTTGCATGTGATGGAAATTCTAAGGATTATAACTGTCAGATGAAAAAAGCGGTAGAAGAAAAAACAGAAAACTTAAAAAACAGAAATGAAGAATTTAAAGAGGCCATTAAAAACAAGAACATACTTAAGAAAGAGTGTGAAAATAATTTTAAATGCGTTATGCGAGATGCAATCTTTGAAAAAAAAGAGACGACAAACCAAATAATGCAAGAATTTAAGGAAGACAAAAAAGAAGTTAAAGAGTGCAAGCTGGAAGACAAGGAAAAATGCGACAAAGAGAAACACCAAAAATGCAATGACGGAGATAGGTGTGATGAAGAAGAACGTCATGAATGCGATTGTCATTGTGGCAGGGGCGGCTCAAAACTAACCCCAACTGCAACCCCGACTGCAACTCCCACACCAACTCCGACGGTAGAGGCTGGTCCAACTCCAACCCCAACTATTCAAGGAGGCGTTGGTGGTGCTAATCCGGATAATTTTCCAACACCGTTAGCGTTGCCAAGGGCAGGATCTGACATGTTATTTTTGTTTTATCAACCTTGCTTACTGGCGCAGTTGCAATGTACTACAGGTTAAAACTTAATAGGTCTTAGAAAAATAAACAATAAACATAAAAAGTCCGGATTGTCCATTGTGGACAAGTGCCGGACTTTTTATGTAATTGAATGTTTCAAGAATTATGAATAATGAATTAAGAATCAAGTATTGGAATGAAGAATACAGGAATCTAGATAGGAAAAAACATCATATTCATTATTCTAAATTCTATATTCCTCTTCTTTATTCTGGGTTGCTAATTGGGTTAATACTAAATCTAAAATTCCATGACTTTTTTTAAGAATCTCTAACTTTCAAAAATAATTTGCTTGACAAAAAAATACTCTTAAGTCTATTATGCTTATGTCTCTTTGATGAAAGGAGACCTTAAAACAAAAAATAAACATAAAGATATAAATCTAAAAAAACTAAATTTTCCTTCTATGGTGCCTAAAAAGCGGCATTTGGTGCTATGGAAACTGTCAAGCCGTTAGTTTTATTATTAATTAATTCGTGGAGGGATTATCCATTTTTACATATAAAAAAATAATTAATAATTGGAGGGTAAGGAGGAAGAAGTGAAGCAAAGGCTAGTAAAAGCAGTAGTTTATATGCTTTCAGCTCTAGTCGGATTACAGTTGTCAGTACTTCTTACTGCAACGACACAGTCTGCATATGCGATTGGTGATTTAAGTCTAACGGTAAAGTCGCCAACCACTGAACAGACAATTATGCCTGGTGAACAAAGTGAAAAAATTTCCATCCAGCTTAATAAGGACGGAGTTGCAGTAGAGGCAGAGGACACAGTGTATCTGTCGTTGGTGTCAAGTTCTGCAACCGGAAAATTTTCTGGAACTGTCAGTTGGCACGACGTAACACAAATTCACGTAAGTGAGGGCAATAAAACTGCAAGTTTCTATTACAAAGATACGACACCGGGTGTGCCTGTTATTACGGTTTCTGACGTTGCTGGCTCTTTCGGGAAAACAACTTACAGTATTACCGTTGTGGAACCGGCAAAGATTTTAAGTCCTTTAGAAGGGGCTTATGTTAACTCGACAGATTTTGACAAGATTGATTGGGAAGACGTTGATGCAGATGGAGCAAAATACAATGTGAAAGTTACAAATTTGACAACCAGAGCAGTTGTTCTTGCGCAAAATGATTTATTAATTTCTGAGGTACCGGTTGGATTTTTGGCGGATGGAAACTACGAAATAAAAGTTGAGAGCTTTGTTTCGTCCGGTGAAGACACCTATAATTTAGGTGAAAATAAAATTACGATAACCGTTGATAATATAGCTCCAATTGCAGTTGAAAATTTCAACGTCAAAAATAACCTGAGTGCTCCAATTGGCGGTTCCGTCGTCATGACATGGAGCTTAGACAATACCGATCTGACTTTAGACAGGTATAATATTTGTTGGAGAACTACAGATGAAGATGGTCTAAATATTGCCGGCAACCAGGAAGTAAAAAGTATAGTCAGTAGTTTAACAGTTGAAGGTCTTATTAATGATAATAATTATGAATTTCTTATTATAGCGGTTGATAAAGCAGGCAACCTTAGTCCCGAATCAAATACAGTAGAATTGGTTGTGGCAGATGTTATGGGACCGAATCCGGTTACAACTTTACCGGCTGCAATTAACCTAAAAAATTTATCCGCTATCGATTTTCAGATTATTTCCAACGAGCCATTAAATTCTGACAAAATTGAAGTTCAGGTTAAAGATAAAAATGGTAACAATTATGGACCGGTCATTATCCTAAATCAGATAATTGGAATGGATGAGGACGGCAATGAAGTTTCGACCGATGTTTATAAAGCTTCCAGTTTTCCAAAGTTTTTAAAAGTTGAAGGCGACTTTACCTTTAATTTCACAGTGGCAGATCTTTCCGGGAATGAAACCGAAAGTAGTATTAAGGCCAAAGTTGATACGCTAGCTCCGCTTTATCTTGCAAATCTTAAAAAAACCATGTTGCCAAACGGTGTTAAGTTTTCATGGGATCCATTGGCTTCCGGACAAAAAGTAAACATTTACAGAAACGAAGTTTTTGTTGCAGCGGTGGGCGGTTATTTCTTCGATGACACCAGCCTTATAAAAGGACAGAATTATAAATATTCATTCATTGTAGTTGATGAAAATGGCAATGAGTCTGTACCAGTTAGTGCTATTGTCAATTTGGATAATGCAATTTCAAATCAAAACAATAATGCTGTAATAGCTGCAGCCTCAGTTACCGCACCGGTTTTAACTACCGAGGCGCCGGTTATTACCAGCAGTACCAATGACAAGAAAGATGAAGTTAAGGGCGACCAGTCTTCAAAAGAAATCGCCGGAAATAAAGATGAGAATAAAGATAACAGCTCCAAAGATGACTCTTCGAAAGTAGGAACAATTATCCTAATTATTTTCCTTGCCGCACTCTCTTATCTCTATTACAGGAAAAGATTGGAATTTGCTGAAAATACTAAAGCGGTAGTAAAACCAAAAATAGTCAGTACTTCTGCTAAGCCAAAAAACGGTAATTCAAAAAAGAAATAATTGAAATTTCTGGTTAAAGCGCTTAGGATAGTTGATATGGAACCTAAGCGCTTTGTATCACCAGAAAAAACTTTGGCCGAAATCGGTATTGATAAAAAAAGTATCGTTATCGATTTTGGGTCAGGCTCCGGTCATTGGACTATTGCGGCCGCGAAAAGTTTGGGGCCGTCCGGTAAAGTATTTGCCGTCGATAACAATGAAGACCTTTTAAAGAGATTAAGTAGTATGGCAATGCTTGGGGGTTACGGAAATGTCGTTACCAAATTCACCAATCTTTTAACGCTCGACCAAAAGGACATTTCTTCAGCCGATCTTTCGATACTTGCCAACACTCTGTCTTTTTTTAAGATGAATGAGATTATAATAAAAAAAGCTTTTGAAATGACAAAAGAAAAAGGGAAGTTATTGGTGGTGGAATGGAAGAAACAAGACCATGGTTTTGGGCCTCCCGACCATCAAAGAGTGGGCAAAAAAGAATTGTTGGAACTGGCCAAAAAAACCGGTTTTAATTTACTCGGTGAAATTCCCGCCGGTCATTATCATTACGCAATTGTCTTTGAAAAACCTTAAGCCTACTTCCTCAGACTGTCATTCCGGACTTGATCCGGAATCCATAAGCTACGGAAAATGGTTTTACAAAGGGACTCTGAAGCGAGTTCAGAATGACGAAATATTAACTGTAAAGGAGAAAATGAAAAACTATTGGAATCATTTTGTTAAATTTCTTACTACTTATATTTCGGTGAAACATCTTTTTGGGGTGCCAAGAGATATGATTTTTCTGTATGTATTGCTTGCAGTTTCTGGAGTTCTGTTTTTTTTTAGTTTGGCAGTCAAATTTATTTTGCCAAGAAAATTTAAAGATAAAGTTTATAAAAAATATTTACAGTTCTTTTTTAAGTGGTCAATGGTATTATCAGTTTTTGGTTTCTTTTTTGCATTCTTTTCCTACGAAGGCACAATTTATTTGGGATATAGGATTTGGATTTATTGCTGGATTATTGTCATTATTTCTTGGATCATTTATTCTATCGTTAAAGTGCGTCCAAATATCGCAAAAGACCTAGAAAACCATAAAAAGAAAAAAGAAAAAGAGAAATGGATGAGGAAGTAAAAGCGCTGACGCTTTTACTTAAATAAGCAATAAACCCTTCGGCAAGCTCTCCTTGAGTCTGGTTCCGCTGAGTCACCACGAAGTGAGCGACCTCGGAGTCGAAGACAGGGCGGGCAAATAAACGATAAACAGAGAGGATGTCATTGCGAAAGAGTCCGGAAGCTGCCGGACGATTGCGGAATCTCATCACCTCACCGTCATTCCCGACTTGATCGGGAATCCAGTCGAAAAAAATGTCAAATGCCAAATTTCAAATAACAAATCAAATCCTATATCCTAAATAAATTCAAATAACAAAAATAAAAGCGAGGCTTCGGTTTGATGCGCCTCGCTTGTTTTAATTAATTTCCGCCCCAGCTTCCGCTATCAAGACCGCCAAGCATGAGGAATAAGCTTGCTATTGCACCCAAGAAGCATAATGCTAGTAAAAGCAGTGAGATTATGATAGCGCTGGTAAATACAACTACAGTGATTGCAATAGCATGAAATTTTGTTTGGATAATGTTATTCCACATGACAAGCAGAAGTATTGCTGAGATAACGCCGAGGCAAAGGGTCAATCCGTCGTGGCTTCCTAGAAAACCTAGGAGTTGGTCATTTCTTTTGGAGATTCGTTCTATCAATCTTTTCATCATTATTCCTTTCTCAAAGAGCGGATAATTTCTGCTTGATTATAGCATACTCTAACGAAATTATTAAACGATTAAACTAGAGACCGTTGAAAAACAATTTATTTAAATCAAACTATCTCTAGTTTTGATAAGAGTGTTAATTAAGTAAGGAAAAGTTTGTTTTTAGGGCGGTTAGCCCTTCTAATTTGCTGTTTTTTTTG
>Ga0100387_10004989_pt1 | contig 10829 bp, 8 predicted proteins | sample CryGeymeta201511_FD_81547 | JGI IMG/M metagenome (GOLD analysis project Ga0100387, IMG submission 81547) | Groundwater microbial communities from Crystal Geyser aquifers in Utah, USA - Crystal Geyser metaG 2015-11 | ecosystem: Environmental > Aquatic > Deep subsurface > Groundwater | place: USA... | reverse complement strand
TATAATATACATACTCTTCGAACCATCCACCAGTAATAAAATCAATATCTCTCTTTAAGAGATATTCACCTAATTTGAAATGTAAAGATTTAAATAACTCTCCTACCCAATCAAAATTATCAAAATGATATCTTTCATCTTTCTCTTTATCATTAAATTCTTTTATCTCATTAACATAAAGCTTGTGATCCAGTCTTAGATTGTCATTTCTAAGTTTATTGGTTATTCTTGTAGATGCATTATCGCTTCTAAAAAACAATCTTAATCTTTCAATTTTGTCGCTAATATCTACACTTGGTGACCAACCAATTTTATTGAAGTGATTTTCAACAAAATCTTTACTTTTTAAGGGTTCTTTTTGAGTGTACTGATTTTTAGATTTGAAAATTCCACAGCAGTTTAAATATTCCTCGACAGACATTTTATATTTAATGGCTCTCTGCTTTTTTGGAAAATCGCATATATGATAGGTATTCTTACCGATAGGCAAATACCATAATTCCGATTTTTGGTTCTCTTTAAAAAATTCATAAGCTGCTATCGACATCATTTTTGTACCTCCAGTAAGGTTTACCAAAATCTTCTTATATATACTAAAATCAAATTTGCTTAATTTCTCTGTTACATTTAATTTATTTTCAGCATCTACAGTGATTTTAAATTGTTTACTCTCAGCAATATTTGCAGATTCCAAAATCCATTTTCTTTTATTTTTTTCTTCATTCTCCATTTTATTTGTCGTTAAAAATAGATATTCATCATCTGTGCTTTTTGTAAAGGTTTTGATAAACAAAAAGTTAGGAATGGTTTGATCGCTTATAAGCGAAACTAAAAGATTTGACATATCTTATAAATTTTGATTGATTAATAATTCGATTTAAGAGATTAATAAAATGAATTTTTTTAATTGTCTAAAAACAACTAACAAATTGGCTTTAGTATTTTTAAATGCATCGAATAAAATTAAATGTTTCCGGTGCTTGTCCAATGCCCATTTATTCATTTTTTTAGTAATGTTTTTCTCATCATTTTGTATTTATTTTATCAGCAAATATTCAATCTATTAGAACCTTATAAATTTCAAAATTTCAATATTTTGAAATGTAAAAATAGTAATAATCTAACAACATTGTAATTAATTGTAAATTAAGTTATTTTAAAATATAATACCATTTCTATGTTACTTAAAAAAATTTATAAATGAAAAATCTTCTTGTAAAAAATCATTTGCATCAATTGTCCTTTTAATGCCCAATATTTTTCTCTTTTTTTCTAAATTTTCATACTTGTTGCCAGCAATATTTTTCAAATTTGTCAAAGTAAAAATATAAGAATTTGTTCTAAGACCAAAGTCTTTTGTAATAGCACCTAATTTATAAAGATAGTCATCCATTTTATCTTTAATTGTAGTTTTGCTTCCAATACTTGCTTTACATTCAACCACATAGAGTGAATTATCCTTTGTAAACATTACATCAAATTCGTTGTCATTTTGAGGTGATTGAGGGTCTCTGTATATTTTTACTTCTATGGAGATATCCTCTTCAGATAGTTTCAATTCCTTTTTTATTTTTAAATACACATATTCCTCGAACCATCGACCAGAATAATAAGTTCTATCAATAGCAGTATCTTCTTGATGGGAGTAAAGGATTCTATTTTCTCTGTGGAAACTAAATTTCTTATTCTTAAACCGATAAAAAAAATTAAAAGTCTCATTTTCATTATGAAGCAAGTTATTATTAGATTGGAAATAGAGTCCATAACCATGTAAATACTCCTTTAAGTTTAACCTATATTTTATGATGGCCTCTGTATCTGATAAATTTGGATATAATTCTTCAATCAAATTTTTACCTATTGGAATATAAACAATTTTGTTATTTGGTTCTTTAAAAAAATCAAAAATTGCAAGAGTCATTGGTTTTGTGCCACATGTGAGGTTAACAATATAATTATTCTGTTCAAAATCAGGTAATTCTTCTTTAAGTTTTGCAGTTATTAATTTATTATTATTTGGATCGACAATAATTCTTTGCACCGAGTTATCTTCAAATTTTGCTACCCTCTCTATCCATAATGAGCGGCCTTGATTTTCCATATCAATGGTGGAAATGAATAATTGTTGCAAATCTTTATTAGAATACTCTTTGATTAACAGTAAGTTAGGAATTGTGTGCTCGCTAATTACGCTTACCAATATTTTGTTTTTTGCCATATACTATTAATTAAATTAATCCATAAACCCAAACAGCCAGAGGTATAATTTTCCCTTTTCAAAAATTTGTAATATCGAAACGATTCGACTACCATATTTCATTTATACAGATTAAAACGACTTACCAAACGCACCAAATAATTTGATTTTCCAGTAAAATTAAACCTTGCTACCGAAGCCTGAAAGGCTGAAACTATACACGACACCACGACAAAACTCCATTGATAAATTTCGTTTTGACTTTGTTTCACTTGCCAAAGTACAAAAGCTACTAACAGTACCGAAAAAAGAAAAATACTCCAAACCACTATCATAATACCAAATTTTGACATCAAATATTTTGCAAAACTATTTCGTTCCATAGCAATATTGCCCCGCTTTAAAAATCTCAAAGTTGAATAGATATCAGCCCATTTGGTGAGGATAACAAAGGATGCGGAAATAAATAATAAGATAATCATTTTAATATTGATGTGCAATTTTCCAATCTATTCATAAAAAAACAAGCTAATTTTAAATTTACGAAATACATTTTCAATTAAGTAAATAGTTTCTTTTCCTTTTCCAGCTCTTCTTTTGTCCAGATTTCCTTACATGACTCACAATAATCGGCAAAAGCGCAGCTGGGGCAATTACCACCACAAAAATCGATAACCCAACCGGGCATAGCATGAAAACCTTCTTGAAACATTTTTCTCAATTCGGAATATACCACTTCAACAGGTACACCATTACCGGGAATACTAACATCGGTTCCTTTAGCTGATAATGCATTTAGAATTGCCTCAAGCAAATTTTGAATCTGTTGATGATTCATTCGATCTACAGGTGGCAATTCCTGATAACTAACATTTAATAAATGTTCAGCTGAAACATTTGCTTCTTCCTCAATTCGAAGCATAGTGGCTTCAAATTCTTCGTAAGAATTTCCTAAATTTGTTGCAGGAGTGGGATTCGCCTCAGCCACAGCCAATTTTTCGATGAGTTGGGATACATATCTGTCCATATTCGATGTGCTATAATTTATTGTCAATAAACACTTTAAAGGCGGGCCGCACAAGTATTTGTTTGGGGTCAATTATTATTTCCTCCTCTTGTTCGGCAGTGATGATATAACCTTTTTCCAACTTGAAAAAATGCATAGCTTCCACTAATCCACTCAATTCCATCTTCCTTGTTTCAGCCTCTGATATATCATAACTTACCTGTATGCAATGGGTGAGTTTGTCAACTCTATTTGTGGCAAATCACTTGTATGAAAACGAGAAATGATAGTTTTAATCAGTTCATTCATAATGAATTAAATTTTCATTAAATCATACAAAAATGCATAATTATTTCTTAAATTTTCGGACAAAATTACTGTTTGTTTCCTTTTATTTCAGCAAACCATTGCTGGGCGGTTTTGTTGTTATATTTCATAGACTAAATGCTTTTTGAAATAAACTCTAACTTCTCAACTCTACTACCTTTATATATAATTTTCACGTTAATTTTCTCACCAACTTTTCGAGGTTTATGATTTAATAAATGTTGTGGCATATCTAAAGTTTTAGATTTTAAATCAGAACCCTCAATTAATTGTGCTTGAAGAATTCTACCACTAATGACGGTTACTTTAGCTTGCCCTGATTCTGTTCTATTTATTTTTTGAATTGGTGCATTAGGTTGTTCTATTTCTGAAAAATGATACAAAGCTTCCTTATCTTTCTTTATTTCCACAAAATCTTCAATTGTTGGATAGGTTAAAGATGTGTCTGTTTTACTTGAAGACATGGAGAATAGCTCCTTTAACTGTGATGCCTTTTCCCAATCTTTTACTTTCTGATTCATGAACATTTTGAATTCATTTAAGTAAATATTTTGTTCGGATTCCAAAAGCTTTATGTTTGAGACTTCAACTTTTACTTTGCCATATCCAAAAGATTTAGCACTGCCTAAAGAATGAAAGCAGTTTGATTTCCCGTTAAAAGAGATTGTAGCTATTAAGGCACCAATCTCAACTTTTTTCAAATTGTGAAATCGGATTTTACAACTAAATGAAGTATTAGTATCCAGAGGTTTAAATTCTGAAAACACTTTTTTATTTTTCAATTGTTTTTCATCGTAATGTCCGGTATTTGTTGTCAAATGAACCGGATATCTTTTGAATCCACGTAACGTGGCATTGCTGTTTTCGTATGTATTGTATGTATTTACTTTCCCATCTTTATTTACATTTTGAGTTAAATAAAATGGGAAGTAAGATGCTTTCGGACCGCCTAATATTTCTTTCTTATCTGCAATTGCCTTAGCATCTGTTGATATTGCATTACCAATCATAACCCTGCCTTTTAACGCATCTTCTTTGTCGGCAAATCCAAATATTGTTGTGGCTAAGTCTAAGTCTTTTTTATATTGATTAATGGGCAACATTTGATGAACGCTGTTTGAAAACGGTAATTTATACATATATGCCAGTCCAAAATGGTTCAATTTTCCAACACTGTCTTTAGAGAAAAATACAGGAACTTTTTTACCTTTCTCTAAAAAATTATTTCTCCAATACTCCCAATCAGTAGAAATATTGTTTTTGTCATGGTCGAGATAAATAAATTTAAAATCTTTATGCATTTTTGGTCCGACTTCAATTATATTTGGCTTTTCTGCATCAAAAAACACAAACTCATGAACTTTACCTGAAGACTTTCTATTCGGATCTTCATACTCTTTCCTTTGACTTGATTGCCCAGTAAAGACTAAAGTCCCTTTTTTACCATTTTCAGAAAAATGAGCCATGTTACGTGTTACATTTGCAAATAATTGTTTAATTGATTGCTCAAATGAAAATTCCAATTTCAACCCTTTTTGCTTAGACAAATTATATTTAAACTCAGCGTTTTTTTCTTTTTCAGATGGTATTTTAAAATAAAATAAATCCTTAAAAGGAAATCCTTTCTTATTCAACTCACTGTGATGAATATATGCTATACTCTCACATTCCTCAATTTGCCAATTACCATCAGCCTTTTCGGATAGCCACCCACCTAATATTTTCTGGTCTCGATATTTACTTAAATACAAGCTATCTCGAGTTAAATCTCTAAACGAATAACGATCATCATTAACTAATTGTTTATTCATCCTTGAAAAACTCAAAATCTCCAAAACATTCCGAAACATTCCTTTCAAAGAAGAGCCAGGAATAAAATAGTGCTTTCTACCATCTTTATCGAGGTAATACGAGAACTCGTTCATTACTTGATCTTTACTATGTCCATTCCGAATAAAAATTGGTGTTTGGGCAGTGATTTTTAATTCTATCTCGCCGCTTTCTCCATCGGAAAATGGAATGTCGTGACTAACTTGACTTGCCCAATCGGGTTTAAAAACTTGATCTTCGGTTGGGGCGGGCACAAAATTGTATGGTGATGTTACTTGACTCATAATTTCTATTTTTTAAATCCACAAAAAACAATTACTTTTAAATTCATTACGTCTATTCCTGCACAATTTTCGTCAGGTTCGGGCATCCATATTTGTTTGAAAATTAAGTTTTTAACCCCATTTAGACGATGGGGTAAATAGTCTTTTTCAACTAAATTCTTTTTGGAGAAATCATTTAAATGATATTCAAATATTTGATATTCACCCGTATGCTGAATATGGATAGAAATATCCTCTCCATCACAGTAAAGCAACGCTTCAATTATAAAAGGATTTATACCAATTTTACTAAAATCAAAAGTCTCTTTATTCAGAACAATTGGCTCTTTTGCATCTGACATCCAAACATAGCCTTCGTAAGGCAATTTAGGAATGTCAATTAATGATTTATGTTTTATAGTATGGTTCATCATAAGTTTTGGTTTTCGTAATTATACAATTCATTTTCATTTTTTAGCAAGCGGCCTGTAAACATGCCGTGTCCTTTAGTGGTCATTCCCCCCAATGGTAATAAGCCTTTGCAGATGTCTGTTAAGGCACATTCTAATGCATGTGTGATTTGGTCATCTTTGGCGTATTTAAGGTACACGTCAAAATTGAATTCATTACCCAGTAAATTAGTTACTTTCTCGCTAAACAAAGCTCCATCCATGGCACCCCCTGTAAAACGGTCGATGGCCACATGGTTGAAGATTTTGTTGTTGGCAACATGGTCTTCTGAATAATATAAATCGTTGATAAATACTTTTCCTGCCTGTGCATCAACAGCTTTTTTTGCAGCATCTTGTCCTGCTTTACCGAATAATTCAGCCACTGCTTGATTATCAATGCCTGTTTTGCCTTTACCTTGGTCAGCAAATTGGTCAGTTAATCGGTTGTAGTGAAATGCCACCCGATGTGAAATGGCACCCTTAATTGAACTCGCAGGTATAACGGTTTGTTTTTCAAATTTAATGATATCATTTTCGTAAACCACAATTTCTTCTTCCAATGGTCTATTATCGGCTCCCTCGTCACCAAAACCTTCGCTAAAAATAAAGAATGAATCGGGTTTTAACCGCAGTGAATACTTGGTAATCGATGAGTCAACAATTTGGGCTTGGTTGAAATTATTGAATTTGAGCGTGCTGTTAAATGAAGGGTCGTATTTGATGTAAGCATTAAAATCAGATTCGTCTTGTAGATTAAAAGTTTGATTAAACATCGCAATCACTTTCAAACTTCCGTAACCATTTCGTGTACCCGAACCAATGCGAAAAGTGGGGCCTTGCACTTGATTGATGATGCTATCCCAATACATTTTATCTTCTGCCGTGCCTTTTAACTCCAGCTCGAACATAAAACGAACGCCTTTATACACCACTTCGTTGTCGAAAAGTCCTTTGTCGGCAGCAACACTCTTTTCGGTAATACGCACATGCTGACGTGAAGGAAGATTATTAAAGCGGTTTAGAAGATTTGCATCAATATCATCCATTATACCTTCCGAAACCAGGCCATTGTTTAGAATCATTTGAGCGGAGCTTACTTTTAACAGGGAACCAGTTACTTTGTTTTTTTCAGCAAATCCAAATACTTGGTTTATCCAATTATTCGAAGCAAGAGCATGTCGAATTACTCCGGCCAACGATGTACCCAAAATCATAGGAAAACCATTCACGTCTTTTTGCACCAAAGCATCTTTGAGTAAGGAAGCCTGCCCGGAACCCACGAACAGTGGAGTTTCGGCTTCTATTATAAAACGGGCTATATATCTATGTGTCATCATAATGTTAGTGGTTTTGTTTGGAATCTAACTTGCGACTTTCTTTAGCCATTTCAGCGGCAAACTTGGCTATAAACTGAGTACCATGTGCTTTGTTTTGAGTAAAGATATTTTCAAATGCTTTTCGATTAGCTGCCCGGTTTTTACCCCAATGCTTTTCATCTGCTACACCATGGGTGAGATAACCAAATTTTTCATCTCTTTTTTCAGAAGCATCAGTAAGCTCTCTTTTGCCAAATAATTTAAGTGATAAAACCTTCATGTCACTTTCTTTTGTGGCGATAGCTCTAATTCCCCCCCATTGGCTCGATGTAATTTTTTTAAGTGCTGTAATTGCAGGTTCTTTAGAATAAACCAACATTTGCACAGCGTCAGAAATAGCTTTTTCAGATTCTTTCTCACTGTTTTTTAACGATAAAAACTTGATTAACAATGAACTTTCATTTGTTGTTTTAACTTCACTTTTTGGACTTTTATTAAGTTCAATAAAATTAAAATCTTTATCGCCTTGTAAGAAAACCGGATTATATAGAACACGACCAAATCCTTCAGCAGTGTGTAATCCAACCACCGATGAATCAGTACTTTTTTTTACGCCATCAACCACAAAAACTGACCCTTTAGTAATGCAATTTCGTTGGGTGTTCGTAGTGTTGCGTTTAAAATTCCAAGGGGAAAAAATATGCGTTCTGATTTGGGAACGGGTATAATCTATATTCCCCGAACTTAAACCCAATTGCTCAGCTGTGGGCTGGAATGTGGGCATGCCAAAATTATCAAAAAAACACAAATTGCTTTGAGCATAAACCAGCACTCTGTTTTCTAAATCAAATGACTTAATAGTCTCGGGTGCCTGATTTATCTTATCAATTTTAATTTGTCCAAATTCGGCATTTTTCGATTTTCCAAGCCGATGTGTTCCTTCGAGAACTTCGTTTACAGAATTAAACAGGTTTTCGTCGTCAAATTGAACAGAAAAAATAAACTCTAATCCTTTATTCAAAGATTCAAAGCCAAACATGGCTCCATCCAATGAAGTTCTCGTTTTTCGGTCTTGGGCCGATTTAAGGGCAAACGATTTGTATATTTCTTTAATTAGGGTAAAATCGCTTAAAAAATATCCACTTCTCACTTGCTTCAATTGGAGTTGTTTGCCCTGTTCGTTTTTGGGTGGGTTTTCTCGGTCAATAAGATAATCGATATAAATTGGGTCTATAGTTAAATCCTTTTTTAGTTTATCGGTATAAAACTGATTTGGAATAGAATAGGATGATTTTCCATTTAGCGAAATGGTAGCATCACCAAATCTAACTTTCCCAGAATGGAAAATATTAAAGGCTTCTTCAGCATCTATGTTATCATAAAGTTTGCCTGCCACTATGCCCAAGAAATTACTTCCCGGAATATAATCTAAGGTAGTCATATTGCCTTCGGTAGCCAATGTGCTGTTCAAAACCACATCGGACAAAAGTGTAACTTTGTAGTATATCTCTTTCATAACTAATTGGTTTTAATTTCAATTTTACAACGACCTAATCCGCGGTTTCTATTGCTGCCTAAATGTCTTAAATAGGCAAACGCTTTTCTAAAAGCATCAACGTCAGCCTTATTGACTCCATCAATGTATCCATTTAGCTGAACAGGAATACAAACCTCCATAACCCTCAAAGAATTCTTTTGGGCCACACCATTTTCTACTATTGCTGTAGATGCTATATTGCGGTAAAGAAACTCGGTCATTTCTTTTGAAATTTGGTTTTGTTCGTCTTGGCTTAATTCGGCGTTGGAGAAAAATAAAGAACCCGCATCAGAAGGTTTTTTCTTATCTGCATATTCACCAAAATAGCTTTTTACGAAATTAGCAGGCAGTAAATTTGGCCGCACTTCTTCAATGTCTTTAAAAACATCTTTGAGTAAACCTTTAATGGTTTTCCCAGGTAGGTAAGGCAGATTGTTTTTGTCTTTAATAACCACAGCATCTGCATCTGCACCTGAACTTAAGCCACTGCCTGCATGCCAATCGCTTAGAAAGGTAATGATATATTTAATTGGTTCTGTTTCCATAATTAAAACTATGTAAGGTGATTAAATCAATAAGTTGAGATTGGGTATTGTTTTCAAAGGCTGATAATTCATTTTCCAATTTCATTTTTTTATAAAAATCTGAATTGACTTCTGCCATTCGCTTCATCATAAAGATAGCCGTTGATTTATCTTTATAAGTTTCGGATACAATCTGCCTTAGTTTTCCAACGGCTTTCGATTTATCGTTTTTATCTGTTTCTTCTTTAATAATATTAAGTTTCTTACTCAGATTATCTGCTTCATCTAATAAATAAGGACACGCATAGTAACTTAATCCAGTGTCAGTTGTCAAAGTTCGTTCCTTTAGAATTTTCAAATCTTCGACAAAGGATTCTTGAACTTTGTATATAGCCAAAGCCGATTTGGGCATCTGATTATATTTTGGATCTATCATTTTACCTTCCTTATTGACTGCTTTCACACGTTTTTTGGCATCGGAGCAAAGTTGCTCAGCTAAGTGTAAACCATAATGCAGTGGATAAGACTCTTTGATATAAGCAATGCCTGCACAAGCAGTCAATCCTTGTTTGTATTCTGATAAGTCTAAGTTCTTAAATAATTCTTCCGATTCTAGCTCAAACTGACTTAAAAAGACTTTAGTAAACTCAAAAGCTAAATCCGCTCTAATGATAACTGTTAAATCGTCGCCTCCAATTACAATAGGCCGTATGGGATAACGGTATTTTGGATTTTCAGCTTTTGCTTTTTTTTCTGAATCTGAAAGAACCACTTCTTCAAAAGCTTTTTTAACGGCGGCTTTTGTGGCATCGTCAATGGCTTTAGAGAATTGAGGGAAAATTCCTTTTTGGGTCATTTCTTTACCATGGTTTTGGATAATTTGTCCTAAACCATTGCCGTCGGCGTGTATGATAGCAATCCACGAGTTTTTACCCGATTTGGTCATTTCTTCAATGTCGAAAGAAAGCTCAGATGCTTTTGGCTCAAAACCCGCCATTTTTTCAAAAAGTTTAATGTTGTTTGCCGATTTTAGTTTTTGACTTGCTGCTTCATCAATGGCTTCATCTTTTGAGAATTCTTTGGCAACCCCTCCGGTTCGGCGTGCACGTTCCAAAGCCATAAAGCCAATTTCGTTGCTTAATGGCACTTTGTTTCTTTGAGCTTTTAAAAGGTTCTCGAGGTCTTGAATTTTATCGGAGTAATCTTCTCCTTCGAATTTAACCACCGCTTGGCTAATGTTAATTCCAGGAGCATATTCCATGACTGATTTCGGAAAAATTCTTACAAAATCACGACATTTTTGTTCATCTTCAAAGATGTATTTAATATTTCCCGCAGCACCTAGAATAATTTTTTTATCATCCTTGTTGGTCTTTA
>Ga0100387_10004986_pt1 | contig 10832 bp, 9 predicted proteins | sample CryGeymeta201511_FD_81547 | JGI IMG/M metagenome (GOLD analysis project Ga0100387, IMG submission 81547) | Groundwater microbial communities from Crystal Geyser aquifers in Utah, USA - Crystal Geyser metaG 2015-11 | ecosystem: Environmental > Aquatic > Deep subsurface > Groundwater | place: USA... | reverse complement strand
TGACCCTGGTGCTATCACTAAAGAAACATTTTCAGCAATAGTTTTCCCTTCCAGTATCTTTGCTACTTTCATCAAATCAATATATGAGGAATTTGTACAGCTACCTATAACTATCTGATCAACCTTAAGCCCTTTTAAAGAAGATACCGTCACTACTTTATCTGGACTATGAGGACAGGCTACTAAGGGTTCTAATTGAGAAAGGTCTATCTCTATCTCTTCATCATAGATTGCTTCATAGTCAGCGTTTATTGCTAAAAAATCATTCTCTCTTTGTTGTGCTTTTAAAAACTCCAAGGTTACCTCATCACTGGGGAATATAGAACTTAATGCTCCTAATTCGGTTCCCATATTAGTAATCGTTGCCCTTTGAGGAACAGATAAATCTTTTATGCCCTCACCAACATATTCAAATACCTTACCAACACCCCCCTTGACAGTTAACCTTTTTAGAATTTCTAATATGATATCTTTTGCTGAAACCCAGGGAGGTAATTTCCCCTTAAGATTTACCTTCACCACTTCAGGCATGGTGATATAATACTCTCCAGTGCCCATTGCTATCGCAACATCCATTCCCCCAGCTCCTATTGCTAACATCCCTACCGCCCCAGCTGTAGGAGTATGGCTATCTGATCCTAAGAGGGTTTGCCCTGGGATGGTAAATCTTTCCAAATGAACTTGATGGCATATACCGTTACCTGGTTTGGAAAAAAATATTCCGTACTTTTTAGCTATAGTTTGAATATATAAATGATCATCAGCATTTTCAGGTCCAGTTTGTAATATATTATGATCAATATATGCTACTGACCTTTCTGTCTTTACCCTATCCATACCTAACGCTTCAAATTCAAGATAAACCATTGTTCCAGTGGAATCTTGAGTAAGCGTCTGGTCAATACTTATTATTATTTCTTCTCCAAAAACCATCTTCCCCTTGATTAAATGACTTTTTATTATCTTTTGCGTAATCGTTAAAGGCAACCTTTAAAACCTCCTTAATTCAAAATTCAAAGCTATTTTTCTAATAAACTATTGCTTTTAATTATGTAGGAGTCGGATTTATCCGACCCGTTTTCATTACTTTTTATTTTCAACTCTTCAAATAATTCTGGTATATGCATTCTGGTAAAAGATTTTAGTTCTTCATCACTAAAACTAGTTACCCTACCGGTTGCATATTCTTGGTCAATGCATTCTTTTATCTTTAAAACCCTAGGATCTTTTTTACTTATTTTTCTTTCTCCCTCTAATTTAAAATATTTGTTTATCCAAAAAGCAATCCCAGCTAGCCCTGAATGCGAGCCAACTGTTACTAATACGGGTTTATTCAATATTTTTTCTGTATCAAATATATTATAAATTTCTTCATCCTTTAATATTCCATCCGCATGAATTCCCGCTCTGGTTCTATTAAAATTTTTCCCCACAAAAGGAGTTTGAGATGGAATTCGATATTTGAGCTCTTTTTCGTAATAATTAGCTATCTCAGTTATGACCTCCAATTTCATATTTCTTATCGTCCCTCTAAGTTGAACATACTCAATAACCATTGCTTCCAGAGGACAATTCCCAGTTCTTTCACCTATTCCCAAAAGAGAAGTATTCACAGAAGAGGCACCATAAAGCCAGGCGGTAGTGGAATTAGTTACCACTTTATAAAAATCATTATGCCCATGCCACTCGAGCCATTCTGAGGGCACCTCAGCATAATGTCTAAGTCCATATATAATGCCTTGCACACATCGAGGTAAAGCTGCCCCCGGATAAGAAACACCTAAACCTAAAGTATCACAAGCCCTAATTTTAATAGGAATCTTCGCCTCTCGAGAAAGTTTCATAAGCTCATTGGCAAAAGGAACCACAAAACCATAAAAATCAGCCCGAGTAATATCTTCAAAATGACACCGGGGAATTATTCCATTTTCCAGAGCTAATTTTACAATAGAAATATATAATTCTACTGCCTGTTTCCGAGTAAGGTGAAGTTTTTTAAATATATGATAATCAGAACAAGGGACTAATATACCTGTTTCTTTTATGCCCATCTCCTTGACTAATTTAAAATCCTCTTTCTTTGCCCTTATCCAAGTGGTTACTTCAGGGTACAGATATTCTCTACTCAGGCATTTTCCCACGGCTTCTCTATCGCCTTGGGAATAAATAAAAAATTCTGTCTGTCTTATAAGCCCAGAATCATTATCTAGTTCATGTAAATAATCGTAAATTCTTACTATCTGATCTACTTTATAGGGAGATCTGGATTGCTGACCATCCCTAAAAGTAGTATCCGTAATCCAGATCTCCTCAGGAACAAACATCGGAACATGTCTATGGTTAAAGGTTACTTTGGGTATCTCTTTGTATGGAAATATCTCCCGATAAAGATTAGATTCGGGTATATCCTGAAGATTAAATTTATAAACTGCCTGTTCTATAAGATTGGTTCGCTTACTAAATTCTACTTTTGCCATCTGCTCACTCTCCTTTAATCTGATTAGACTTTACTTAATAAATAGATTAATCTAAAAATTTAAGGCCAGATTCCTCGCACTTTCATTGCCTTCGCTACCTGTGATACAGCATATATATATGCTGCAGTCCGATTATCTGTTTTTTCTTTCTCAGCAATTCTTGAGACTTCATTAAATGCCTTTAAGATTAGCTTTTTTAATCTTGAATTCACTTTTTCCTCACTCCAGAAATAGCCATAAAGACCTTGCACCCATTCAAAGTAAGATACAATAACACCACCAGCATTAGCTAAAATATCAGGAATTATGAAAATTCCTTTCTGAAACAATATTTCATCTGCCTCTGGAGTAGTAGGCCCATTTGCAGCTTCAGCTATTATTTTTGCTTTTATATTATTTGCATTCTTCTCAGTTATTACCCTTTCTAAGGCTGCCGGTACTAAAACATCGCATTCTAGTTCTAATAAATCTTTATGGGAGATAAATTCTGCCTTCGGAAAACCTTTTACTGAACCGGTTTTAGTTTTATAATCTGAAACCCCTAAAATATCGATCCCTTGAGGATTATAAATCCCACCTTTAGAATCACTGACCGCGATAATTTTATATCCTTGTTCATGAAGTAATTTAGCAGAGATTGAACCGGCATTCCCATACCCTTGAATTACTGCTGTAGCCTCTAAAGGATTAATACTTAGCTTTTTTGCAGCTACTTCTACCGTATAAGATAAACCACGGGCGGTAGCTTCTCCCCTACCCTCTGAACCCCATAATTCTAAAGGCTTCCCAGTTATAGTGGAAAAACTTGCTCCTCCAGTAAGTTTATTATATGTATCTATATACCAACCCATAATCTTGGGGGTAGTATAAACATCGGGTGCAGGAATATCTTTTTTAGGACCGATAATAGATGAAATTTCATAGATATATCTTCGGGAAAGTCTTTCTAGCTCCCCCTCTGACATTTCTTTTGGACTACAAATTACTCCTCCCTTGGCTCCACCATAAGGAATTCCCGCAACAGCACACTTCCAGGTCATCCAGGCAGAGAGGGCTTTTACTTCATCTAAAGTCACATCGGGATGATACCTTACTCCTCCTTTTAGTGGGCCTCGAGCAGAATTATATTGTGCTCGATAACCGGTAAATACTTTTACGGTTCCATTATCCATCTTTACTGGAATAGAAACTATTAGGACTTTTTCTGGTTCTTTAAGTTGAGCTAATATATTAGGATCTAAATTCATTTTTTTAACAGCTTTTTCTAATTGTATCTGTGCTACTTCAAAAGCACTTGCTTGATTAGTATCTTTTTCCAATTGTATTGGCATCATTTTCAAAGTGTCTATTTGACTTGTCATCGTTAATTTTCCTCCTAAATTAAGTTTTTTAATTACCATAAATATTTTTTATATTTAACATTTAATATTAAGATATAGAATAAACAATAACACCTCCCATTTTCTCTTTATTTGCCTCAATGAAAAGGCCTAATCTAAAAAAGAAGAAGCCCTTCTAAGACATACGCTGTCAAAAAGGGCTTCTTTGGCCTTGTTTAAATAGTTGAGCTTCTTTGCCGTTTATTCTACTCCCTTGTAGAAATTTAAATTATTTATCTATTTTCTATTTTTTTATTTGTAAAAATAATAATTAAAAATCATATCTCCTAAAAACTTAGTAATTAGTAATAGTTGATTTAGGTTAGGTGTGTAATATATTAATTCATTTTATTTGCCGAATTTCATCAGAAAGTATTATGGCCTCGGCAATCTCCTTCATGGAGATTCGTTTATCCATACTAGATTTTCTTATCAAAGAAAATGCTTCCTCTTCGCTTATATCTTTCTCCTTCATCAATATACCTTTTGCTTTTTCTACCTTTTTTCTGGTTTCTAATTCTTCCTGAATTATTTTAGTTTTAACTATTAGTTCAGTTTTTTCAATAGCTACCGCTGCTTGATTGGCAATGGTGCTTAAAAGAGTAATCTCAGATGTAGTAAATTCATAATATTTATTGGTATAAACATTAAGAACGCCAATAACTTCATTTTTTACTATCATAGGAATACTAGCCATAGAGACTAAGCCTTCTTTTATAGCCAGATTTTTTTCTTTGTATTGTTCATCTTTTAATACATCAAAAATTATTTTTGGTTTTTTCTCTCTAGCTACTAATCCTACTATGCCTTCATTTAATTTTATGGTTCTTTTTTTAAGATATTCTTGGTGCATTGATTGAGTAGCTTTAATATTAAATTCTTGTTTTTTTTCATCTATTAACCATACATTACAAACTTTTGCTTTCATTACATTGGCAGTTAAAGTTACAATAAGTTTTAATATATCCTCAAGATAAAGATCAGAAGTTATAGCTCTACTTATTTTATTTAATGTTTTTAAATAGTCTTCATAATCTATATTAGTCATAATTCTCTCTATTGTTCATTAAAATCAATATCTTTACCATTCTTCAAGTATTTAAAGTGTTAAATATTTATTTATAAAAAAACCTGAAAAATAGGTAATGTTAGTAATATCAACAGAACCTATCTCTCAGGCTTTTATCCTAAAAGTGTAATATCCATATCAGCTTGGATACTTTGCATCGCTTGGTCCAGACTCTAACCATTAATTAGACGGAACCCTAGATACACTTCTGTATTCATATATTTAATTTTAAAAAATATTAACATATACAAATTGTTTTGTCAAATACTATTTTGGAAATATTTTTTATTCTGATAACTTATGGATAAAGATACCGCTACGAAGTTTAGGTTCGAACCAGGTCGATTTGGGAGGCATTAATTTCCCTGCATCAGCAATTTCCATCAATTCTTCTATGGAGCTGGGATATAAAGAAAAAGCCACTTTCATCCCCCTATCAACTCTTCTTTCCAGCTCTTCTAAACCTCTAATTCCGCCTACAAATTCAATTCTCTCATCTGTTCGTGGATCTTGTACTCCCAAAATCGGGGCAAGAAGATTATTTTGCAGTATCGATACATCAAGACTATTCACTACATCATCTTGGTCAAAAGTTCCCGGTTTGACGGTAAATTTATACCAGCAATTACCTAAATACATCCCGAAGAGATGTTTAGCTTCTGGTTGGTAGGGACTTTTATCACTATAATTTTCTATAGTAAACTTTTCAGAAATTTTTCGAATAAATTCTTCTGGAGAATTTCCATATAAATCAGCCACCACCCGATTATACTCCATAATATAAAGTTCATTATGGGGGAAAAGAACCGACAAAAAGTAATTAAACTCTTCCTTTCCGGTATAATTTTTAAATTGTTCTCTTTTTTTAAGCCCCACTTTTGCCCCTGCTGCCGCCCTATGATGCCCATCAGCGATGTAGAAATAATCAATTTTGGTAAATAAATTTACTAATTGCTGAATTATTGATTTATCATCAATTATCCAACAGGTATGGGTTATTCTATCCTCAGAAGTAAAATCATATACTGGACTTTTTACCTCAATCCATTTATTTATAATTTGATTTATTTCTTCCTTGGCTTTATAAGTAAGAAAAACGAGTCCAGTATTAGCATCAGTATATTCAATATGTTTTACCCGATCTTCTTCTTTATCTGCTCGGGTATTTTCATGTTTTTTAATTATATCATTAAGATAATCATCAATAGAAGCACAAACTACCAGCCCAGTTTGAATTCTCCCTTCCATAATTTGCCTATAGATATAGAAAGTCTCTTTTTCTTCTTTTAAATATACCTTCTCTTCAATCAATTTAATCAAATTATCTCTAGCTTTTTCATACACTTTCTCCTCATAATGGTTTATAGTAGAATCAAGATCTATTTCAGCTTTACTCACATGAAGAAAGGAATAAGGATTATTCTTGGCCCTCTGGTAAGCTTCTTCTCTATTCATTACATCGTAAGGCGGGAAAGCTACTTGGGATACTAATTCAGGTATAGGTCTTAAAGCTCTAAACGGTTTGATTATTGCCATTTTTCATCCTCTACTTTAAAAATTATCTTTAATAATCGAAATGATTTCTTCTCCAATCCTTTTTTGAGCTTCTTTGGTAGAAGCTCCGATATGTGGAGTTACCGAAACTCTTTCGTGATTTACCAGTTCCAGATTCTTGGTTGGCTCTTCGGGAAATACATCAATCCCCGCTCCAGCAATCTTCCCGGAATTTAGTGCCTCCAATAAAGCTGCCTCATCTACCACACTACCTCGGGCACAATTAATAAGATATACTCCGTCTTTCATCTTGGAAAATTCTGGTTTACCAATCACCGGAGATTCATCTTCATTCCCTGGTAGATGTAAGGAGATAAAGTCAGAATCAGTTAGAAGTTGATCCAGAGAAACAAAAGAATATTCAGGACAATCTTTGGTTGGGCCTAAAATATCATTATAGATAATCTTCATCTCTAATGCTTTAGCTTTTTTAGCTAATTCTCTTCCGATTCTACCAAATCCTATAAGTCCTAAAGTTTTGCCGGAAAGTTCTATCCCGGTATATTTATTTTTGTTCCATTTACCTTCTCTCATGGTAACATTGGCAATTCCAATAAATCGAGCCAGAGAGAACATATGACCCAAAGCTAATTCTGCCACTGCCAAACTGCTCGATTTGGGAGTATTTCTAACCTTTATCCCTTTCGATTCAGCATAAGTTACATCTATATTATCCACTCCAACTCCACCCCGAATAATCAGCTTTAAATTTCCGGTCTCAACGGCGGAATCTATTATTTCTTTTCTAACTTTAGTTGCAGAACGCACAATTACTACATTAAAGCTTTTCACCTGTTCTTTTAACTCTTCGGGTTCAAAGAATTGCTCTGTTATTTTATACCCCATATCTTTTAAGGTTTGAACAGATCTTTTATCCATTCCATCAGTTACTAGTATCTTTAGCATCTTTATTACCTCTTATAATCCTAAAATCTCATCAATATTAGAAAGAAGTTCTTTAATATCGCTGAGAGTAAGTTCCCCCATATGGGCTATCCTGAAGGTCTTCTCTTTCAGCTTTCCATATCCATTAGAAATCATAAAACCTCTTTCGCCTAAGGCTTTATTCAGGTCACCTATGTTAATCTCTCTGATATTCTTTACACAGGTTACGGTATTGGAGGCAAATTCTTCCTGAGCGAAGAGAGCAAATTTATCTTTAGCCCAAGCTCTTACAAAATTAGCCATCTCTATATGGCGGGCAAAGCGTTTTTCTAAACCCTCTTCGAATATCTTATCTAATTGATAATCAAGGGCAAACATATGGGATAGAGAAGGGGTAGAGGGATATTGATAATCTTTCTTTTGAATATACTCATATAGCTGTAAGAGATCGAAGTAAGTTCCTCTAAATTTAACTTTCCTGGCTGCTTCTAAGGCCTTTTCCGATATAGAGCAGAGAGAAAGTCCTGGGGGGAGGCCTAAACACTTCTGACTGGAAGTTAGGCAGATATCGATGCCTAACTTATCCACTTCTATCTTAGTTCCACCTAAAGAGCTAACCGCATCTACGCAGAATATTACTTTGGGATATTTTTTCATCACCTCAGCAATCTCTTCAACTGGATTCATTATTCCGCTGGAAGTCTCATTGTGGGTTATAGTAATCAGGTCATATTTACCGCTGGCTAAAACTTGATCTACTGATTCCGCAGTATTAGGTAATCCCCATTCCACTTCAAACTTATCAGCAGGGACATTGTTATCTCTAGCCATATCATACCATCGATTACCAAAGTTGCCACAAGAAAAGACAGCTGCTTTCTTCTGAGTACAGGAACGGATAGATCCTTCCATTAAGCCACTTCCCGAAGAGGTGGAGAGCAAAATTTCATTTTTAGTGGACATTAATTTTCTTAATTTATCACTGATACTTCTTTGCAAATTAGAGGCTTCTTTACCTCGATGTCCAATCATCGGTTTCGCCATCTTTTGCAAAACATCTTCAGTTACATGAGTAGGTCCTGGAATAAATAATTTTTTATACATTCTCTATCTAAATCCTCCTTATGTTTTATAATATTACTTTTTATATTACTGAAATAATGATTTTATCCTTTAATTTTTTATTAACTCCTATCTAATTAAAACCATATAAAAAAATTCCAGTAGTAATGAATATAATTTATAGATTACTACCTGGGACTGATTAAAATTTTTAAGTTCTTATAAAAAATCCTATTCTTCCCAATTAAGAAAAAATAACTTTTATTCAATACCCTAACTATATTTTCTATTTTCACTAAATAAAAAATTATATCATAAATTTAACAGATAATTTCATTTTGTCAAGTACTATTTAGCTAGAATTAATTTTAAAATTTTTCCGATCTATTTTTTATTCACTAAAAAAGGAAAAAAAGACTTTTCCCCCAGAAAAAGATAATCAATTTATTTTTTCTTTCCAAACAATCTTTCCAGAATCAATTTATAACCATCAGCACCATAATTTAAATATCTTTTTACTCTACTAATCATAGCAGAACTTGCCCCAGTTTTATTAAAAATCTCTTCGTAGGTAGAACCAGTGTTTAACATCCGAGCCATTTCAAATCTTAAACTAAACTCTTTAATTTCATTAACCGTTGCCAAATCCTCAAAAAAACTGTAACATTCTTTTTCGTTTTTTAAAAGTAAGATGGTTTTAAATAATTGGTCAATAAACTCATCTCTCCAACGGGGATAACTTTCCATCTTTATCACCTCATTTTTAATTCTACTTTTTAAATTATTTTACTTCTACTATTTTCTTCTCTTTCTCAATTCTTTAAAGATATCCAAAGGAGTAATATCAAAACTTCCTAAGGCTACCAAAGTATGAAACCATAAATCGGCAACTTCACAGATGATCGATTTTCTTTCTTTATCTTTAAGAGCGATAATCACTTCTGCTGCTTCTTCACCGATCTTCTTAGGTAATAAATCACTACTACGAGCTAATAATTTACAGACATAAGAATCACTTTTATAATTTAACTTTCTATCTTGAATTATCTGATAAAGTTCATTAATAATTTCACTCTCTATTTCTATTTTACTGTCTTTACCTTTTTCTTCGGAATTTCTTAAACTTTTTAGTGATTTTTTTTCTAAAAAGGAAGAGGGTACAAATTCTATCTCCTTAAAAAAACAGGAATAGTTTCCGGTATGGCAGGCCACTCCTTTTTGCTCAACTAAAATTAATAAAGTATCACTATCACAATCTAATAGATACTTTTTGATAGTCTGGGTGTTTCCGGAATGCTCTCCTTTAAACCATAATTTTTTTCTACTCCTGCTGTAAAAACAAGTTTTCCCTTCAATTAAAGTCTTTTCTAAAGATTCTCTATTCATATAAGCTAACATTAAAACTTGTCTGGTTTTTTCATCTTGAATAATTACCGGAATTAGTCCTTCTGGATTAAATTTTATCTGATTTAAAATTTCATTTTTCTCGATCATCACTTTTCTCCCTCCTTAGATTTACTTTCACTCCTCTTTGCTTTAAATATGCTTTAACCTTAGAGATAGAATATTCTTTTTTATGAAATATGGAAGCAGCCAATGCAGCATCTGCTTTTCCTGCAACCAATACCTCGAATAAATCTTTTGGTTCTCCGGCACCGCCGGAGGCAATAATAGGAATATTGACATTCTCCGAAACTGTTCTGGTTAATTGAATATCATATCCTTCTTTGGTTCCGTCTTTATCCATACTGGTAAGTAATATCTCCCCTGCACCCAATTTTTCTACTTTTTTTGCCCAATCTGTTACTTTTAAATTGGTCCTGGTTCTCCCACCGTTAATCATCACTTCCCATTCAGAAAATCGCCTCACGGCATCAATGGCTACTACAATCGTTGAACTACCAAATTTTAAAGAAGCTTCCTGAATTAATCGAGGATTTAAAACAGCCATTGTATTAATAGATACCTTATCTGCTCCCGCTCTCAACATATGAAAGATATCTTCTAAATTCTTTATTCCCCCACCAACAGTAAAGGGAATAAAAACTTTCTCTGCCGTCTTTTTCACCAGTTCTATGATTATATTCCTCTTTTCCCAGGAAGCAGTAATATCCAAAAAAACCAGTTCATCTGCCTCTTCCTTTTCATAAAACGAAGCTAATTCAACCGGATCTCCGGCATCTATTAAATTAATAAACTTTATTCCTTTTACCACTCGACCTTTGTTTATATCCAGACATGGAATAATTCTCTTGGTAAGCACTTTCAATTCCTCTTTTCATCCTTTATTTTCCCTTGGGTTATTTTGATTGCCTCTTCTAGTAAAATACTTCCTTTATATAGAGCCTTACCAATAATCATTCCTTCCAAACCAATATTTTCAAATTTCTTTAATTTTTTAATATC
>Ga0100387_10004983_pt1 | contig 10838 bp, 10 predicted proteins | sample CryGeymeta201511_FD_81547 | JGI IMG/M metagenome (GOLD analysis project Ga0100387, IMG submission 81547) | Groundwater microbial communities from Crystal Geyser aquifers in Utah, USA - Crystal Geyser metaG 2015-11 | ecosystem: Environmental > Aquatic > Deep subsurface > Groundwater | place... | reverse complement strand
GATCAGTGAGCTGTTACGCTATCTTTAAAGGATGGCTGCTTCTAAGCCAACCTCCTGATTGTCGGAGAAATTTCACCTCCTTAAGTGCACTGAGTGTATATTTTGGGACCTTATTTGGAGATCTGGGCTGTTTCCCTTTTGACCAACGGACCTTCGCGCCCGTAGTCTAACTGCTACGTTATTAATCTCTGGTATTTGGAGTTTGACAAGTCTGGCGCCCGTTAGGGCTATCCAAGATCTAATCAGTGCTCTACCCCCAGAGGGAACACGTAACGCTAACCCTAAAGCTATTTCGGAGAGAACCAGCTATTACCAAGTTCGATTAGCTTTTCACTGCTTTCCACACGTCATCCGATGGAATTGCACGACCACCCGGTTCGGGCCTCCCCCTTGATTTCTCAAGGGTTCACCCTGCACATGGAAAGATCACTTGGTTTCGGGTCCTATACATACAACATTTATTTCGCGCTATTAACACTCGGTTTCCCTCTAGCTCCGGGGCTTCACCCCCTTAGCTTGCTGCATATATAGACTCGTTGGCTCATTCTTCAATAGGCACGCCGTCGAGGATCAAGTCCTCTTCGACTCCTTGTAAACACAGGGTTTCAGATCTATTTCACTCCCCTTCCGGGGTTCTTTTCACCTTTCCCTCACGGTACTAGTTCACTATCGGTCTGTAGAAATATTTAGCCTTACCAGTTAGTTCTGGCAGATTCCCCCAAGCTACTCGTGTCTTGAGGTACTCAGGAATACTAACAAAACAGTTGTGTAATTTTCGTCTACGGGTCTGGCACCCTCTTTGGATGAGCTTTCAATCTCATTCGACTAACCACACAATTTGTAACTGTCCTCGTAAAGACGTTAGCATCCTACAACCCCACAATAAAACTTAAAAAGAATTATTCTGGTTTGGGCTCCTTCCGTTTCGCTCGCCGCTACTAAGGAAATAACTATTGTTTTCTATTCCTAGGGGTACTGAGATGTTTCACTTCCCCCCGTTCGCTCTGTAGCTTCTTGTCTACAGTACTAAGCTAACGCTTAGTGAGTTTCCTCATTCGGAAATTTCCGGATCAAAGGTTGATTATCACCTCCCCGAAACTTATCGCAGATATTCCACGTCCTTCATCGCTTTCTACAGCCAAGGCATCCACCCTGTGCTCTTAGATTTCTATTAGGAAATCTAAATATAAATAACCGCATATTTAAAGTTGAGTTAGTAGAACTAATGTTCTACTTCTCGGTTTTTAAAAATGCTCCTGAGTCTTTACTTGTTAATGTACAGTCCTATGAAAAACGCGATATTAAAAGCCACCATAACGGCGGCCCAATCAGATCTCGCGAAAGATGCTTAAAGATTGAACCGTCGTTACCGAAAAGCTTTTGAATTTAAGTTTTTCATGTCGCTCAGTATACTCATGTTCACAAAAGCGTCAAGCATTCGCATAAAGCATGAAAGAGGCAACATAAAATACCCTAAAAGGGTATTTTATTTAACACTATTTGTGCATATTGTGCTTAATATCTTCAATAGCTTTTGCAGCTGCATCTCGTCCTCCTAGTCCGAATGCAAGTCCTCCTGCAAGTGAAAGCATAGCAACCACTCCGATAAATAGGATGTTAATAATCTCCTGTCCGATTCCCAACATGTTCAACACGATAAGGAAGGTAAATACAAGGATTGCAGTTTTTGCAACTGATGCAACAACTCCTGCTGATTTAAAGTTAACCATCTTGCTTGATCCTGAAACTAGCTTCTTTACAAAGTCTGCAACAATGAATCCAATAAAGAGAACAAATGTAGAAAGAATAACTTGAGGAATGTATGAAACAATTCCAGTTAATAATTGCTTAGTTGTTTCTAGATTAAGAAGGTCTAGTGAAAGGATAAGGAAAGCGATGATAATAAACCACTGCACAAGGAATCCAATGATTTTTCCAACGTGTAGGTTGTGCCCTGTTCGTTCAAGTGCTTTTCCTAATCCTGTTGGCTCTAGTGCCTCATCTAACTTCATTGAGTTGATAACCTTTACTACCGCCTTGTACATCAAGTGAGCGATAATCCACCCAATGATAAATACTAAGATAGCAAGGATAATTTTTGGTAGTCCGATAGCAATGGTTGCCCATAGCTCTTGAAACGGACGGATATATATTTCTCTATTCATAATAATGATATTAATGCTAATAACAGTCTTCACCTGAGTTAGGTGTAATCGACTACCTTTAGTATACCATTATTCAAACAAACAAAAAAACTACTCTGGTAGTTTTTTATACAAAATACGATGATTATTCTCAAGAACATCACGTAGCAATTTATCATACATACTAATACGATATTCATATTCTTCCTGTGAGAATTGTGCGTATGATAACTCTTTTCCAATTTCTGATTCAATTTGTTCAATTGCCTTCTTTAGCTTTTTTGCATCTACCTTTTCAGCAACAACAAGAATATCAAGTTTCCTGTTATCATCTCTCATGAATAATCCTGAAAGTACGACAAGCTTAAGAGCACCAATATCTTTTAATTTTCGTACCATCTCTTTGCTACTTACTAATTCAGTATCGATAACAAGGTTTCTCAAGGGAGCAATCAGTTCAAAATTTCGATTTAATAAATACCCCTTACAAGAAATTGTTTTAACATCTCCTTCTGGTTTTTTCTTTGTTTTTGGCAAGAGAACCTTTTGTTTAAAGTTTTTTTTCTTTAAAAAACCAATCTGTTCCAACTGACTTAGTTCCTTTTTTGTTTGGTCCTTTTTTATCTGACTTCGTTGTGAAACGTCATCAATACTATATGCAGTTTTTGGATTAAACAAAAACAAACGCATTACCTTCACTCGTTGAGGATTACCAAATATTTTTCCTAGTAGTTCCATAGATGCTATATAGTATACAACGAAAATCTGAACCTAACAAAGTTCTGTTTCACAAATATCAGGAGAAATAACAAAAAGTTCATGTTCTTCGTTAAAGAAAAATACTATTACCCCTAAAGAGATAATTCCTAAAAATATTAATGAGGTTTTAACGAAGCGTTTTCTCATGTGTTAATTATATTAATCTTCATATAAAAAAACAACAACGTTTTAGGTTAAGCTAATGATATTAATAATACAATTTGTTATTGTCTCTCTCAAGAAAAAATGTCCGTGAACTTCTTGAATACAAAAAATAAGAAATGAAAGGGGGCGTCAGTAAACTGAAGCCCCTTTTCGTCTTAATGTACTTGCATTATATTTTAAATTTATTTTGTTGTAAACAGTTTTGCCTTAGAGGAAATATAAAAAACAATAACGTTTCCGTTATTGTTTTTTTGTTCATGATGATTATTTCAAAGCTACTTTTCCTCCAGCTTCTTCAATCATTGCCTTCATCTTTTCAGCTTCTTCCTTCTTTACTCCAGCTTTAAGAGTTGCAGGAACTCCTTCTACGAATTCCTTTGCTTCCTTAAGACCTAGACCTAGAAGTTCTTTAACTGCCTTCATAACAGGGATCTTTGATCCTCCATCTGATTCTAGAACAACTTCGAATTCTGATTGTTCTGCAGCATCATCTCCACCTGAAGCAGGTCCAGCTGCTGCAACTGCAGTAGCTGAAACTCCCCACTTAGCTTCGATAACTTTGATAAGTTGGTTTAGTTCAAGAACTGACATTGCTTCAACTTGTTCGATTAGTTTTGCGAACTCAGCTGGAACTTCTACTTCTTTAACTTCTTCCTTAACTTCTTCAACAACTGTTTCTTTAACTTCTTCAACAGGAGTTTCAGTTGTTTCTTCAGTAGTTTCTTCAACTACTTCTGGTGTTGTATTTTCTTCTGACATAATAAATATAGATTAATAAATAGTAATTAAGATTTTTTCTCTGCTACTTGTTGCAGTGCAATAGCGAAACGTTGGATAGGTGAATTAATCACGTTTGCAAACATTCCACGTAGTGTATCTAATCCAGGGATTGTTGCTATTTCAAGCATCAGTTCACGGTGTGCAAACTTCCCATCGAAGATTCCTCCAAGAATTTCAATTTGCCCTTTGTGGCTATTTGAAAATTCAAAGACTTCTCGAGCAGGAGCCATTGGATCAGTTCCAAAAGCAACTGCTACCATTCCTTCTCCTAAATCTGGATGTGTTCCTGATATGTTTGAGTTAGTAAGAGCACGTTTTAGTAGTGACTTCTTAGTAACATAGTAATCAGAATTATTTGCTTTCAGATTCTTTCGAAGAACGTTATTAGATTCAACTGCTAATCCCTTGAATGATACAAAGGTTACCGTTGCTGAATCTTTAAGCGCTTTATCAAGTTTCTGAGAAATTTCTTGTTTTTGTGCTTTGGTAATTGCCATAATAATAAGTGTTGTCAGGATACAGAAAAATCGGCTCGTATGAGCCGATAGTGTAGTCACGATAAAAATATCGTATCTACCTACGTAGGAAATTAAGTACCTAAGTACACCCACGGTCGCCGGCTGACGTATTGAATATATATTACTTTCTGTTTATTGCAAGAAATTAAAGATTTCGTTTATGAACAATGATAAGTACAAATATGATGTCCCCATCTATCTGGTAGATAATCCTATAATCACCAACTCTTAATCTCCTATACCCTGCTAAGGTACTACGTAGAGGGTCTCCCAAAAGAAGTGGATTCATTTGTATTTTTGAAAGTAATGATGCTTGAATTCTCTTTTTTACTTCACCTTCTATTTTCTTAAGATCATTCGGAATATCCTTATGATATCGAATGCTATACTTTTCTATTCCCACACCTCTTTGTGTGACAAGGTCTCATAAGGTTGTTTTGTTCGTTCATCTGCAAGTTTACTAAAATACATATCTTCTTGTAGATCTAAAGCAAATTCTAGTAATTCAGAAGCGGTTGCTGATATTGACTGTTTTTTTTCTTTAGCCACATGCTCAAGAAATTCTTTTGTTTCTTTTGATAAGGTTACCATTGTTCTGTTATATTTTGTTACCATGTAGTAAAGTGTAACAATTTTGTTACACTTAGCAACAGTAAATGAGAAACATTAAGTATCTATTAAAAAACACCAATTCATTGGTGTTTTTTAATTAATAATATCAACCACGTTACTCTTCAGTTCAGCTTCTTCTGATACATCACGTGTTTCAGATGTTCCATTAGGTTCAGTTTTAAAGTTAATACCTGTTAACTGAACTGAATATGATCCATATCCAAATGCTGTTTCACCATATGGATTAAAGATAACGGTAAGTTCTGCACGTTCACTATTGTCTTTTGAAAGCATGTAGTATCCATTTTCACGTAATCCAGATGTCCATAAGGTTAATGTTATATCAGCTTCTGATTCATCGTTCTGTGTATCGTATATTACGGTACCAGTACTCATGTCAGTGATATAGAAATCAATAGCTTCTTCTGCATTTTCAGAAAGGTATAGTACTTCATCAATATCAAGATCAAAACCAAAGAAGAATTGAGCCCTATCATTATACCCACCTTCAGTTTCCAACACCTCTGCTTTCATTTCAACGTTAGATGATATCCCTTCTGGCTTACACGTCAGTGCAGAAGCTGTTTCAGGGCCCACTACCCCATCAATATACTGTAGACCCTGTGATCGTTGATATTCAGTAATTTGCAGATATGTTTGGGTACCATACCATCCATCAGCTCCGTATGCATTAGGGAATCCCATATCAAGAAGACATTGTTGCAATGCTTTAATATCATCTCCCTGCATACCTAGTTTCATTAATCTTCCTTGATATTCAAGAGCTGAAGTAGATGAAGTACCAAGAAGGAAAAGAATGGTGATAAGAATAAATGGTTTCATAGCTATAGTATATATCTTTATGTGAGGAAAACAAAAAAACACCCGAGGGTGTTTTTTTGAATAATCTTCTTAGACTATGACTGTACGTTTCGAACAGCAGTTGGAGAAGTTTGTTTTGAATTTTCAACTTCTTGTCCTGCAGCTGAAGTGATTTTCACTTGAGCAAATGTTCCGTTTGCACCAGTTACAGCATATCGTACTTGGAAGCTTGCGCTATCTCCCGCAAGAACTGTGTATACAGCCCCAACAGTATCTTCGTCAGCATCTCCTCCTGTTACTGAAAGTACAGGGGCAGCTACAGCAGCAGTTCCAGTGATAGTATCATTTGCAATAATGTCAGCAATATTAATTGTAAAGTCTTCATCATCAGATTCAACATCAAATGTGAAATCGATGAAAGCTCCACTTGCATTAACTGACCATCCAAAGTTATCTATAACAGCACCTGCAATATCTAGAGTATGAGTTTTTCCTGAAGCTGTTCCAGAAAGTCCTGCTCCAGAAAGTACATCTTCTCCTTCTGCATCAATATTAGCTGCTGCTACTTTTGCAGAGATCTTAGTACCGTTTGCATAGTTTCCTTCTTGCTCTTTAAAGATAACAGTAACTTCAACTTCAACAGTATCTCCTGCATCGATTACAGCATCTGCATCAACATCAACAGTGTAAGTACCAGTTCCAACTCCGTTTAGAACTGTATTAGAAGTATAGTCTGCTTCGAAGTCATCACCGTCGATAGTTACAATAACTTCATCAATAATGTCCTCGATTGAATCTGCATCATTTCCTCCTGCTGAAACAGTAAATACAATAGGTAGTTCATATAATGTAATATCTGAACCATCTTCATCTGCTTCCATTCGGAATGAAAGAACCATGTGGTCATCAGAATCTCCATTCTTTTCAACTTTCAAAGTTGAAGCAACAGGGTTATTTGATGATGACTTGATACTTAGTTTGTCATCTCCTGAGATATCATCAAATCCAAAAGTTTCAGTAGTTTTAGTAAGATTTTCAGAAATTGACATTCCAGATTCATCTACGAAACGAATATTTTCAACTGTAACATCGAAATCAGCAGTTAAATCATCAACTCGATTAAGAGTTTTAACAACTACATAAAGTTCAACAGTGTCTTTTTCAGATACAATAGCATCTTTAAGGTTAATTCTTCGTGAATATTCTGAACCATCTTTTGAGAATCTGTCAGCGTCTTCTGAACCTACTTCTTCACCATCAAGGGTGATGATAACTTCATCTACATATCGATCAAAACGTGTTGATCCGTTACCTGAGTTATTTTCAAACATTACTTCGATAGAAGTGATATTAATGTCAGAACCATCAGCCTCAACTTTTAGCCCTAGAACATTTTCTTCATCTCCTTCTTTTACATTTGATTCAACTCCAGCTGAAGTAGAACTAATTAGAAGATCTCCAGCATCCCCATTTGTTGAGAATGAATCCTTATCTTCTTCTGAATCATCTGATGAGTCAGCATCTTTACATGCTGCTTCGTATAGAGGTCCAGTTACAGGTCCAATAATTCCGTCAACCATAATTCCCTTTGAAGCTTGGAATGACATTACAGCTGTCTTAGTAACATTTCCAAAGATTCCATCAATGTTTGATTCTGGATTGTTTCCAAGTTCAGCTAAACATTGTTGTAGTTCCATTACTTGAGCTCCTCGTGAACCAACTCTAACGAGCATTTGTCCAGGTGTCCAAGTAAATGCATCAGCTGTTCCTGCTCCGATAAGAGTAAGTGCAACTGCTGCGGTTACAATAAATTTTTTCATAAAAATTTGTTTTTAAATTAAATAATCATTTATAAATAATTATTTAAAAGTGTACGGCATTAATTCTCAGAGTAATAAATTTAATAAAAGAATTAACTGTTCACTTTTAAATGATTTGTGCACTCTTAACCATTCGACCGGTTATACAAGAACCGAAGTTCTAACGAGTACCAGATTGCTCGTGCGCTGTGAGCAACCTGTGCGCAAACGATCAATGTTTCGACGAATCGTTTACTACACGCTCAGTCTAGCGTACGCGTTTTTCATTGAATTAAAAATTCTCAGAGAAACGAATGACAGGGGTATAACCCCTGCATTAACGAGAATTGTAACATAGCCACCGTAGGTGACAAGAGGACACAATCAACGTTAACGCAATGTCATAAATATTACGAAGCACGGTAGATGTGAAAAACTCAAAAAAACCGTGTTCACGTAATATGACGTAGCATCCCGAAGGATATTACAGTCACTACGTATTATACAATAATTTGAAAAAAATGTAAATTAAAACAAGCTGAAGCTCAGCTTGTTTTAATATCCCTAAAAGAGAGAAAAACTAGTACGCAAGATTGTACACACTCCACCTTCGATCACCCTCTTTGGTGATGAGTGACTTATCAACCAACTCCTGCAAATCTCTCTGAATAGTTTTACTACTACAGTCTTGAAACAAGGATGCTATATCTCCGATCTTTGCATCTTTCTTTTGTTTCAAAATTTTCAAAATGTTTTGATGACGAATCTCTTTCAAGTCAGCTACCTTCGTTTCAACAGATGATGTCCTTTTGACCTCTTTCACCTCCTTCTTATCATGTCCTTTATCAACTGCTATTACCCTAACTTGTTCCTGTTCTCTATTTTGTTTCACACCTTTGTTTTCAATATTTTTCAGTGGACTAGGAGTATCAGTTTTAACCATGTCCTTTACGAATGTATCTGTGTCCTTTATCACTGAGGGGTATCCCTGAACATCTCTTCTTCTTGGTTGCTCTGTCTCAAAGAAAGAATCTGAGAAGGTGAATTCTTCTACTACCAATGAACTTTGTTTCTTTCTGTCATACGGAAGGTTCTTGGTAATATGGATATTAATACGATCATGCATTTGCTGTATTTCTGTATGGAGTACCTTGAAGTTCATATCTGATATCTTCCCGTTTCTATGCATTACCGAAAGGAATGATATAAGGCTTGCAAGTTCTGTAGCGATAGAAGAAAGAAGAGCAATTCGTTTATTATCTGAAATATTACATACCTTATATAGGTCTCTTAAGATTGAAACGGAAGAATCTTTTGAAGCAATCGCAAGAGGATCATTTTCTGCATGTAAATCAGTTACCATATATATAGCAGTACTTATTTTCTGCGCCTTAGATGCAAGATGTACCACATCATCATGATCAGAAAGGTTGTAATAGTTAGGGACATTCAAAAGGACATTTTCTGTATTAGCCTTATTTATCAATGACTTATTATTGTTGTCCTTTAGATTAATCATAATGTCCTTTATATATTAGCTTGATATTTTTTATACTACTCCCTCTGAATAAAAAATCAAATATGTCCTATATATAATAGGTATAGGCAAATGCTTTGCTGTGGTAAAATAGGAATGTCATTTTTAATCATACCTATATATAGTACATATCTATGCCAGCACCAAAAAACAAAAAGCAAACAAAGACTGTGGAACCAAAGAAGATCTCTCTTCCTGCATTGAAGCCAAAGAACCCAAAGATACGTGGGGTTATATATTCAGTACTTTTCCTCTTCCTTATCCTTGCATCACTCAAGCTTGCAGGAACGGTTGGAACCTTTGTTCATGAGAAGATCATGCTTGATCTCTTCGGATATGGTTTTGCTCTTATTCCACTTGTTCTTCTCTTTGCCTCAGTACAGACATTCAGTGAACGAGAAACAAAAACATCAGTTAAGATAAGTCTCTTGATTCTGTGTATAAGTATCCTTGGTCTTCTTCATATTCTCTTTTCAACAAGTGAACTTGAAGTAGGAGGATTCGTCGGACAAGTTATAGGAAACCCATTGGTTTCAGGATTTGAAAAACTGTTCTCATCCATACTGCTATTGGGAGCAGCAATTGCCTCTACCTTCGTAGCCTTTGATCCAAAATTCACGAGCCTCAAGAAGGCGAAAGAAAGTATCATTGAGTTCAAAGAAGAACGAGAGCAGATGAAGCAAACTCAAGAACAGGAAGAACAACAAATCATGGAAGCCATCGAGAATGGAACACCAGATGAAGAACCTGTCATCAAACCAGAAAAGCCAAAACAAGAGAAACGATCTTCGTCAGATGAAGAAGAGATGCTCATTGATGGGAGTCATGTGTTTGCCTCTTCATACATCATTCCACCGCTTTCACTACTTGGAAAAAGTTCAGGGAAAGCTGGAACAGGTGACATCAAATCAAATGCAAACTTGATCAAACGAACTCTCGCAAACTTTGGTATTGCCGTTGAGATGGATGAAATCTCTGTTGGACCAACGGTAACTCGATACGCAATGAAGCCAGCTCAAGGAGTTCGTCTCTCACGAATAGCAAGTCTTCAAAATGAACTTGCTCTTGCTCTTGCTGCAAAGTCTATTCGTATCGAAGCTCCTATTCCAGGAAGATCACTTGTTGGGATAGAAGTTCCAAATACGAGTAAATCAACTATTGGTCTAGGAACCCTTCTGGGAGAAAAAGAATTTACAGACTCCCCTAACCCACTTCTCGTTTCACTAGGAAAAGGAGTGTCTGGAATATCACACTATGCGAACATCGGAAAAATGCCTCACGTACTTATCGCGGGGGCAACGGGTTCAGGAAAGTCAGTTACAGTTCACAATATCATCCTTTCTCTTTTGTATAGAAATGGACCTGACATGCTTCGATTTATCATGATTGATCCTAAGCGTGTTGAGATGACCTTGTACAAAAAGATCCCTCACCTCCTTACCCCAGTTATTACCGATCCAAAGAAAGCAGTGCTTTCTTTGAAATGGGCAGTAAAGGAAATGGAGAGACGATATGATGTACTTCAGAAATGTGCAGTACGTGATATTGATTCATATCACCAAACTATTGTTGCAAAAGCATACAAAGATTTAAGTCCTGAAGATATCGAAGATCAGCAAGGAGAACTTCCTGAACGTATGCCGTATATTATCATCATCATTGATGAGCTTTCAGATATTATGAGTTCATACCCTCGAGAGCT
>Ga0100387_10004963_pt1 | contig 10858 bp, 9 predicted proteins | sample CryGeymeta201511_FD_81547 | JGI IMG/M metagenome (GOLD analysis project Ga0100387, IMG submission 81547) | Groundwater microbial communities from Crystal Geyser aquifers in Utah, USA - Crystal Geyser metaG 2015-11 | ecosystem: Environmental > Aquatic > Deep subsurface > Groundwater | place: USA... | reverse complement strand
CCTGCTCACCGTCGAGATATTCGGCTACACGGACAGGCAAACCCTGAAATACGCGCACGACCTCGGCATCGCCTTCCAGCTCACCAACATCATCCGCGACGTGGGCGAGGACGCGCGGCGCAATCGCATTTATCTGCCCATGGATGAGTTGCAGCAATTCGGGGTGACCGCGGCGGACATCCTCAACGCAAACGAGTCGGAGAACTTCCACAAGCTGATGGCGTTCCAGATCGAACGCGCGCGCCGCTACTACCGGCAGGCGTTCGACCATCTGCCGGCAGCGGATCGCAAGGCGCAACGCAGCGGCCTCATCATGGCGGCGATCTATCAGGCAGTGCTGGATGAGGTGGAACGCAGCGGCTGCCATGTCCTAAAGGAACGCGTGTCGCTGGCACCCACTTACAAGTTGTGGCGGGCGCTGAAAGCATGGCTGCAGAATTGAATAGCTCTCCCTCTCCCCAACCCCCCCCCGGAGGGGGAGTGAGCAATCGTGAAAGACAATTATTCAACCCTGCCATCATCGGCGGCGGCTATGCCGGCATGGCAGCCGCCGTCGAACTGGCCGCACGCGGCATCCCGGTCACGGTATTCGAAAGTGCGCAGCAACTCGGCGGCCGCGCGCGCGGCGTGCACATTCCAAACCCCATTCGGCAGAAGGAACAACAACACGACCGGTCCTCTATCCAACTTTCCCCCGGAAGGGGAAAGGGCGACCGGCCCCTTGCGGGGGATTATTTGACTCTGGACAACGGCCAGCATCTGTTGCTCGGTTGCTACCACGAGACGCTGCGCCTGATCGAACGCGTTGGCGGCAACATTGAGCGGGATTTTCTGCGCCTGCCGCTGCAGCTTGATCTGCACGACCATTTTTCCCTCAAGGCCCCCTATCTGCCGGCTCCGTTTCACCTCCTGCTTGCCCTGCTTGCAGCGCAAGGATTAACCTGGCGGAAACGCATGCAGGCGGCAGGTTTCATGCGGAAACTGCAAGGGTTGCACTTCCGCCTGCCTGACGACATGACGGTCAGCGAACTCCTTGTCCGCTTCGGACAAGATGCCGATCTCACCCTCAAGTTATGGGAGCCGCTCTGCATCGCCGCCTTGAACACGCCGATCCATCAAGCTTCCGCCCAGGTGCTGCTCAATGTGCTGCGCGACGCGCTGAACCGCAAACGCGCCGACAGCGACATGCTGCTGCCGCGACTCGACTTTACCGCGCTGTTCCCGCAGCGCGCGGCCGCATACGTTGAACGGCACGGGGGCAAGGTGCATCTTTCCTGCGGTGTGGAAATCATCGTTCCGCGCGACGACGGAATCGAGCTGATCACCGCGCAAGGCGGGCAATGTTTCAGCCATGTCATCTGTGCCGCCGCGCCCGGTGCGGCGGCCAAACTGCTGCGCCCGCTTGCCGGACTCGAAAACACCGTCGCCCGGATCGATAGCCTGCAGCAACAACCGATCTATACCGTCTATCTGCAATTCCCGGCCACGGTCGGATTGCCGCAGCCGATGCTCGGCCTGTATCAGCGCACCAGCCAGTGGCTGTTCGACAAGGGGCGCATCGCCGGTCAACCCGGCCTGCTCGCCGCTGTCATCAGCGCGGAGGGAATCCATCAGAAGTTAAACCAGGACGATCTGGCGCGGAAAGTCGTCGCCGAACTGCGCGAGGAATTCGGCATCTCAGAGGCGGCGCTGTGGCACAAGGTCATCGCCGAAAAACGCGCCACCTTCTGCTGCGCTCCCAACTTGCAACGCCCGCCGCCGCACACCGCACTGGCAGGATTGTTGCTGGCCGGCGACTACACAGCGGGCGACTATCCGGCAACGCTGGAGGGCGCTGTACTAAGCGGCATCCGTGCCGCCGCACTGGCAATCCGAGACAGTCCGCGCCGCATGTGATAAGTTGTGCGCCAAACCAAGACCCAGCCGGAGGAAAATATGGACGAGTTAGACGCCATCCAGACCAGTCTCGCCAGCTTTACCCAACGCCTGGACGAAGTCGCCTCGAATCAGTTCAGCGAGATGCGCAAATGCTCTTTCTTCGACCCGATCCCGAGCGACGTGCTGCAATCCATCGCCCAGCTAACCACGGTCAAAACCTTCAAGCCGGCCGAGAAAATCACTTCGGAAGGGGATGAGATCAGCGCCTTTTTCGTGATCATGTTCGGCAAGGCGAGCGTGCATGTGCACCAGCAGGAAGTCGCCGTGATTCACAGCGGCGAGTGCATCGGTGAAGCCGCGTTCTTTGCCACCGAAGCGGCCTCGCGCTGCGCCACCGTGATCGCCGAGGGAGAAGTCATCGCTGCAGTGATGAAAAAATCCGATATCCGCGCGCTGAATGGCGAGCACCTCACCTATATGGACAAGGCGCTAATGAACGCCCTGTTCCGAAAATTGCAGCATGCCAATCGCAAGATCGAGGATTTGTTGCTGCGCTAATCCTCCGCCTTAGTCGCCCGGTATCCGTCTGGCGCGTCTGGCCTCATACAGGCAAATCCCCGCGCTGACCGAAACATTGAGACTTTCCACGCTGCCCGACATCGGGATGCGCGCCAGATGGTCGCAGGTCTCGCGCGTCAGGCGGCGCATGCCTTCCCCCTCGGCGCCGAGCACCAGAGCCACCCCGCCCTTCTGATTCGTCTCATACAAAGCCGTTTCGGCCTCGCCGTCCATCCCGATCACCCGGATGTCGCGTTCCTTCAGTTCGCGCAGGGTGCGCGCCAGATTGGTGACAGTGATGTAGGGCACCGTCTGCGCCGCGCCGCAGGCCACTTTTTCCACCGTGGCATTGATGCCGACCGCGCGGTCTTTCGGCGCGATCACCGCATGCACCCCGAAGGCGTCGGCACTGCGCAAACAGGCGCCCAGATTGTGCGGGTCCTGCACACCGTCCAGCACCAGCAACAGCGGCGGTTCGGTCAGCGTATCCAGCACATCGTCGAGATGCTGCACTTTTTGCGCCGCATTCACCCGCGCCGCCACGCCCTGATGGCGCGCATTGCCCGCCATCCCGTTTAGCCGCTTGCTGTCCGCATGAATGACGCGCACGCCGTTGCTCTCGGCCAGCCTGAGCAGATCGCGCGCGCGCGGATCGCGGCGCGCCGGATCGATATAGATTTCAAACACGCTGTCCGCATTCTGCCGCAGGCGGGCGTTCACTGCGTGAAAGCCGTGGATGATGCGCGATTCAGCCATGGCGTTTGCCCGCCTTGCCGGATTTGCCACCCGCTTTCGTTTTCTTTGCTGCAGCGGCGCCCCACGCCCCCACATCCGGCTCCCCGTCAACCGGCGCGCTTTCCAGCACGAAATCGATCTTGGTGCTTTCCATATCGACGCGCACCACCTTCACCCGCACGCGGTCGCCGAGACGGTAACGCTTGCCGGTGCGCTCGCCCAGCATCTGGTGCTTGGCCGGATCGAAATGGTAATAATCGGCACCCAGTTCGGAGACGTGCACCAGCCCTTCCACATACAAGTCGTCCAGCGCCACGAACAGACCAAAGCCGGTAACCGACGAGATGCTGCCGTCAAACACGCTGCCCAGATGGTCGCGCATGAAGAAACACTTGAGCCAGGCTTCCACATCGCGCGTGGCATCATCGGCGCGGCGCTCGGTCAGCGAGCAATGCACGCCGAGTTCCGCCCATTTGAGTTGCGGCTTGTACTGTTTTCCGGCCAGCACCGCTTTGATCGCGCGGTGCACCAGCAAGTCTGGATAGCGGCGGATGGGCGAAGTGAAGTGCGCATAGGCCTCATAGCCGAGGCCAAAGTGGCCCAGATTTTCCGGCGCATACACTGCCTGGCGCAGCGAGCGCAGCATCACGGTCTGCAGCAAAGCATAATCGGGACGGCCTTTGATCTCCCGGAGCAATTTCGAATAGTCGCCGGCCTGCGGTTCGTCGCCGCCGCCCAGTTGCAAACCGAACTCCTTGAAAAATTCCCGCACTGCTTCCAGCTTCTCCGGGGTCGGCCCCTGGTGCACCCGGTACAGCACCGGATGCGCATGCTCTTTCAAAAAGGCAGCCGCGCACACATTGGCCGCCAGCATGCATTCCTCGATCAGCTTGTGCGCGTCGTTGCGCACCACCGGCACGATCTTCTCGATCTTGCCCTGGTCGTTGAAAATCATCTGCGTCTCGACGGTCTCAAAGTCGATGGCGCCGCGCTTCTCACGCGCCTGCAGCAGAGTGTGAAACAGTTGGTGCAGATGATTGATATGCGGCAGCACGGCCGCATACTGGCGCGCAGTCTCGCCCTGCGGATTGGCCAGCATGTCGGCCACCTGGGTATAGGTCAGACGCGCATGCGAGAACATCACCGAGGGATAGAATCGGTGTCCCAGAAGTTCACCTTCAGTGCTGATCTGCATGTCGCACACCATGCACAGGCGCTCGACTTTCGGATTAAGCGAACACAGGCCGTTGGACAGCTCTTCCGGCAGCATCGGGATCACGCGGCGCGGGAAATACACCGAATTACCGCGATTGATCGCCTCGCGGTCCAGCGTGTCGCCCGGTTTCACATAAGCGCTCACGTCAGCAATGGCCACCACCAGACGGAACCCTTGCGCGTTCGGTTCGCAATACACCGCATCGTCAAAATCGCGCGCCGTCTCGCCGTCGATGGTCACCAGCGGCAGGTTCTCCACGCTCTCGCGCCCGGCGTAGTCCCCGGGTTTTACTTCAGGAGAAAAAGTCCCGGCCTGATGTTTGGCGTCAGGCGAAAATTCGTTGGGCAGATCATGCTTGCGCAGCGCGATCTCGATCTCCATACCCGGATCGGCATAGTTGCCCAGCACCTCGACGATGCGCCCGATCGGCTGCGCATGTTTGGACGGCTGCTGCATGATCTCCAGCATCACCACCTGTCCCGCCTGCGCACCGCCATGTTCGCCCGCGGCGACCAGAAAATCCTGGCTGATGCGACGGTTTTCAGCCACCACAAATTTAATCCCGTGTTCCTCGTACAGGCGACCGACCACACGCGTGTTGGCGTGCTCCAGCACTTCAACAATCTTGGCCTCGCGCCGACCGCGCCGGTCTTCCCCGCCCACCCGCGCCATCACCGTGTCGCCGTGCAACACCCTGTGCATTTCCTTCTCGCTCAACACCAGATCGGCGCTGCCGTCTTCGGGGATCAAAAAACCAAAACCGTCGGGATGTCCCTGCACCTTGCCTTTGATCAGATCGAGCTTGTCGACCACGCAGATCGCCCGTTTGCGGTTGCGCATGATCTGCCCGTCGCGCTCCATCGCGCGCAGGCGGCGGGAAAACAAGTCCTCTTCCTCTGGCGTGATCTGCAACAGCGCGCACAGCGCCTCCTGCTCCACCGGCACGCCCTGCTCGGTCAGCATTTGCAGAACGAATTCGCGGCTGGGCAAAGGGTGTTCGTATTGTTCGCGTTCACGTTCCAGAAACGGGTCGAGTTCGCGGATATTTTTTTTCTTTTTCGTCATTGACACAAAATCCTCTAGCTATTAAAGTGCGCACCCTTGAAAGATTGCCCAGATGGCGGAATTGGTAGACGCGCACGGTTCAGGTCCGTGTGCCGCAAGGTGTGGAGGTTCGAGTCCTCTTCTGGGCACCAATTTTCAACAAGACGGTTCGCGCAAGCGAGCCGTTTTTGTTTTGTGCCCGGAACAAGTGCAACGCTCGCATGCTTCGTGCCAGGACTCGAAAGGAATCCGGTGCAACGGATTCCGGGGTCGCGCAAGCGTGACCGAGTCCTTCTGGGCATCCATTCAAAATGGCTCGCAGACGCGGGCCATTTTCTTTTGTGCAAAATTTCATTCAAACAAAAACCCGCAGCGCCGGTGCGCTGCCTGCCCAATCTTTCCCGCAGCCGCACCGGATCAAGCCAGAAACGGGTGGCGCAGCACGATGGTCTCGTCGCGGTCCGGTCCGGTTGAAACCATATCAACCGGGACTTCGCAGATCTCGGCGATGCGTTGCAGGTAGTTGCGTGCTGCCTGCGGCAGCTCCTCGTAACGCCTCACCCCCACCGTGCTTTCGCTCCAGCCCGGCATCTCCTCGTACACGGCCTCGCAACCGTCCAGCGATTCGGAACCGACCGGCAGGATGTCGCTGATCTGGCCGTTTATGTTGTAGCCGACACCGATGCGAACGGTTTCCATGCCGTCCATCACGTCCAGCTTGGTCACGCACAAACCGGACACGCCGTTGATCTGGATCGAGCGTTTGAGCGCTGCCGCATCGAACCAGCCGCAGCGGCGCGCGCGCCCGGTGGTGGAACCGAACTCATGCCCTTTTTCGGCCAGCATTTTGCCGATCGGGTCCTGCTTCAATTCGGCATCGTATAACTCGGTCGGGAACGGTCCCGAGCCGACGCGCGTGGTGTAGGCCTTGGTGATGCCGAGCACGTAATGCAGGCTCTGCGGGCCGATCCCGGCGCCGGCACAGACCGCACCGGAAATGCAGTTGCTGGAAGTCACGAACGGATAGGTGCCGTGATCGATGTCGAGCAGCGTGCCTTGCGCGCCCTCGAACAGCAGATTCTGTCCGGCCTTGTTTGCCTCATACAGGGCGCGTGGCACGTCCAGCACCAGCGGCCGGATGCGCTCGGCCAGTGCCAGCGCGGCGTCCATGGTCTGGTTGAAATCGACCGTTTCGGCCTTGAAATAATTTTTCAGGACGAAGTTGTGATAGTCGAGCACTTCACCCAGCTTGGCGGCGAAACGTTTGCGATGGAACAGGTCCTGCAGGCGGATGGCGCGGCGTGCCACCTTGTCTTCATAGGCCGGGCCGATGCCGCGCCCGGTGGTGCCGATCTTGCCCGCCCCCTTGGCCGCCTCGCGCGCGCGGTCCAGCGCCTCGTGGTAGGGCAAAATCAAGGGACAGGCTTCGGAGATGCGCAGCCGTTCGTACACGCTAACACCGGCCGCCTCCAGCATGTCCATTTCCTTGAGCAGCGCCGGCGGCGACACCACCACGCCGTTGCCGATGTAGCACTTGACGTTTTCGCGCAGGATGCCGGAGGGGATCAGGTGCAGCACGGTCTTGTGGCCGCCGATAACCAGCGTGTGCCCGGCATTGTGGCCGCCCTGAAAGCGCACCACCCCCTGCGCGTGGTCGGTCAACCAATCGACCACTTTGCCCTTGCCTTCATCGCCCCACTGGGTACCGATCACCACCACATTTTTGGACATGCTTAATTCCTGTTTGCAGAGTTTAATTGTTGATTTGGACAACGAGCCACTTGCCGTCGCGCAACACCAGCTCGCGGTCGCAGTTCAACTCGGCGCGATATTCGGCTTTGCCCAGCAAATCGACCACCACGATTTCTCCCTGTTCGCGCAATGCGACAATCGCCGCCTCCAGCGCGGGGTCGGCGCGGTATGGCGCCAGAATCGCGCGGACTTGCGCCTGTTGCGGCAGCAAGGGATACAACTGGCGCAAGTCCATGCTGAAACCGGTGGCCGGACGCGCGCGACCGAACGTTTTGCCCACGTTGTCATAACGGCCGCCGAGGGCGATGGCATCGTGGCTGCGCGGATGATAGACGGCGAACACCATACCACTGTGATAGTGATAGCCGCGCAGTTCGGCCAGATCAATGCCGATGCTGCCGGCCAGCGGTTGCAGTTGTTGGGCGGCAATTTCCAGCTGCGCCAATGCCGCCGTGATGCGCGGCTGTTGCGGCAGAACGCTGCGCGCCCGCGCGATCACTTCGACACCGCCGTGCAATTGCGGCAAGGCGAGCAAGGCGTTTTGCACCGGCACCGGCAGGGTGCGCACCAGCCCTTGCAAAGTCGGCACATCTTTTTGTTGCAGGGCGATAAACAGCGCCCGCTCCAGCTCGCCCGAAACTTCCTCTTCCGCCAGCACGGCATGGAACACATCGACATGCCCCAGATCGAGATGGATATCGCGAATGCCCAGCAGGAATAGCGCTCGCAACATCAGCCACTGGATTTCCAGATCGCTTTCGATTCCGCCGTGGCCGTACAACTCGGCGCCGATCTGCAACGGCTCGCGCGTGCTCATCACGCCGGCCGGTTGGGTATGCGCCACGCTGCCGGCATAGCACAGGCGCGCGATGCCCTGGCGATTGAGCAGATGCGCATCGATGCGCGCCACCTGCGGCGTGATGTCGGCGCGCAAAGCCAGGGTACGGCCGCTCAACTGGTCCACCAGCTTGAATGTGCGCAAATCCATGTCCACGCTATCGCGAATCAGCAACGATTCGGCGTATTCGATCAGCGGCGGCGCCACCAGTTGATAGCCGGAACTGCGCAGCAGTTCCAAAACATCGCGGCGCATCTGCTCGATGCGCCATGCCTCGTCCGGGAGCATGTCCCGGATGTATTCCGGCAACAACCACTTCATGCCGCTGCCCTCGCCACAGAGGTTTTAAGGTTCATTGTCTAATCCAGTAAATCAGCAACAATCCGCTCAGCATCAGCGACAGGCCGAGGAATCGCACCTGCCCGTCGTGCCACTGCGCCAAATTGCGCAGGGTCTCGCGCCACGGTTTGGGAAAAATAAAAGGCATCAAGCCTTCCAGCACCAGCATCAAGCCCAGCGCCGCGAGCCAGAAGTCCAACATCTTCAGCTATTGGCCCGACTTGCCGGAACTCTTCAGATACTTGAAGAAGGCGGAGCTGGGATCAAGCACCATCACGTCGCCCTTGTCCTTGAACGTCTGCTTGTAGGCTTCCAGGCTGCGATAGAAGGAAAAGAATTCGGCGTTGCGGCCAAACGCGGCGGCATACAGCGCAGTCGCCCGCGCATCGCCCTCGCCCTTGATCTTCTGCGCCTCGCGGTAGGCTTGCGACAAGGTCACCTGGCGCTGGCGGTCGGCATCGGCACGAATCTTTTCGCTTTCCGCATTGCCGGTGGCGCGCAATTCATTGGCCACGCGTTTGCGCTCCGCTTCCATGCGGCGATACACCGAATCGCTGATCTCGACCGGGAAATCGACGCGCTTGAGGCGCACGTCCAGCACTTCCACCCCGATCTTGCGCGCGTCGCCGTCGGTCTTCTCCTGCACCACGCGCATCAGCTCGTCGCGCTTGCCCGACACTACATCATGGATGGTCAGCTTGCCAAACTCTTCGCGCAGGGCGGAATTGACCGTCTGCATCAACCGCGTCTGCGCGCGCGCCTCGTCTCCGCCGACGCTGATGTAGTACTGCTTGACATCAAAAATGCGCCATTTGACGTAGGAATCGACCAGCACGTTCTTCTTCTCGGCGGTGATGAAGCGATCGGGATCGGGCGTGTCAAAAGTCAGAATGCGCGAATCAAAGAAGCGCGCATTCTGCGCCAGCGGCAGCTTGAATTTCAGGCCGGGAGTGGTTTCCACGCGCACCACCTCGCCCAGTTGGAACACGATGGCCGCCTGGCGCTGATCGACCACGAACGTGCTCATGCTGAGCAGCACCAGGGCGATGATCGCGCCCACCAATAGATTTCTGATTTTGTGTTCATTAACGAGCCTCCCGTTCACGACCGAGGAGCAGTTCGCGCGCGCGCGTCGCCGGCGCGAATTCGCTGGCCGGCAAACCGGCTTGCTCCGGCGGTCTCGGTGCCGGGGTTGCGGCACCGTTGCCGGCCTCGGTGCGTTGCATCAATTTATCCAACGGCAGATACAGCAGGCTGCCGTTGGAGTTTTTCTGGTCGATCATCACCTTGCTGCTGCTGCTCATGATCTGCTGCATCATGTCGAGATACATGCGTTCGCGCGTGACCTGCGGCGCTTTTTTGTATTCGGCCAGAATCTGTTTGAAGCGGCTGGCATCCCCTTCCGCATTGGCGATCACGCTCTGCTTGTAACCTGCCGCTTCTTCCATCAGGCGCGCGGCGGCGCCCTTGGCTTTGGGAATCACGTCGTTGGCATACGACTGGCCTTCATTCTTCTGCCGCTCGCGGTCCTGTCCCGCCTTCACCGCATCGTCGAACGCCGCCTGCACCTGCTCCGGCGGCTGCGCATTCTGCATGGTGAGCTTGCTGACCAAGATGCCGGATTGGTAACGGTCGAGGATGTCCTGCATCAACTGGGTGGTTTCCGCCGCGATCTGCTCGCGCCCCTCGTACAGCACGAAGTCCATCTTGCTGCGCCCGACCACTTCGCGGATCGCGGTTTCCGCCGACTGGCGCACATTCTCGTCCGGTGCCCGGTTGTTGAACAGGTAAGCGCCCGGATCCTTGAGGAAATACTGCACCGCAAACTGGATGTCGATGATGTTCTCGTCATCGGTCAGCATCAGCGACTCTTTCAGCATCTTGTTCTTCACGTTTTCGCGGTAGCCGACCTCAACCGTGCGCACCTGGCTGATATTGACGACCTCCACGGACTCGACCGGATACGGCAGATGCCAGCGCGGGCCGGGCTCGGTGGTTTCGATCAGCTTGCCGAAACGCAACACCACGCCGCGCTGGCTCGCATCGACGATGTAGAAGCCGCTGGCCAGCCAGACCAAAGCCGCGATCAGCACGATCAGGCCGAGGTTGAACCTGAAACCGCCACCGGTGCCGCCGCCTGGCTTGTTGGCAGAACCGCCGCCGGAACGGCCAAACATGGACTCGATCTTGCGGTTCAGGTTGCGCACCACCTCTTCCAGATCGGGCGGTCCGCCATTGTTGTTCTTGCCCCATTGCGGGTCGTTCAATCCCATATCTCAAGCCTTTTTCATTAGTGTTCGTTTAATGGATGCCATTCTTCTGCCACGTTCTTTGACGGCGGCGCATCGCGCACCGCCGCCAGCGCATCGCGCAACAGATTGATGCCTTCGCCGGTTTTTGCACTCAATTGAATAGCCGCGATATTACCATACTCGTCGCGCCTGACATCCGCCGCCATCCCCTGCAAATCGATCTTGTTGTACAGCAAAATCTGCGGG
>Ga0100387_10004959_pt1 | contig 10862 bp, 8 predicted proteins | sample CryGeymeta201511_FD_81547 | JGI IMG/M metagenome (GOLD analysis project Ga0100387, IMG submission 81547) | Groundwater microbial communities from Crystal Geyser aquifers in Utah, USA - Crystal Geyser metaG 2015-11 | ecosystem: Environmental > Aquatic > Deep subsurface > Groundwater | place: USA... | reverse complement strand
GGCCGCGTAAAAGACTTGGCTGGAAAACCCCATATGAGGTATTCTACGAACTAACAGGTGTTGCGCTTCGGGATTGAATGTAGGAGGTGATTCTTTCCGCAAAGCGATTACTTATGAATTGACTTCTATAAAAGAAGGTCCTATCGATATCTACCTGGGTGATCGACGTCTGCAAATTGTAGACCCCGAACGAGACTTACCTGCTTCAATTAACGACAGTCTCAATCCAAATATAAGATGTTTTATTGTCGACCCTAATGCAAAAGTAGACGTCGATGCGGAGAAGGGTTATAAACCCCTTCGGGACGGTGAACGTGTTATATTAGGCCGCCGCTCATATCAAGAACGCTTTGACTTTGACCCATATGTATCAAGTAAGCACGTACAGATCCGACGCACTGGTGACGAGTTAGAGATCATTGACCTAAGCTCGGCCAACCACACCTATTTAGGACGCACAGCTATAAGTGCGGTTAAGCAACTATCGGCAGATATAGACACCCTAACTCCTGAGTTAAATGGGGATCTGACTTTTGAAGTTGCTGCCCATAGCGTAGCTAACGAACGGCATCCCGACCGCAATGAAGACGCCTATTTTATAAATGAAAACCTGCGCGCAATTGGTGTTTTTGACGGTGTTGGAGGTGCATCTGGTTCGGATGAAGCTTCACGTTTAGCTGCACATGCCATCCCCAAAGCACTCGAGACTGTTCATAATCAATCTGTTCCTTTGCCACTGGCACGATTAGCGGTTAGGGATGTACTCATCGAAGCTCATGAAACTATTATGCGTAAAGGTGAGGGCCAAGACATTGCTACTACTGCAACCATCGCTAAGGTGTTCCAAACGGAAAAAGGCACCCCTTACGTGGTTATCGGTAGTGCCGGCGACAGCAGAGCCTATCTTTATCGTGACGATATGTTATCCCACTTAACCCTGGATCACGCTTACTTAGGCGGCGCTACCCCTGAACAACAGCAACAGCTACAGCTACAGCAAACTCTCGCCGAAGTGGTTGATTTGACTAACTTAAACGAAAAGGAACTAGCGGCTTTTCAAAGTCGCCAGTATATTACCAGTTGTCTGGGCGGCGACGGCACCTCTCCGACTATAACGGTAACTGAATTTGAAATAGCTCCAGGCGACCGGTTGTTGCTGACTACCGACGGTGTTCATGACAATCTGACGAATAGTGAAGTTACTAAAGTTTTGCGTGATATTCCGGACAATGAATTTGCGGCAGAGGTACTTGTTAAAACAGCTCGCTCGCGCAGTCTGGATGATAGTCATGTTCGTGCCAAGCGCGACGACATGACTGCCGCTATTCTGGCCTACCCCGCTTAACACACTTAATTTGTTCGGTTGTGGACTTCGCGGGCTAAAGCTTTGTAAGCCCGGGCGCCTTTGCTCCAACGATCGTGTTCATAAATGGTTTTGCCAAAACTCGGGGCTTCGGCCAGGCGGACGTTGCGCGGAATGACCGTGTCGAACATTTTATCGCCAAAATAATTCTTAACCTCGGCTTGAACCTGCTCGCTTAGCGAATTGCGCTTATCATACATGGTTAGAGCTATGCCCAGTAATTCCAGGCCGGGATTGGTGCTCTCGCGAACGGCCTGGATGGTAGTAAGTAGCTGGCTCAGACCCTCCAAGGCATAATACTCGGTTTGCACCGGTACCAACACCCCTGTTGCGGCCGTTAAGGCATTGATGGTCAACAGACCCAGCGACGGCGGGCAATCAATAATAATGCAGTCATAGGCGGCTTGCTTGAGGGCTTTCTGTAGGGCGAACTCCCGCTGTGCCTGTCCCACCAGTTCAACTTCCGCACCGGCCAAATTGGAATTAGCCGGCAAAACGAATAATTGTGCGACATGGCTTTCATGGACGGTCGAGGCTAATGATGCCCCATTACACAAAACATCATAAGTCGTTTTTTGGGTCTGCTCTTTTGGAATGCCTAGCCCGCTGGTGGCATTGCCCTGTGGATCAAGATCAACCAGCAGTACCGAGCGTTTTTCACCAGCCAGCTGGGCGGCAACGTTAATTGCCGTCGTAGTCTTGCCGACGCCGCCTTTTTGGTTTACCACCGCGATGATTGTTTTTGTCATAGTTGCTCCGCTTGGGCTTAAGTATAGCATTCCGCCATTAATATCGATATAGCAACCCTGTAACTTAAAAGTCCCCCGGTAAACCGAGGGACTTGTTTGGCTTTTTGTTTGGTTTTAACCATTGTTTGTATGGTTAGGATCAGACCTCACACGGTTCCAATCCTATGTACGTAGTATGGACTTTCCAACAGGGGCATGCAAGCCTTTTTGAATACAAAATCTATGCAAATAATTTGGCCTAAATTTCAATATTCCGTACCCAAAAGCGTTGTAAATTATCTTACATTTGGCCTATTTACCCGAGGTAAGCCTATAAATATGGCGCCGGGAGTACGATATTCGATCTCAAGCATGTTGTAAGATTAATAACTACCTATAAACCGTCTGTTAGTTATCCACAGACGGTTTATAGAATCGTGTTTTGCGGGATTAAAAAACACCGCTTGTGCGGTGCGTAACAGGGGTGGATGGGCTAAACTAGGCTATCTTGCTAATTTTGAGGATGGTTTGGTGTTGGCGGTGGCCACGAACTTTATGTACGCGCTTTTTGGCCTTGTAGCGAATGGCTGTGACCTTGTCGGCCTGAACATCGGCTTCTAAAACCTCGGCTGTGACCTTGATTTTGGGCACCAGCGGTGTGCCAATCTGCACGTTATCGCCATCAAGCACCATTAACGCCTCGAAGCTGACGCTGTTGCCCGGCTCCTTGAGGAGCTCGACTTTAAGAATCTCGCCTTCGGAGACGATGTACTGCTTACCACCAGTTGTAATGACTGCCTTTTTCATAGATACCGATAGATCATACCAAAAAAGGCCGCCCCCGTAAAGGCTAGGCCAGGCTGATGTGCAGCTCGGCACCATCAATTTTGACGGTTGTCTGGAAGCCTTTGACGGCTGTGGGGTGCAGACTTTTAGCCAGCGTTTCGTGCTTAATCGTATCTGTTAATCCATGATCCTTGAAGAGCGTTGTAAGTTCGGCATCGGTAGTTTGTAGCCCCAGATCGATGCGGTCATCGACTTCCAGCCCCGCCTGTTTACGAGCCTGCTGGACGTGCCGCACCACCTCACGCATCAGCCCCTCGCGCTTTAGCTCGGGAGTAAGCTTAAGATCAAGTTGTACTGCCAGATGTTCTTGAACTGCAATAGTGCCGGCCTCTGTCGGTGGTTTTTCCATACGTTCGCGGCGACTGGCATCGGTGTTATTAAACACAACTTGCTTGACATTGAGCTCCTCGGCGATGATATCACGATAGATTTCTTCTCGCGCTGTAGCATCAGTAAACTGATGTACCGGAACAGTAACTTTCGCGAGAGGCTGACGAACTTTAATACCGGCTTGAGCCCGCTGTGCCAAGCCATTCGTGATTGCTTCCCGGACTAGGGTCATGTCCTTGATCAACAGTTCGTTGATGTGGCCGCTAGCCGGCCAGTCTAAGAGGTGGACGGATTCGCCGCCGGTCAGTTTTTGGTAGAGTTCTTCGGCCAGGAACGGTGTGAACGGCGCCATCACCAGGCTCAGCTGAACCAACACGTAGTGTAGAGTACGGTAGGCGGCGGCCTTGTCGGCGTCGTTATCGCTCTTCCAGAAGCGTTTGCGACTACGGCGGACGTACCAGTTGCTGGCGTCATCCAGAAACGGCAGGATAGGTTTACAGGCATTCGGCAGATCATACTTCTGCATGTGCTGGTCAACTTCTTGGTTGAGCTGGTGGACGCGGCTGACGATCCATTGGTCGAGCGGGTTGTGCAAATCAGAGGTCGGGTCGTCCAGATTACCATCCCAATCCCATTTGTCGACATCGGCGTATAGAGTAAAGAAGTCGTACATATTCCAAACCATCGACAGTTTGCGGGCGGTGTCGGCCACTTCTTTATCTGTTAGCGAAAAGTCTTCGCCGTTTAACACTGGTGAGCTGAGCAACAGAAAGCGCAGTGAATCGGCGCTGTAGGTGTCCATCAGCACGTTGGGATCAGTGTAATTGCCAAAGCTCTTGCTCATTTTGCGGCCGTCACTGCCGGCCAGCGTACCGGTAACAACCACGTTGCTAAAGCTGTTTTTGCCGAACAGCCCCACCGAAACGGCGTGCAGGTAGTAGAACCAGGCTCTTACCTGGCCGACATATTCGGCAATGAAGTCGCCCGGAAAGTTCTGCTCGAACTGCTCGACGTTTTCAAAGGGATAGTGGAACTGAGCGAACGGCATCGAACCGCTTTCGAACCAGCCGTCGATGACTTTATCGATGCGCTGATACTTCACACCATCTATTGTGAAGGTTACATCATCAATCCAGGGGCGATGATAGTCTTTCAATTCTACCCCTGATAATTCTTTGAGTTCGGCGTAACTGCCAACAACCTTGATATGGTCTTTTCCGTTGTGATCTTTACCTTTCCAGACCGGCATGGCCGTGGCCCAGAAGCGGTCGCGGCTGAGATTCCAATCCGGAGCCGACTCAACAGTTTTGGCGAAGCGCCCCTGTTTGATGTGCTCCGGAAACCAGGTAATATTGCTGTTTTCTTCGAGCATTTGCTGGCGCTGACTGTCGATATCCATGAACCAACTGGGGTGGGCGCGGTACATCAGCTTGGTACCACAGCGGTGACAGTGCGGATAGCTGTGGGTGATGTAGTCGACTTTCCAGATGTCGCCGCGCTCGTGAAGGGTTTTGGCGATCGGCTTGTTGGCATCCCAGACGTACTGGCCTTGCCACTCGCCTTCGGTGTAGAAGCCGTTGTCGTCAATAACAGACACGACCGGGAAACCCTTAGCCTTGGCCAGATCATAGTCTTCTTCGCCGTAAGCCGGCGCCAGGTGGACAGCGCCGGTGCCTTCTTCCAGGGTTACATAATCGGCCGCCCAGACCTTGTGGGCATTTTCACCACGATCTTCAAATAATGGCTCATACTCCCTGCCGACTAGTTCTTCACCCCTGTAAGTCTTGTTGATTGTATACGGTACAACGTTGTGTTTCTCATCGGTTAATACCTTGTTCAGGAGGTCTTTGGCCAGGATGAGTTGATCGTCGCCAACTGTGACTTCGGCATACTCGGCTTTGGCGTTGACGGCGGCGGCGGTGTTAGCCGGCAGTGTCCACGGTGTGGTAGTCCAGGCTAACAGCGAGGCCTCGCTGTCCTTGAGCTTCAGTTTGACGTAAACCGACGGGTCGGTGACATCCTGGTAAGAATTGTCCATGGCCACCTCGGCCTTACTGATCGGCGTGGCGTCGCGGGTGCAATATAGCAAAACCTTTTCGCCCTCATAGATTTTATTGGCCTCGTGGAGCGTTTTAAAGGCCCACCAGACCGATTCCATGTAGTTTTTGTCCATTGTCCTATACGCACCTTTAAAGTCGACCCAGCGGCCGATACGGTCGATTATGGCCTCCCATTCCTCGCCGGTCTGCTCCATATTGGCGCGGCAGGCTTTGATATATTCCTCCAAGCTGATCTTGGTACCGATGTCGCGCTTGTCTTTGATGCCCAGTTTTCTCTCCGTAAAAACCTCAGCCGGCAAACCGTGGCAATCCCAGCCCCAGACGCGCTCCACCCGCTTGCCTTTCATGGCCCAGTAGCGGGGTACGGCATCTTTAATAATGCTCGACAACAGCGTGCCGACATGCGGTACCCCTGTGATAAACGGCGGCCCGTCGTAAAAAACATAGCCGCTACCGGCCGGACGTTGCTCAACCGACTTCTCGAAGGTTTTGTGCTCTTTCCAGTAGTTTACGAGATCCTCCTCGTATTCGATAGCTTTGCGCCGGGTGCCTTTTTTAAACTTCATATTGTCCCCTTAGTGGCTGGTCTTTTCATGGTCATTATGGGTATTTTCTCGTGATGAATCCTAGTCGTATTGGGCTGTTTAACAAACCCGTAATCTTCGTAAAAATGGATCGCCCTACCGTTGTAGTCGGCCACATTTACCGTCATTGGTAAATGGCCGGCAAAATCCAGCGCACGATGCATCAACTCGTGTGCCACGCCAGTGCCTTGGGCGTCTTTGGTAAGATATATAGCTTCGAAAGTGGCCGAATCGCCATGTTTAGCAATATGCAGGAATCCCCTAATCTTGCCCTGTTGATTCTTTACCGCCAGGTAAAGCACATTGGAGTCGGGTTCAGACGCCTCTCTGACCGTATTGAGGCGGAAATCATTGCCTTTTTTATCCGTTAGTGGTTCGAATTGTCTCTTCAGAAATGACTCATCAATACCAAGTGCTGAATTGGGGTAAGTTTCCAGCCAGGATTCTCGCTGAGCTTCGCCAATGCCCACAACATCAGCCTCTGTAGCTGGTTCAATTTCGAATTGTTGGGGTGGGGTATGTTGTTCCATGGCCTTTAAATATAAAAATCACCTCTGTTATGAGGCCGGAGTCCTGGTGTAGGACGGTTCCATCCGGCTTCCTTTAAGGTGACCTTAAAAGCGCTTGCTTTCTGCTATAACGGGCTTACCCGTTGGGTTCTACTGGGCTTTCTACAGCTTTTCTTCCCACTCCTTGCGGTTGATAGCCGCTCATATGGATTTACCAAATTGTATCTAGAGTATACCACGCCCTCCCTGTTCGGCTGTAGGGGTACAATGTACCTCGTTTGTACTGCTATTGTGCCCCTAGTCTCTTGAGTATGGAGGGCTCCTCTTGGCGATGGGTACACAGTGTGGACACAAAAGGTACACACCGTGTACCTACTGCTCAACCGCGGGCGTAGGCGGCGACTTCGTCGAGGAGTGGTAGGCTGTCGCCCTGCCAGATCTTTTGGGCGTAGCCGTCCATTTGCAGTACCAGAATGGCCGGGTACTGCATAACATCGTACAGGCTAGCGGTGGCACTGCCCTCGCGGGTATCAATATTCAGCACTTCCAGGTGGCCGGAATTGTGGCGGGACTGGTAGTCGTGGATGAACTCTTCTATCAGGCGGCCATGCTCGGAAGCCGGACGGTATAGGATAAGCACTTTCATACCTAGAGTTTAGCACAAAGCGACCGGCGTGCAGGTTTCCCGGAAAACGTGGTGCGCTTTACCTGTTTTCAGGGAAACCTGCCGCTGTGTCGCTTAGGCTTAGCTACAGCCGGTGGTACTGCCGCAGGAGGTGCAGACGTAGCAACTGCCGGAGCGTTGCGTCTGGTTGCCGCAGTTGTAGCAGATTGGCGCCGTGTCGTCTTTTTTGACAGCGGCGGCGAACTTGCTGACGACGGGTGCGGTGGCAACCGGGGCAGTTTCTGCTTTTGTGACCGGTGGCACGATCGGCTGAGCCGGTGTGGTGTCGGCCAGTAAGCTGGTTTGGTCGTCGGGCATGTCGTCGATCGAGGCCATGCCAAGTTCCAGGCGGTCGTCGAAGCTCAAATAGGTCATGGCCAGGCGGCGGAAGATGTAATCTACCAGGCTGGAGGCGGTCCGTATTTCAGGATCATCTGTAATACCGGAAGGTGCGAAGGCCATGTTGGTCAGGCCGTGGACATAGCTCTTGAGCGGTACGCCGTACTGCAGACCATAGCTGACAGAAACAGCCAGGGCGTCCATGATGCCGGCCAGGGTTGAGCCCTGCTTGGCGATCTTCATGAAGACTTCACCGGGGGTGCCGTCTTCGAATTCGCCGACGGTAACGTAGCCCTTAGAGCCGGCAACGTTAAAGGCAACGGTTTTGGCGTTGCGGGTTTTGGGCAGTTTGCGGCGGACGGTGCCCTTGACGATGAACTGTTGGTTAACTTCTTCTGGGGTGACAGCTACGGCCGCCGTGGCTACATTATTGTTGGCGTCGCCGCCCTTTTTGGCCATGCTCAGCGGCTGAGCCACTTTGCAGTTGTCGCGGTAAATGGCGACAGCCTTGAGACCCATCTTCCAGGAGTCGATGTGGATCTGTTCAATGTCTTCGACGGTGGCTTCTTCGGGCATATTGACGGTTTTGCTGATAGCACCGCTCAGGAAAGGTTGAACAGCGGCCATCATCTTAATGTGACCGAGGTAGTGAATGGCGTTGTCGCCCATTGAGCAGGCAAAAACGGCCAGGTGGTCTTCGGACAGCTCGGGAGCGCCGATGATAGTCTTTTCTTGGTCGATGTAGTTGACGATGGCTTCGATCTGCGGCTTGGTGTAGCCGAGGTTTTTGAGGGCGCGGGGTACGGTTTGATTGACGATGCTCATCGAGCCGCCGCCAACCAGTTTTTTGTGCTTAACCAGGCCGAGATCGGGTTCGATACCGGTGGTGTCGCAGTCCATCATCAGGCCGATGGTGCCGGTGGGAGCCAGCACGCTGGCCTGGCTGTTGCGCACGCCGTAGAGCTCGCCGAGTTCAACGGCTTCGTCCCAGGCGCTGGCGGCAGCACTTAACAGTTCTTCGGGCACCAGTGAGGCGTCAATCTTGGAGACTTCGGCGCGGTGCATGCGCAGAACGTTGAGCATGCCTTCGCGGTCTTTGGCAAAGCCGGCGAATGGCCCGACACGGTTGGCGATCTTGGCGCTGGTAGCGTAGGACTGCCCTGTTAACAGAGCGGTGATGGCGGCGGCAATGGCTCGACCTTCGTCGGAGTCATATGGCAAGCCTAGGGCCATTAATAGGGCACCCAGGTTGGCGTAGCCGATACCGAGTTCGCGGTAGGCCTTGGCGGTTTTGCCTATGCTTTCGGTGGGATATTCGCTGTAGCCGACCAGGATTTCCTGGGCGGTGAAGATCAGCTCGGTGGTGTGGATGAACTCCTTGATATTAAAGGTGTCGTCGGCATTCAGGAACTTGAGCAGGTTGAGGCTGGCCAGGTTGCAGGCCGAGTTGTCGAGGTGCATGTATTCGCTACAGGGGTTAGAGCCGTTAATGCGGCCGGCGTTCGGCGTAGTGTGCCACTTGTTTATGACACTGTCGAACTGCATGCCGGGGTCGGCGCACTCCCAAGCAGCTTCGGAGAACTGGCGCAGTAAGGCGCGAGCCTTGATGCGCTTGACGCTCTTGCCATTGGTGACGGCGCATAGATCCCAATCGTCGTCGTCTTGGACGGCCTGCATGAAGTCATCAGTTACGCGGACTGAGATGTTGGCGTTCTGGTACTGGATGCTGAAGGAATCTTTGCCGTCGAGGCTCATATCCCAGCCCATCGACTGCAGGTCGCGGGCTTTGCGCTCTTCTATGGCCTTAGACCAAATAAATTCTTCGACGTCCGGATGATCGACATTAAGGATGACCATTTTGGCGGCCCGGCGAGTTTTGCCGCCGCTTTTAATAGCACCGGCGCTGGCGTCGGCACCACGCATAAAGCTTAAGGGGCCGCTGGCTGTGCCGGCAGACTTGCCGAGGCGTTCTTTGGAGGACCGGATGGCGCTTATATTGATGCCGGAACCCGAGCCGCCCTTAAAGATCATGCCTTCTTCGACATACCAGTTAAGGATGGCCGGCATGGTGTCTTCGATACCGAGAATGAAACAGGCGCTGGCCTGCTGGGCCCGCTCCGGAGCACCGATATTAAACCAAACCGGGCTGTTAAAAGCCGCTCGCTGGGTGGCCAGGATGTACTTTAACTCCTCACGGAAGTCTTCGGCCTCGGTTTCACTGCTGAAGTAACCTTCTTGCTGGCCTTGCCGGGTGACGGTATCAATTACGCGATCTATAAGATCGCGTAATGAACTCTCTCTGTCTTTACTGCTGGGCGTGCCGGTAAAATACTTCTGGGCCACGATGTTGATAGCATTGAGCGACCAGCCTTCTGGGAACTCAACACCTAACTGCTCAAAAACCGGTGTGTCAGTCATCGGGTTGTTAATAATCGAATCGCGCTTTGTCCACTTTAGCTGGTCGTATGCCTTACTTTTTGCGGCGGTGAAAAGCCGTGCCATCCCCAAGCTGGTTGTTTGCCTCATAGTTGTTTCCCTCTTTCCGTCCGCCGTCTCTCGGGGCGAACATGGTGTTTATATTTTTAGTTTTTTAAGCCGGAGCTCTGTGCTTGCCCTGCTTGACCAGGGATAATTCCTGTTCAAAACTGGCAATGTCCTTGAAGCGTCGGTAGACACTCGCGAACCTTACATAGGCGACTTCATTTAGCTGGGCCAGTTGATCCATCACCAGTTCGCCGATCCGGGTGGAACGGACTTCCTGATCGCCGCAATCGTAGAGTTCCCGTTCGATCGCATCTACGACCTTCTCGAGTTCTACGCTGGTTACCGGTGTTTTCTCGCAGGCTCTATACAGGCCGGCCAGGAGTTTGGCGCGATTAAACAATTCGCGGGTGCCATCGTTTTTTACGATGATCAGTTGCGGTCGTTCCAGACGTTCATAGGTTGTGAATCGATGTTCACAGCCGTTACACATACGGCGGCGGCGGATGGCTTGGCCCTCTGCCACGTCTCGCGATTCTATAACTTTGATGTCATCGCTTTGGCATTGAGTGCATTTCATGCTGCCTCCTTAACCATTAAATGTGCTCAGCTTTTACCTATCATGTGATTTTGGTTTTCCACATATAGTGCTGTGTGCATCTAATATACCCCCAGATGTAGCGCTTTGCAAGCAATTTTCGCTGTATTATTTAATACGGAAAAATTCGTGCCCGAATCGATGAAAACGATAATGTTTGTCCGGGTTTTGGCAGTTATTCCCCGTTTATCTAGGAGTCGCCGTCGGAGTCTTCGGGAGTGGAGTCGCCGTCGTGTTTGCGGCGGCGACCCAGGCGGCGCAGGAATGACGGCTTTTCGAGTTCGTCTTCCAGGCTGCTGGTGATGATGCCATCGTGGCTGTCTTCGCCATCATCGTTGCCGCCCTCTTTGGTTTCGGACT
>Ga0100387_10004918_pt1 | contig 10906 bp, 11 predicted proteins | sample CryGeymeta201511_FD_81547 | JGI IMG/M metagenome (GOLD analysis project Ga0100387, IMG submission 81547) | Groundwater microbial communities from Crystal Geyser aquifers in Utah, USA - Crystal Geyser metaG 2015-11 | ecosystem: Environmental > Aquatic > Deep subsurface > Groundwater | place... | reverse complement strand
TGAGATCCGGCTGGGCCACCACCCAGCCGCGCTCCGAGATCCGGCTGGGCCGTCACCCGGCCAAGCCCTGAACACACGACCGTCGCGCGGCTTGCCCGCTGCGCCGTGCGCGGCCATTCTCCCGGCCCATGTCTCTTCGCCTGCACGACACCCTCTCCGATCAGAAGCTCCCCTTCGAGACGGCCGAGCCCGGCCACGCGCGCATCTACGTCTGCGGACCGACGGTCTACGACTACGCGCACCTCGGACACGTCCGCTGCTACGTCGTCTACGACGTGCTCGTGCGCCATCTGAGGGCCACGGGCACCCGCGTCACCTACGTCCGCAACATCACGGACATCGACGACAAGATCCTGGCTCGCGCCAAGGAGCGCGGTGAGTCACCGACCGAGCTGGCGTCGCGCTTCGCCGAGGCGTTCCATCAGGATCTGGCCCGCGTCGGCAACCTCCCGCCCGACATCGAACCGAAGGTCAGCGAGCACCTCGACGAGATTCGCGCGCTCGTGACCCGCCTGATCGAGGGCGGTCACGCCTACGCGGTGGGCGGTGACGTCTACTTCGACGTCCACTCCTTCAAGGACTACGGCAAGCTCTCGCACCGCAACCTGGCGGACCTCGAGGCCGGCGCCAGCGGTCGCACGGAGAGCGACGACACGGGCAAGAAGCGCCACCCCGCGGACTTCGCGCTCTGGAAGGGCGCCAGCGAAGGCGAAGTGAGCTGGGCGAGCCCGTGGGGCCCCGGGCGTCCGGGCTGGCACATCGAGTGCTCGGCCATGAGCATGGCGCACCTGGGCGAGAGCTTCGATCTCCATGGCGGAGGCCTGGATCTGGTCTTCCCTCACCACGAGAACGAGATCGCCCAGAGCGAGGCGGCCACGGGTCGTTGCTTCGCGACGACCTGGATGCACAACGGCTTCGTCGAGGTCGACAAGACCAAGATGAGCAAGAGCCTGGGCAACTTCTTCACCGCGCGCGACGTCTATGCGCGCGTGGAGCCCGAGGCCATCCGCTACTTCACCATGACCGTGCACTACCGCGCGCCCTTGGGCCTCGACTGGACGCTCGACGACGCGGGCAACGTCACGGGCTTCCCGCAGTTCGAGGAGGCGGAGCGACGGGTGGAGTACCTCTACCAGACGCGCCAGCGCCTCGATCAGCTGCCGGAGGATCGCATCACGGAGGACGGCACGGCGCCGGAGTCTCTGAAGCTGAAGGCCGGGCTCGCGCGCACTCTGGACGACGATCTCAACATGCCCCAGGCGCTGGCGCAGGTCGCCGAGTTCCTGAAGGCCGTCAACGAGCTGTGCGACCTCGCGAGCCGCAAGAAGGGCAAAGCTCCCCTGGCTTCGGTGACCCTCGCGCGCGACGGCTTCGCGGCGCTCGAGGCCGAGCTCGGTCTCGGCATGGAAGAACCCCGAGCGATCCTGGAGCGCATCCGAGACCGGCGGGCAGCCACGCGCGGCATCGAGCCAGGAGACATCGAGGAGCGCATCGAAGAGCGACGTCGCGCGCGCACCGACAAGGACTTCGCCCGCGCGGACGAGGTGCGGGCCGAACTCGACGCCCTCGGCGTGGAACTCCACGACAGCCCCGATGGCACCCGCTGGAGCATGCGCTGACGCAGCGAGGTCCAAGCGCGCGCGGAGTGTCAGGCGCCCAGCCACGTCGAGCTAGCGACGCCATGCCGCGGCGTGGCAGGATGGAAGGGTGACTCGAGGCGCGAAGATGACCGACGGACCCAAGACCATCGCGGAGGGCCTGCTCTCACAGACGCCTCTGGAGCATGTGCTGGTCTCGGTGGAGAAGCGTCAGCTCACGGGGACGCTCGCGATCTGGCCCGAGGACGACCGACGCGGGCAAGACCGTGTGCTCTTCCACGAAGGGCGCATCTCGGGGGCGCGACTGCTCGACCCGGCCTCGGCGTTAGGCCGCGGGCTCTTGCCGCTCTTCCTGCGCGAGAGCGCGCCCTATGCCTTCTACGAGCAGGATCTGGTCGGTGAGGGCGAAGGCGTGCTCGTGGGGGATCTCGATCCCTTCGCGCTGCTCGCCGCTCGCCTGCGAGGTGGGGCGCGCGAGGACTACGTGACACGCATCCTCGAACCGCTCCTGGGTCAGCAACTGCGCGTGACCGGTGGCGTCCCCCTCGAACGCTTCGGGTTCATCCCCAAGGAGCGTGGCGTGGTGGACCTGCTGCGCGCGGAGCCCGCGACCCTCGAGCAGCTCGGACGCCACTCGGGAGACATGAAGCGCGCGCGGCGCCTGGTCTACCTGCTGCGCATCACGGGCGTCGTCTCCCCGGCGGAGCAGCCCTCCGCGCCCGAGATCTCCGGCGCCCATGGCACGGGCATCGCGCCGCCGATCTCCGGGGCGCACGAGAGCCCACCCGTCGCCCGGCCGAGCACGCCGCCGGGCAACTCCCGTGCACCATCGGCCTCGAACTCGGGCGCCCCCAAGTCGCCTTCGATCTCGGGCGCCCACAGCTCGCCTTCCGGCGCCCACAGCTCGCGCTCCGGCGCCTATCGGGCGAGCCAGGTGGAGCTGCCTCCGGATCCTCCGCCGGATCTCACGGACGAATTGCGCGAGCGTTGGCGCGAGATCGCGGACTACGCGGTCGAGATCGACGGACAGAACTTCTTCGAGATGCTCGGCCTCGGCAACGACATCGGTGAAGAGGAGGTGCGCGACGCGTATTTCCGACGCGTGAAGCGCTTCCACCCCGACCGACTACCCCCGGGGCTGGCGCCCCTTTTGCCCTTCGCCGACCGCATCTTCCACTACCTGACGGAAGCGCGGGACACGCTCGGAGACGCCCGCGCGCGCATCAAATACAAGGCGACCGTGCAGCAAGGTGGCGGCACGCCCGCCGCCGATCGCCAGCTCTCGCGCGTCGTGGACGCGGCCATGGACTTCCAGAAGGTCGAAGTCCTCGTGCGACGACGGGACTGGGACGAGGCGCTCTCGATCTTGCAAGAGGCGCTCGAGGTGAGCCCGGAGGAGGCCGACTACCACGCCATGCGTGGCTGGGTGCTGCTGCAACGCTACGGCACCGGCAAGAAGAAGGACGCGGACGAGATCCTGGCTTGCGCGAACCGGGCCTTGGCGCAGGTGCCGGATCACGAGCGCGCCCTGCACACGCGGGCCACGGCGCTCAAGCAGCTCGATCGCATCCACGAGGCGCTGAAAGACTTCGAGCGCATCCTGGCGCGCAACCCCAAGCACGTGGATGCACAGCGGGAGATCCGCCTCGCGCGCATGCGGGGACAGAAGCCTGGCGGCGCGCCTCCCGGCGGCGAGAGCTTCCTCTCCAAGCTCTTCGGCAAGAAGAAGCCGAAGAAGTAGCGCTCCGCCTAGCGTCCGGCGGGAAATAAACTGATCGCCTTCCTGCGTCGAGGCGCCCCGCTCGCCAGGCGCGAGGAGCGAGCATACCGGGGGTATGTGAGCGACGAGCAACGCAGCGAGCGGGGATGGATCGGCGCAGGAAGGCCAGTTTATTTCCCGCCGGACGCCTAGCTACTCGACGTCGCTGAGCGCGTAGAGCCAGCCGTCGTCCGAGCCGAAGTAGAGCGTCCCGTCGGGCGCCAGCGCGGGCGAAGAGTCGATCTCGCCCTCGGTCTGGAACGCCCAGCGCAGCTCGCCGTTGCCGGTGAGCGAGTAGAGGTAGTCGTCGCGGGCGCCCGCGTAGATGTTTCCGTCGCGATCCACGATCGGCCCGGAGCGGCTGCCGACCTCGGTGGAGTCGGCGACCGTGACCGGGAAGTACCAGGCGATGCTCCCGTCCTCGGCCGACAAGGCCACGATCCTCGGGCGCGGCCCGAAGACACTGACGATCACGACGCCGTCTCCGAGGGCCACCGGCGCGCGCACGTAGCCCTCCATGTCGGTGGACCAACGCAGTGCGCCGTCGCGACCCAGGCGATACACGCGTCTGTCGTCGGAGCCGAAGTAGAGATCTCCGTCGTCGCCGATCGCCGGGCTCGAGTCGACGTCGTCGCCCGTGCGGTAGCGGAACAGGAGCTGACCCGAGGACGAGAGCCCATAGAGGTGATCGTCCTGGGAGCCGAAGTAGATCGCCCCCTGATCGTCGACCACGGGCGCGCTGAAGATCTTGCCTTCGGCGTGGAACCGCCACTGCACCTCGCCGTGCGGATCGATGTTGTAGATGTCATCGCCGGCGGGCAAGACGATGTTCCCGTCGGGCATGAACGCCGCCGAGGAGTCGACGTCGCCGTCCACGCGCAGGTGGAAGCGCACCTCGCCCCGCGTGTCGAAGGCGTAGAAGAGGTGCGCGTCCGAGCCGACGTAGCTGTTGCCGGACGCGTCCACCAGCGGGGAGAACCAGGAAGGACCGCGCAGGTTGCGATCCCAGCGCAGCACACCCCGCGAGGAGAGGCAGAAGAGCGCGCCCGCCGCGACGCGGTGACCCCCCTCTTCGTGGAAGCCGATGCGCGTCGCCCACACGCGCCCGTCCGCGCCGACGGCGGGCTGGGAGACGATGCGTCCGCCCAACTCGTGCTTCCAGAGCAGGCGCGCGCTGGCCGGCCCGCGATAGGGGCTGCGGCCCGTGTGTCGCCGATCGAGACGGAAGCCGCTCGGTGGCCCTGGCGCGATGGCGGCGGGCGGCGGCAGAGCCCCGCGCGGGTCGTTCGGGGCGTCGGCGGCGGCGTGCACGGGCGCGCCCGGAGCCGACGGGGCTTCATGCTCGGGCAGGTCCGCGTCCTGGGCCCTGTGGATCAGGATCGCCGCGATGGCGGCCGAGGTCCACATGGCGATCAGCGTGATTCTGTGGCGAGTCAAGGTGCAGCGGGACTAGCGACTGCCCCGCATCGGGTCAAGCAGGCCGACCGCCGAGGGGCCTGGCCAGGCTGGTGATCCGAGCGCGCGTTTCGGGCGATCGCCTGGCGCCCGCCGGCCAAAATCGGCCAATCCGCCGCCACATGCGCCCGACCATGTGCGTAAGCGTTGGAAATCCTTGAGTCTCCATGGACGGTACGGTGAGTGCTTGGGCAAACGACCATGAACGCTGCATGGCCCTCTCCACTCGCGCACGTCGGACCCCGCGAGCGCCTCGTCACGGTCGGCCTCGAGAGCCTCTCGGACACCGAGCTCATCGCCCTCGTGCTCGGCACGGGCGGGCGAGGCGAGTCCGTGTTGGCCCTCTCCTCGCGCATCCTTCAGGAGCTCGGTGGACTGCATGGACTGAGCCGCGTCGGCCCCGGCGAGCTGTCGAGCTGCGCGGGCATCGGTCCTTCGAAGGCCGCGCGCCTCGTGGCCTGCTTCGAGCTCGGACGACGCGCCGCCAGCCAACCCATGGCCAAGGGCGCCCCAATACGCTCGAGCCACGACGTCGTCGCCGCGCTGACGCCTTTGCTCGCGCACTCGGACGTCGAGCGCTTCCTGGCCATCCCCGCGGACGCGCGCAACCGTCCCATCGGGCGCATCGAGTTGGCCAAGGGCGGCCTTCACGCCTGCCCCGTGTCACCGGCCGACGTCTTCCGCAGTCTGCTGCGGGCGGCCGCGTCCGCGGTGGTCTTCATCCACAATCACCCCAGCGGAGATCCCTCTCCGAGCCCCGAGGACATTGCGCTCACGGATCGCCTCGAGCGCGCCGGAGAGCTCGTCGGCGTACGCGTGCTCGACCACGTGATCCTCGCACGGGAAGGCTCCTTCAGCTTCGCCGACGCGGGGCTGCTCGGCGCGGGAGAGCGACGATGACCCCGACCTTTCTCGCGCTCTTGATGCTCGGCCCGTGGGTCGAACCGACCCCGCCCGTCGTCCTCCACGGCGTCCGCCCAATGAGCTCCGCCAGCGCGCCAGCGCTCGGTCAGCCGCCCGGGATCGAGGGCCGTGGCTTGACACCCGCGACGGCGCATGCTTACTTCCCGGCCCCCAAGAATTCGTCGGAGTATTCGCAGTGAAGCGCACTTACCAGCCCAGCCGTCGGCACCGTACCCGTACCCACGGGTTCCGTGCCCGCCTCAAGACCCGCGGTGGCCGTAAGGTGCTCGCCAATCGCCGACGGAAGGGTCGCAAGCGCCTCGCCGTGGCCGTGTACGAGAAGTAAGCCCACCGCGGCGATGGCCCGCCCTCGCGTCTCGACCGGCAGCGTCCTAATCGGCTGCAGAACGACTGCAGTGTGAACAGCGGCCTGACCGACCACCCTGCGACGGGGGCTGCCGACTGTCTCCCGGACGAGCGTCTCCCAGACAAGCGTCTCCCAGACGAGCGTCTCCCAGACAAGCGTCTCCCAGACAAGCGTCTCCCAGACAAGGGGGAGTTCGATTTTCGTCTGACGCGAACGAACCGCATCAGGCGACGCTATGAATACCGCCGCATCCAGGCGGGAGGAGCCCGCGTTCACACGCGGAATTTCCTGATCTTGATCGAGCATGGACGGGAGTCAGTGCGCCGCCTGGGCGTCACCGTCACCAAGAAAGTGGGCTCCGCCGTGGGTCGCAACCACGTCAAACGCCGCGTCAAAGAGGTCTTCCGCCAGCACCGCTCGCTCTTCCCGGGCAGCGCCGACGTGGTGGTGATCGCGAAGCGTGGTGCCGCGGAGATCGACTACGCCGAGATGCTCGGCCAGTTCACTCGTGCGCGCCATGCCATGAACAAGGCCCTCGGACGCCACACCACGGTGCAGTCCAGCCCTGCGCAGCCCAGCCCCGTTGAGCCCGAGCAGCCCGGCGTCAGCCAGCCTGCGAGCAAGCGGCCAGCCAGAGGTCGCCCGGCATGATGCAGAAGCTCCTCCTCTTCCTGATTCGCATCTACTGGTGGACCCTCTCGCCCTTGATCGGCCAGGTCTGCCGCTTTGAACCCTCTTGCTCACGCTACACGGCCACTTGCATCGAGCGCTTCGGCGCCACGCGCGGCGGTTGGCTCGGCGTGAAGCGTGTCTGTCGTTGCCACCCCTTCCATGCGGGTGGCTACGATCCGCCGCCCCTCACCCTCGACGGCCACGAAGAGGGCCCGGACGCGGATGCCGTGACCGGGGTCCATGAAGGAGGCGCCCATGGATGACTTCAAGACGAATCTCCCGCGTCTCTTGATGATCGCCGCGCTGGTCGCCGGCGGCGTCGCGTTGATGGACATGTACGGCGGCGATCACCCGGACGCGCCCGCCGCGCCGACGGCCGCCGCGGACGCAGGCACGGCCCAGGCATCGGACGGCGGGACCGCCCAGCCGAGCGCTCCGAGCGCGACGCCCGAGACGCACGCCCCGACCCTGAGTGAGGACGAGCTCCGCGCGCGCCAGGATCAGCAGCACCTCTTCCACATCCGCACGGACGCGATGCAGGTCACGCTCACGGACCTGACCGCGGGCGTGACGAGCCTGAAGCTGACGCACGACCAGTTCCAGGACGAGACCGGCTCGCCCATGGAGCTGGTCTCGACGGATCGGGAAGAATACACGCCCTTCAGGCCGACCCTACGCGGCGTGCACATGCCGGCGGACGCGGTCTGGCACGGCGAACAGATCTCCGATCGTGCGGTGCGCTTCAGCTGGCAGGGCGACGGCTTCGAGGTCGTGCAGCGCGTCGAGGCGGGGCGCGCCGACTACGAGCTGTGGAGCACGACCCGCGTCACGAACCTGTCGGCCGGGACGCGACCTGTGCGCCTCGAGCTCACGGCACATCGCTACGTGCGCCGCGCCGACGAGAGCGGCAGCTTCTTGGGTGGCCCGTCGCCTGCGGCTTCCCACGCCATGTGCGGGACCGAAGAGCACGGCATGAAGCGCTTCGATCGCGGGGCGCTCGACCACCGCATGGGCTTCGGACCCGACGTCGAGCTCGTCGGCATCGAGAACACCTACTTCGCCTTCGCCATGACGCCCGACGGCGCGCCAGCGCAGCGCTGCCAGGTGGAGGGCGAGGATCGCTTCGCATCGGACAGCTCGGACGCCGACGGAACCCTCTTCGAGGCGCGCCTCGTCTACCCGCGCGACGAGCTCGCCAGCCACCAGTCGAGCCTGCACCGCACGGCGCTCTACGCGGGCCCGAAGGATCTGCGCGCTCTGACCACGGCCGGCCACGGGCTGACCCAGCTCGTCGACATGGGCTGGTTCACCTTCATCGGCAAATACCTCACGGCCCTGCTCCGCTTCATCCACGGCGGCGTCGGCAACTGGGGCATCGCGATCATCCTGCTGACCATCCTGGTGAAGCTCATCTTGCTGCCGCTGACGCACAAGAGCTTCCAGTCGATGGCGCGCATGCGGCTCGTGAAGCCGCAGATGGACCACATCAACGAGCTCTACGCCGACGACCGCGAGAAGAAGGGCGCGGCGATGATGGAGCTCTATCGGAAGGAGAAGATCAACCCGTTGGGGGGTTGTCTCCCCAGCCTGCTCCAGATGCCGATATGGTTCGCCCTCTACCGCTCGATCTCGACCAACATCGAGCTGTACCATGCCCCCTTCACCCTATGGTGGACGGACCTCTCCGCTCCCGACCCCCTCTACGTCCTCCCGCTCATGCTCGGGGGACTCATGTTCGTACAGCAGAAGCTCACGCCTTCGACCATGGATGCAGCCCAGGCGAAGATGATGCTGTACTTCATGCCGCTGATGATCACTTTCTTCATGCTCTTCCTGCCCGCCGGACTCTGCCTCTACATGGTCACGAACTCCGCCTTGGGCATCGGGCAGCAGCGCTATATCCAGCACAAGCTGGAGCAGGCGTCGCCCACGGTGGCAGAGGCCGAGGCCGAGCCAGCCGACGCGGATGAGCGTGCCTCAACAACCAAGCGAACGAAGACGAGGAAACGCCGTGGACGAGCGTAAGAACGAGCCGCGCGACGGTGCCCTTTTCCTGGACGAGGTCGACGCGAAGAGCGCGCCCATCGGACAGGAAGGCCAGTCAGGCGATGGGAAGGCCGAGGAATCGGCCGGGATCCTGGAAGAGATTCTCGATCGCATGGATCTCGACGTCGACGTCGACATCCGTGAAGACGGCGAGAAGATCGTGCTGGATCTCGATGGTCCCGACGTGGGACGGGTGATCGGCAAGAAGGGCATGACGCTAGACGCGCTGCAGTTCTTGTTGAACAAGATCGTCAACCGCTTCCCAGACGGTCGCCGTCACGTGGTGGTGGACTCGGGCGACTACCGCGAACGCCACGACAACGGGCTCATCAGCATGGCCCGACGTGAGGCGAAGCGCGTGGTCACCGAGGGCGAAGTCGTCACCCTCGAGCCCATGAGCGCGCGGGATCGGCGGGTCATCCACCTCTCCCTGGCCAAGTTCGAGGGCGTCACGACGGCGTCCCAAGGACAGGGCATGCAGCGCCGCATCCAGATCATGCCGGCGGATGGCGAGCAGCCGAAGAGCCGCCGCCGTGGCCGACGACCGTAGCGCCTGACCCGCCCGCTGTAGCGCCTGACTCGAGATGGCTCGGCCTCTTCCCGCGCGGAGGAGCTCTGCTCAGTCGCGCCTGAAGAGCAGTGCGCGCCGGCGAGCGCCGTTGCTCGGGACGACGTAGTCGCGCGCGTCCGTCGGGGCGCGCATCTCCTCGGGCCATTCGGCGGCGCCCAGGAGCGCCACGGTCGCGGGCGCGAGGGCGAGGCCCGTCGGCACCCACAGCTCCGGGGCGAAGGTGGCGCGAGAGAGCGAGAGGTCGAAGTCGCCGAGATCCGTCGCGGGCGCTTCGGGCTCGATGCGTCCCTCGTGCACCAGGACGCGCCCCACCAGCCCCAGGCTCGCCGTCGCCGTGCGCAGGAAGGCTCCACGTTTCTGGCGAGGTTCGATCAAGAGCGCCGAGACATCCGGACGCAGCAGCGCCAGCGGCAGGGTGGGCGCACCGCCGCCCGCGCCCACGTCGACGAGACGCGCACCCTCCGGGATCCAGTTCGACGCAGCCAGCACGAAGGCGTCCTGGAAGAGCAACTCCACGAGCTCGCGCGCACCTCGCGTGGCCACCAGATCCACGCGCCGGGTCCACATCGCCACCAACGCGGCGTAGTCCGCCAGCGCATGCAGGCGATCCGCACCGAGCGCCATCCCCATGGCCTGCGCCAGAGAGGCCACCACGGGCGCGTCACGCTTGGCCTCGAAGACGGCGGCCTCTTGTTTCCCTCGCGGGGCGCTGCGTCGACTCATGGAAACGCCGCCTCGTGCATGGCCTGGGCGAGCTCTCCGGCGCTCGCGAAGCGCTCGACCGCCTTCGGCGCCATGGCCCGCTCCACGACCTGTCGCAGCGCGTCCGAGAGGTCGGGACGCTTCTCCCCCAGCGGATCGACCTGACCCGTGGCGATGCGAAACATCAAGCGCCCCGGGTTCCGCTCGACGAAGGGTGGCCGCCCCACGAGCGCCTCGTACAGCACCACGCCCATGGCGTAGACGTCCATGCGCGCGTCGATGGCGCCCTGCCCCGTGAGCAGCTCCGGCGCCATGTAGGTGGGCGTGCCGACGACCTCCCCTGTACGGGTGAGGCGCTCGAGCCCGTGCACCTTGGAGGTGCCGAAGTCGACCAACTTGGCGCCGACGCGCCGCGTGAGCGAAGGGCCGGCCTCGTCCTCGACCAGGAAGATGTTGGCGGGCTTCACGTCCCCGTGCAGCACACCGTGGGCGTGCGCCGCGCCCAGCCCCGCGCACACGTCCTCGACGATGGGCCACAGCTCACGAGGATCCACGAAGCGCGCGCGCTCGATGCGGGCGAGCAGGGTCTCTCCCCTCAGGCGCTCCATGACCGTGAAGAGCAGACCATCCGCGGTCTCCCCCACGTCCTTCACGCGCACCACGGCCGGATGCAAGAGCGAGGCGAGGATCGAAGCCTCCCGGCGGAAGCGGCGGTGCATCTCGCGATCGATGCACAGCTCTGGATGGAGGAGCTTCAGCGCGACGTCTTCTCCGGCCTGTTCATCACGCGCTTCGAAGACCGCGCCCATGCCACCGGCCGCGAGGCGCCCTCC